>OCTX012152041.1_pt1 | contig 16766 bp, 9 predicted proteins | sample 1539691 | NCBI WGS metagenome assembly OCTX01 (sample SAMN02144231, study PRJEB22623) | gut metagenome | biome: sheep rumen | host: Ovis aries | place: New Zealand | reverse complement strand
CTTTTCTACCGTTGGCATCAGTCCATTACGATTGATGATATTCAGACCTATACGACGAAGTACCCAACCATTATCATGCAGTTCTTGTAGCGTATTGACAGAAATCTGTACTGCGAAATCTGAGGCAAAGGATATGATCTCCAGTGTCTTCAACGTATCACGCTCACACTTCACCACAGTGTTATAAGCGTGTATCAATTGCTCTTTAGCAGCATCAGCACTTAGTTTCTTCCTGTCTGCCACATCCTTTCTCTGCTCAGCATCCAACTGACTACCATACTCTTTGATAATCTTGTCGCATGCCAGGTATTCCCTCAACTTCATACTGAGGGCAGCCTTACCTGCTTCTGAACATAAGAGATACAACATCGTGTTGCGATAGACTCTCTGCGATGAACCTTTCATCTGTGCCATCTGCTTAATAGTAAGCTCTGCAGAACGGCTTACATTACCACCAGCAGCGACAGTATATTTCGGATGCATCACCACAAACGTAAGTTGTTTCTGCTCAGGCACATCTCCAGTAGGATCAACAAGCACTTTTACTTTTGCAATACTCGTCACAGACTGCTTCACCATCTGCATCACTTCGCCATATATCTCATCTTCTTTCACATCGCCCTTAGCCTGATTAATCAGGATGTTGATATTTGGCTTAGATTGGAACCAATAGCTCTGCTCGTTTCCAATACTACTGCGATACATATAATGAACAACATTCTCCAACTGAAATACAGTAGAGTCAATATCATTATGCTGGAATGCATCAGGCTTCAGCAAACAAAGTTTCAGTTGCCTCAATGATAAACCTTTTTGAGAAGAAGAACCAATAGACGCCATCAGTACCGTTGTAGTGACAGCGGTAGCCAAGTGATAATCTCCAATATTGTTTCCGACATTCTTTTCATCAACCTTATAAGCGTTACTAATAGAGCCAAAAACATCAGCATGCATCACGGAATCCCACTGGGCACCCATCAGACTTGTAATCTGACTTTGTAAAGTAGGAAGATTTTCCAACAGCACATCGCTGGTCTGGATTAAAGCTTGAGTACCAACAAGAGAGCTCTTCCGTTGCCACAAATCTTTCACGATACTTGCCAATAGACGCAAGACACCTCGTGTGCGCTGGAATCTCGAGTCACTTCCCCAGCGAACACGGAACAAGTCTATCAGTTCCGGATGGAATGGGTAGGCTTTCTTGATACGCTCTACATAAGCCACTCGATCAGCTTCATTAGGCAAAGCATCTCGACGATTATGGTACATGTCCTTATATTTTCTTGCTACCTGTTCAATAACATCCTGATTAGTGATACGATCAAAGAGCCTACGACGAACCACCTCATAGATTTCTTCATCATCAACAGGCTTCACGCTACTACCCACACGAATCACACGAGTCTCTAATGAAGAAAGGATCTCTTGGCCTATCTCACTCGATGCCACTTCTCTTGCACTGGCAGGAAGCGTACATATCAGCACCGTCTTGGGAACAGAAGATACTACTTCTGTTAGAGCCTGTATGAAACTATTTGTTTGGGTGAATAAGGTTCCACTACCTACTATCTTACCACTTGCCTTGTTGCAGTAATCAGCAAGTTCGTCTATCAGTATCAGCGCAGGACTTGCCTTTTCGAGGATAGTCTTGAACTTCTGGGCATTGGGAGCTATCATTTGCTCATCATCATTTCTCACCAATTCATAACCCTCACGACCTCCTAATTGCCAAGCCAATTCACCCCAAAGTGTGTGAGTAATGATGCCATCTGCAACCTGATGGCCATCAACCACATTAACCGTATTCTGAGTGAATACAGCCACTTTCGCATGATTGAATTGTGGCATGTCCTCAGGTTCCAATATGGTTTGTGCCACTCCTAAATCCCTGAACACAGAACTATCTTTCACAACATGATAGAGTGAAATCAGCGAGTGTGTTTTACCCCCACCAAATCCTGTCTGTAGTGAGATGACTCTGTTCTGGCTTTCCTTGCCATTTAGTGCCTGTACTACGCGACGTATCAATTCTTTGATTCCATCCGTCACATAGGTACATTCAAAGAAGTACCTAATATCTTGATATACCACAGGAGCTGTTCCTGTAGCTACTTCCTCTATATTAGCAGCAAAGATACTTTCGTCGAGAACCCCATTCCGAATATCGTTTTGGGGTGCGACTACATTATACCATGCAGGAAGCGAATTTCCATTATTCATCATTACTTTATCCATAGTCTATAGGTTTTATTCTTCAAAATCCAATGTTCCAACCTTAGGTATTGCAGTTTCTTTACACTTCTGGCGAAGCATTTCTGCACTTGCCAGAATACCTTTTATATCTGTCAAATCTTTACCCTCAGTCAAATGTCCACCGAGGAAATCCATCACTCGCCATAAGTCTGCATCACTCTGAGGACAGAGGTCACGTACCAAATGCAACAGCTGAACCTGATTACCCATACGATAAGCCATCATCATACGATGTACCTGACTTATCAGGAAGTCCGTTGGCTGTGTTCCCCAGTTCTCGTTAGTTCCCAAATGTTCTTCTGCTGTTGCTAAATGTTGTTTGTTACCCGCGGTTATAAGCAACCTGTCGCTTTGCAGACTGCGAATCTCTACATTCACACCCACTCGGGTATATTTGTTCACATCGTCAAAGTCACATTCTGCCATTCCATTCAGTTGGAGCCAGCCACAATAGAATTTGGTTTGTGGCTCTCCTGGCACTCCTTCAAGTAAAGCCTGTGCAGCACTTTCACGGGCAAATTCCAACAACTGGCCTACGCTCACAGGGTCACCCTCTGCTGTCTCAACCAGTTTATAATGTCCGAACACGCTCACAGCCTGCCCAAAGCAAGCCGTCAACAAGTCTGCACCTCTAAAGCCAAGGCCATAAAGTTTTTCTACTTCTGCCTTTACCAACTGACGAATATCATGCTTCACCTCATCAAAATCTGCAAAACCCTTACGTTCCGATGGGCGACAGGCTACAGTAACAGAGGATTCAAGGGCTGCACCAGCTAAACCAAGTGAACGGTTTGCCATCTCGGTATCCATTGGCCAAGAGCCTGTGATATTCATTCGTGCTCCAAGTATAGAGTTACATAACGTAGTCCATGCAGCTGTACTTTGATGGGCAAACATAATACTAACCACATCAGATGTCTGCTGCTCTATGGCATCAAATATTTGAGTAAGTTTGTCCTCGAAATGTTTCTTTGCTTTTTGTTCACTATTATTGTGATGATGCTTTAATGCTGTACATTCTTCTGCTTTTGGTGTTTGAGGAGTCGCGAAATTTATTGGGAAAGCTTCACCCAAAGTTTTCTTTAGCCAGATATAAAAGAAATCGGAAATATCGGCATAGGCAATAGCATCGTAATAGGGAGGATCTGTTACGACTGCCGTTAATTCCTTAGTTCTAAATTGGGTTTGCTCACCACTTGAAGCATTTACAAAATTTGAAGCAAACGACCCGTCGTTTTCTGATTCAATATATCTAAGAATCCAATCTAATTGATTCATTGCACTACCAGAACTTTCACAAAAAGGATTTGATTCTGGATAATCTGAAATCATTGCAATTGCCTGACGGCTAAAAGGATGTTCCAGTTTCTCTCCACTAACATGCCATCTTCCGAATGATGTATTCGCCATTATTACTCTATCAATCCAAATAGCAATATAACATAACAAAGCACGATTATATTTACTTCCAGGATTAACAGTTAACTGAGTTTTACTAACAATAGTATTCAAAGTATTTAGTTGCCTATCTGAAAACAAATCTCCCCATTTAGTGAATCCCCAAGTGAATGTATCTCCACCATTCGAATTGCGCTGCATAGGTGTCGTTGGGCGCTCAACATCATTAATTGGTGTATTGACAATATTGAATTGTTCCTTGGTTGGAATGGAATAGTTTTTTCCATTATTACCGTCGCTAATTACTGCTAAAAACCTTGGTGTCAGTCCTGTTTTTATACTTTGCTCTTTTACGTTGGTAACACTTGTAACACTTCCACAACAAGGACAAGTGAGGTTTCCCCTATTGTTCCATCCTTTAAGATGTTCACAACTACCATATTTGATTTCAAATTGGATATCCTTTCCATTGATAATTGGATTGAGATAAACTTTTTTCTGAGAAGTCTTAGCAAGATAGAACTGCTTAAGCATTGGCACCTCAGCACCACATGCAGGATTAGAACATTTTACTGTTCTCGCCCAATAATATGCAATAGGTTTATTGCCCTTTTCGTCTGCAGGATAAAGATAACCTACTTCTTTCTCCGTCTCTGCAAGAATCTTCTTAGCATAAAACTCCACATCAAAAGAAAGACGATTAGGAATCCGATAATTCTTGCCATCGAACGTAATGCCACGTTTATCTTCCTGTGCCATTTTAATGCCATCTTCGCCATAGAGCTTTTCAAATTCCTCCTTGCTATATACGATAGGTTTGCCGTATTTCTGTGGGAACTCCGCAGAACCACGCTCAATGATGTGTGCCACGGGATTAATATCGTTGCCATAACTGCGACAGCCTAAACGTGCTGCCTCCAATGGAATAGCACCACCACCAGCGAATGGGTCGAATACTGACGGCATTTCATTCTGGAAAGCGTCAATAGCAGTTTGTAATTCTGCTTCAAGTTGCTTGACTTTGTCAGTTTCTATATGACGATCTTTCAGTTCATAAAGATTCTTCTCTGCTTTAGGGATGGCATCATAAAGCCGATTAAACTCTGCATGTAGTTCTTCCCAAGTTGCATCTGGGTGTTTATCGCTCTGATAGGCCACAAATATCAACTCACGGGCGATACGAAGAATCTTGGGATTGTTTTTGTTCTCCCATTTGATGAGCGACCAGTCATCCAATTGTTCTTTGGGCGATGTAGCCTTGCCTGCTATCATATTGGCCTGACATGTTTCTGAGAATTTACCAATAAACATCATCAGACGATTACGATGGTTATCCTCCATCTCATCCACAATGCTCGTATAGGGTATATCTCTGTAAGGCTTATAATGCAGTTTGCCTAAGCCTGTATTCAGTAGCATCTCTACAGCATATTTGAAAGCCTCTGGGCAATTGTCATCTAATGGATCTGGCACCAAACTGGCAAAGACAATGGCACGACAAACTGGCAATGGACGACGTGCCCACCACAGATGCAGGGTGCTGATATGGCCATGACGGATACTCTTATCTCGTACACTTTCTGCTGATATTTCCTTGATGGGCAATGCCACCTCTATGAGTTTCTTTGCTTTCATAATTCGTTTGTTTTATGTTTCACTTTGTGAGACCTTTCTTCCGCTCGGCAGAGCAAACTTGTTTGTTCTGCTCTCGCTTGTTCGAAACGTTGCCATTCCTCCAAAGGGAGATAGAACTGAATGCCCTTGGTCTTTTGCTCAAAGTTCATTCTGTTGGCAGGATCATTGATAATATTGAGTTGTGGATTGGATTTACAATTGGTAACGATATAGAGCCAGGCTTTGGGGCCAAGTTGAGCCAGACGGTTCATCTCGTTTTCAGAGAGCATCACGCCATCAGTACCAGCACGGCCTTTCACCTCGATATAGCGTTTCTGACCTTGGGCATCGATGCTCTTCAGGTCGTAGCCTACGTTGTCTTTCGATACATCTTCAGGTGTGCGACCATTGGCTGTTTCATAGTCCATAGCAGTCTGCATGGCAATAGCCTCCACCTCATCATCGCGGCTCATGCCAAAAGTATGCTTGTACTCCACCTGATTCAAAGGCACCACGTAGGCACAGCCTAACACCTCTGGGGCTATCGGGAAGAGTTCTGTGCCCTCGTCCAATTCCTGTAGGCGTTCTGTCTTGCGCTGTTTCAATTCTTGCAGTCTTGTTTCTTTGGCTACAAGTTTCTGCTGTGCTTTCTCATCATCGGCCATGAAAATCTTGCCTTGCAGTTCATTGATTTCTCCCTGAATATCAAGGATAATCTGTTGGAAGGCAGACTGCAGGTATTCTCTACGACGTGCGGTATCTTCCTCTACAGTTTGCTGCGTCTGTACGAAAAGAGGCTCTGTAATGTTTTCGAAGGCCCATTGTACAACCTCATCTTCATTGACAACATCAGGAGGTGTAATCTCTTTGGCAAAAGCGGTAGGAGGACAGAGGTCAAGCAATTTTGCTGGTGATGTCTGGCGGAATTCACCATCTTTCTCACAAACAAGTGACAATAATTCATTAGCCACATTGGGATTGCCATCCTGGTTGGTCGTATTATCTTGTATCTGATTCTTGACGAAATAAGCAAAATAGGGATGCTGGTCTTCTGGCGAAACCAAGACGGTACCCTTCAGCATCTCATCATGGAACTGGTCACTTACTACATCTATTAAACTATCAAACAGGGCATTGCCTGGATTGATATAGTGCGCACGTCCGTATGCCGCTGTTGAACTTTGATACTCCAAGAACAGTTGTTTGTCGAAGAAGAAATAAAGTTGCGTCAGATTCTCCGCATAGATATTGTATTTCTCCTTGAGTCGTTTCACGATGACATCAGGGATGATGTCTATCTGATAGATGCCATCGGACAGTTCACGATACTGACCACCTAAATATTTGAATGCCAGCTCAAAGAACAAGCGAATATAGATAGGCTGCAAACGGCGCTCATCGCTATCCTCTTTCAGCAGACGGGCTTCCTTATAATCAACAATGGAATGGGCAATCGCCTTGCTTTGCTCGTCAATGCTCTTTTTGAAAATCCCACCCAATTCTGATGTGGACTTATCAATAAATGCGTCCAGATCGCTCTCATGACCATTCAGAACAGAATCGATGATACAATCAAGAGAGACACCTTTCAGTACATCTTGAATCACATCATAGACACGATCATCACCTAATTGCTCTCGGATAATATCAAGTTTGGTAAGGAGTTTCTTTAACACCTGACCCTCACGGGTGTTATCTGCCACCATATTGAACACCAGCACATCGCTCTTCTGACCATAACGGTGAATACGTCCCATGCGCTGCTCCAAACGGTTCGGATTCCAAGGAATATCCCAGTTGATGAGCAAGCGGCAGAACTGGAGGTTGATACCTTCGCCTGCAGCATCTGTACAAATCAATATCTGCGTGTCTGGCATCATAAACTGGCATTGAGACTGGCGACGCTCATCCACAGACATACCGCCATGAATGGTGGCTACGGTATAGCCATTATTCTGCAATCGCTCTTGCAAATATAACAAGGTGTCCTTATGCTCCGTGAAGATAACCAGTTTCTCGCCATCAATCACGCCTTGCGAGGTCAGTAAATGCTTCAACTCCTTATATTTCTGCTCTTCCTGTTGCTGGTTATACAGGGAATCGGCCATCAGATAGAGTTCCTTCACCTCCTGCGTCTCAGCCTTAATCTCGCTGGGACTCTTTGAAGTGGTAAAGAGTTTAAGTTTCTTGGGATCAGAGAGGATGTTGTCTAATGCTTCGCGCTCATCATCTTCCAGATCATCGAGGTCATCGATGTTGATATCATCAAAATCCTCAATCTTGATCTTCTGTTTCCACAAAGACGGATTGCGCTCTAATTCGTCTGTAAGACCTTGCAGGGCCATCCAACGTTTCTGTAGGGTGTTGCGAATGGCATAGATACTACTTACCAATCTGCGCTGCATCACTTGGAGAGCCAAAGACACATGGATGTTCTTGGTTTGAGCAGCCTCTTCCTTACGCTTTGTCAGATACTTGGTTACTGCATCATAAAGCCGCTTCTCGTCAGGTGTCAGATTATAACTGGTGGTCTTGGTGAAGCGTTTCTTATAGAGTGGATTACCATCCCAATCCTTCATATCTTCCTTCAAGCGACGAATGAAGAATTTGTTGGAACCTGTCTCTGAGAGTTCGCGCACACGTTCTGTAGCCAAGTCTGCTGTGGCAAAAATATCCTCATCCAATAATTGAAGAAGTCGCTTGAAAGTGTCCCTACGACCACGATGTGGTGTGGCTGTCAGTAACAGGATATGTTCACACTGCTGGGCTAAAGCGTATGCAGCCTCATAACGTTTCGATTTATAGGTTTTCTCACCATATTCGTATGCTGAGAGCTTATGTGCCTCATCGAAGATTACCATATCCCAACTGGTCTTCGACAGGACATTCATAATATCCTCGCGACAGATAAAGTCGATACTTGCGACCACCCTGTCACTATTCTGGAATACCGTAGGCTCGGAAGAAAAGACGCTACGATTCACCAGTTTGAAGGGGATGTTGAACTTCACGCCCATCTCGTCCTCCTGCCATTGTTTGGTCAGACCTCCAGGCGTGATAATCAAGACACGCTCCACATAATGGCGCAGCATCAACTCTTTCAGAAGCAAGCCCGTCATGATAGTCTTTCCTGCTCCTGTATCATCTGCTAACAAGAATCGAATCTTGGGTTGTGGGAGCAAGAATTTATAGACAGCCTCCACCTGATGGGGCAAAGGATCAACGACACTACAGTTAATGGCAAAGAGTGGGTCAAACTGATAGGCAGACTTGATGCGTTCTGCTTCTGCATAGAGAACAAAACGCTGAGGATCGCCCTTGAAATTGAACTCACCTTCGGAGGTCAGGACTTCCAAGGCTTCTATCTGCTCTGCTGTTACTATCTTGGAGCCAGCACGATGGGTATTCACTCCAGTATAAGAGAGCGAATATTTCTTGCCCAGAGCCTGAATCTTGGTAATCTCCACCGATTCAGTGGGCGTGAGGCCAGACACAATACTGCCAACCTCTATTTTCAGTTTTTGATCGGTCATTGTGGTAGGGACTAATCAATCTATTTATATTCACCGCAGAGCATAAAGAAAGCGCACCCGCCGTTCATATTCCGAAGCTCAGGCGTCCCTACCACAGTTACCTTGCCAAATGAAATACTTACAAACGGATACGCCCTTACGAGCGTATCTTCTCCGTTTGCGATTCATTTGGCTTTTGCCGATTGTCATTGGTAGGGACTTTCGAGCTTACGAATCACTTCCGAATCAGATACAATATCTTTTTCGACCCACGATGTCAAAGTGCAATTCAGCCTTAGGCTGTTATGCAGGTGCAAAGATACAAAAAAAATGGGAATTTGAATTATAATTAACCTAAATAATACAATAAATCTGGAATAGTTGTATTATTATTACCTTTTTTTTGTTCAAATCAAATAAAAAAGCTATCTTTGTGCCTGATAATTAATAATTCACTTTAATTAATTGTGATATGGACACAAGGCATATAAAGGAAATATTCGAATTATACGAATACAACTTGCTTAAGGAAACGAATGATTATATTGTGTTTTCGGAAGGGCATAGTATGTATCCTGGTATTGAAATAGTCTGTTTGGTCGACAACATTGATGAACAAATCTCATTTTTGAAAACAGAATTTTCTAGTCAAGGGTATGCTGTCAGAATCTGTAAGAGTGTAGATATTCCACATATCGAAGATTATCTTTTCGATTGGTTTTTTCGAGTGGAAAAGACCAATAATAGTATTCATACTAGATACAAACAATATGGTGATGCTGTGATAAACGCATATGGTCTATCTGATACAAATCATAGACCTTATGAATATATTGACATTCCATATAAAGTTGAATACAATCTGTTTGAAACAAAAGACGGACAAAAAGGCAATTTAATTTCTTCTATACGAAAAGATTTAGAAAGTAATGGACCTCGCCTTATAATTGTAGAGGCTGCTGCAGGTTTTGGAAAGACCTCAACTGCGATGGAATTACTACATAGTTATGCTGATGAAAAGCATAATGTCAGACCTTTCTATATGGAACTTTACAAAGACAGACAAGCGGCAATATTCCGGTATCTTTTTTTATCACAAGTCCATAGAGAGTTTGAAGTGTTATTAGATGACAAAATTGTTAGTTACAATATTGAGCAAGGTAGGATACCTCTTATAATTGATGGCTTTGATGAACTATTGAGTGAAGATCTTGATACAGGAAATATTATCAAAGGAAAAAGAAAAGGAGAAACAATGCTTTCAACAATTGCAGATTTGCTAAAGAATAATGCAAAAATTGTTTTGACAACGAGAAAGACAGCAATCCTATCAGGCTCAGATTTTCTAGACTGGTATCAATCTAAGTTTGGTGACTCAAATACTGTGCAAATAGTAAGATACATATTGGGGCAACCAATGTTAGAAAACTGGCTTGCCGCTTCAAGAATTAAACAATTGTCAGATAAAGTTCTAAATATTTCCAATCCTGTGTTACTGGGCTATTTGCATTATTTAAATGACGAACAATTTGCCCGTGAAGCGAAATCTTCAAATCTCATGGAGAATTATGTAAAAAGATTATTGGAGCGTGAAATACATCGCCAAGGATTGACTCTTACTGTAAGCGAGCAGAAGGTTGTATATGAACGACTTGCAGCAGCATTTGTCTATGAAAATATAACTTCAGATACAAGAACAAATATTCGAGAAGATATTCTATTGTTATGTTCTGACATATTAGAACGCCATGAGACAACATCAAATGATTCATATAGTTTAGCAAATACGCTAACAAATCACGCTCTACTCGACCGCAAAGGCTCCAATAACATTGGTTTCATAAATGATTTTGTATTAGGATTATTTTTAGGTTATGCCATTATTGATGAGAAAGAAAAAGATTTAGTCGAATATTATCGAAATCTATCAGCAAATTTCGTTGAAAAACTCATCAATGCAATGTCTATCTCGTCAAAAGATGTGAAAGAATTTGTTTGGCTACAGCTTCACGACAATTGTCCTAACATTTCGGTCGAAAAGCAGCTTTTTATAGACTTAAAATTAATGAATCAGAATATGCGTTCATACAACAAGCATTATTTTGAGGGGTATGATGTGTCAAATACGACAATAGGCAATAAAGATGCTATAATTAATAGTTGTCATTTCGTTAATTTTAACTTTCGGGATGTAACTTTTAATATGGACTATGTTATAGATTGTACATTCATAAATTGCACCTTTAACCAAACCATTTTAGATTTGAAGAAAGGTGGTAACGATTTCTTTTCATGTATTATTGATGGTCATGAATTTTCGAATGAGGTTGAATCCTCTACCAATATAGAAGAATTTGATAATCACAATGACAATGAAGAAGCATATCTCATAAAAATGCTTAGTCATTATTTCCAAGTAGATGATAGGACACGAAAAATGAAAATGATTTCCAAATTGAAACTTGACTTTGATGACAACAAATCATTTAAACGTGTTTTTTCCAAATTAGTAAGCAACAAGTATATTTTTACGAATGGAGACAAAACTCATATAACAGATGCAGGTGTTGAATTTTATAACAAACTAAAAAACAATTATGGAAAATAGTCTAATTGACAATTTATTATATCCTCTTGAGAAGGACTTAATAAAAGCAGGAATATATTATAGAGTTTTTGCTCGCCAAAAGACTCTTGCATCAATCAAGAAAAAGTTAGATGCAAAATCTAAGGATTATAAATTGAACCATAAAAAAATGCAAGATTTTGTGGGCATTCGTATTGTTTTCTATTTTCAAGAAGATGTGAACTTATTCTATCAAAAATTGAAACAAAATGAAGGCTATGACAAGAAAAATGAGTCCAATACAAATGAAGAACTTGAAACGTTATCCTCATTATATCACGACATCGCAAAAGAGCATGAAGAATTAAAGTCTTTTAAGTCCATGTTTCCTCTCCCAGATAAAGTATTTATGCCCCAACGCCTTAATCTTGTTATGCATGTTCCTCAAAAACTATACGAGCAATTTAACAATGAAATTCCTTTTGATCTACCAGAGGAATATGCTGACCTCATAGATTTCACTTATGAAATACAACTACGTACAGTTCTTTCTGAAGGTTGGCATGAAGTAGAACATGATTTAAGATATAAAACACAAAATGAGCCATGGTGGGCGGATTGCAAAAAAGAGTCACGTCAATTAAATGGCATATATGCTTCATTAGAAGCTAGTGAAAGTGCTTTGTCTAATATGATTTCAGAAATTGCATATAAGAATTATCAACATAACGCATGGGATGCATTGATAAGGAATCATTTTAAATTACGATTTATAGAAATAAAGTTATCACAAGAAGCCGTATTATATTTAGACAATAATCCTAGAATCGGAAAAGACATTTTACATGTTGACAGAAATGAATTAGTACAATGGCTATGGGAATTCCCCATGAATTTCTCTCTGTCAACTGATTTCGTTTTTTTCTTAATTAATAGAAAAAAAATAAAAGATGAAAATATTACAAATATTGAACCTGCACCTATAAAGATGATGTTTGACAAAATGGCGGAATTGCAAATATAATGGGCAAAATGGCAAGATTAGACGAACGTTAAGACGAGTTTAAACGGATTTTAGACGGGATTTAGACGGTAATAGACGGACTTGTGCGCAATTTCAAGCCCGTCTATTCACATTAGAAGAGATGTTTAAATGCCAAGCCCTCGTTTCTTGGTACCATCCCAATTTGTCAGTTCATTGGCATTCTTGCTTAGGCAAGCGTCTCCTGTCGTCGCCGAGCGGCCATTACTGCCACCAACGGACTGGCCACCTGTTGAAAGTCGCATTTCTGATGCGAGTTGGCCTATACGTGTTACAGCGATGTCCCACTGGAATCTGCCGATACTGCCAACAATGGAGCCTGCCATATCAGCGATACCGCTTGCAGCTTTCTTACGGTCAGACTCTTGACAAGGATTGAGACCGTTAAGCTGGCATTGGGCTATGATGCCCTGGCCAATGGTGCATTCATCGTCATGATTGAAGATGGATGCTGTACTATGGGCCCAATCAGCCAGAGCCTGAGCCGCTTTCTTGACAACATCATGGAGAAAGTTCCAATGCTCGTATGCCTCTGATGCACCTGACAAACGAATGAAACTCTCTATATCAGAAAGACGGCTTTCTGCCTCATTAGCTCTCTTCTCTTCACGATCTCCTCTCATTGTCTGCTCCTGTGCTTTCTGTTCTGCGGCATCGGCTCTACTCTTCTCACGGGCTACGGCTCTTTCATCGAGTTCTGAGATACGCTGTCTCAAAGCCATGTTCTCCTTGTCCGTCTCAACAGCTAAGGCTATCTTCTGTTTGACATCAAGGTACATCTTCTTGCCGACATCGTTGATTTTCTTCTTGTGCAGTTTTGACACGCTGAGTAACTGGCTCTGAAGGGTGGTTACAATCTCTTTAGCCCTGGCATTGCGCTCCTTCTGCCATTCTTCACGCTTCAACATGGGAATGGGTGTCCTGATTTCCCGGTCAAGTCGTGACAATGTCATGTCAATAAGGTCTTTAACGGTCAACGGTTCCTTTGAACCTTGGAAGGAGAATGTCATATCAGCAAATGGCACCGCCTCCAGCTCTTCCTCTGGAACACTCGTAGCAGAAAGCAATTGGTCTATGGCTTCCTGAAGTTTGGTCAACTTACTGTTACCAGCCTCTATTTTCTTCTGGATCTGCCTCGATTCTTCTTTCTTACGTTCCGTATATTCTGCAACCTCCTTGGCACGTATGGCTTCCTGCTCTGCCTTGAAAGTATGAGCGTCGCGCCATTTCTTGTCACTTTTCTTGCCACGTTCCATTTTGAGGGCGTTGGCCAACATGTCCTGAAGTTCCGACATGTCATGACGGTTGAGATTGATGCATTGGCCAGTCTCATGATTAGTCCAATCGAAAACATAGTGAGCATGGTGGTTCCATAGAAAAATTGTCGAACCTTCCGCGGAATCAAGATACTTTCCTTGCTGATGATCCTTGTCTGTAACAAGATGCTCATGGCCTTCGTCAAGGTGAGCATAGATGGCTTTGGTCTTGATTCCCCAACGCTGCTCGATTTGATGAGCCAAAGTCTTCATCTGCTCCATCGTTGTAGCCTCTGTGATGACAGCTACACCTTCACGGATAGGCTCAGAGTTTTTCGGCATTTTCTTCGGCTTCGACAAGTCAAGTTCCCATTCTGGAACAACCTTTTGAAATCCGGTTCTTGGGTCAACGATTGGGTTGCCCGTCCTTTTGTCGTAAGCAGGCATTGTCAATTGTTTTCCATTCTTATTCAGCTTTGCCTTGCGACAGAAGTGATGGCTGGAATAGCGTTCCTTAGCCTTGCGGATCTCATCGGCTACCGACTTGAAGTCCTCTGCTTCCCAGCACTTGTTAAGATGTGAATACTCGGAATGAACATGCTTCATTTCCTTTTCGCGCCTATTGTGCTTCTCGGCACCATACTTGGCGGCGCATATATGTATTGATGTTTTCATAATTGTATAAAATTAGAAATTATATAATTCAGATTTACAGTAATTCAGAAGATGCCTTGGTGGCAGTCCTTCTGACGAGAGGGTCCAGGGAGAACGTTTCTCCTTGGTCGGGTTCTTGCGTCCCGTTGGTAGCAAGCGGCAAGCCGATTACTTAGGGCTGAAAGTCCTGAGCGGGGGTCTGGGGAGGGTCACTCCAGCGGTAGGGCTCGAAGGGGAGAAGCCGCTCCCCTCGCGGTACTTAGGCAGAGCCTGAGCGGAGTCCAGAGAGGTCACTCTGGCACACAAGGGTTGGCATAACCCTTAGTGTGCTACCTGATTTCCGTTGGAAACAGTCGGGCTGCGCACAGTGCAAGGCGCAGAACGGCTGTTGCGACGGGATGAAGGTAGAAACCTCGCGACGCGATAGGCAATCGCAACCCTGTTGTGTGGAAGGGGGTATAGGGGGCAGCATAGCCCCCATAACGGCCAGTACCATAATGAAGCAGAATTACAGAAATGCATATTTGTATAATTGTAGTTTTACATATTTACATAATTACTGTTTTTCTGCATCTGTATCATTCGGCATCGGAGTCCTGAACGAAGAGTTCGCGTATGGAATGATGAGCATCATCTCATTTATGCGATCTGCGATTCTTATGCCGTAGAGAATCCGAAGTTGGGCCGGAGTGAGATTTGTGGTGACCATAGTGAAGAGCATCCTGCAATAGCGATATGAAAGCAAGTCAATCACAGGAGTAACGCGATTGCCATAGTCGATGAAAGTTGGTTCCTCTTCGCCAAGATCGTCAATTCCCAGCATGTTGGTCTCTTGAATTTGTCTGTATTCTTTAGAGTCAACTTTTACTTGGTTATAGATGAACTTGGCACTCTCAATTCTCATCCCGTAGGTACCAATAGTCGTATTACCATTAAAAGGGATTTCAAGACTTCTGATAAGGTTCTGCAAAGCATACATCATTGTACTCTTGCCGTTTCCAACACCACCACACAACAGAAGGCCAAATTTGGTCGTAGGTTCCGTAAAGAGCCTTGCTATCTGCAAAATCTGGTTTTGCAGTTCATTGCTATCGGCAAAAGTGTTTCCACGCTTTTCAACCTCTATTTGGTAAGCTGCTTTAATGCAAAGAGCAGCTTCCTCTATTGACATCGGGAACTTAGCAAAACCCGGTGTAGTCTTCCGGCCTATTAGCTTCGATCTTAATTGTGCTAATTTGGCCATTGCACTTTGATTCATTTCCATAATTGTTCTTGTATTTGTAATTAATCCAGTTAAAAACATGATCGCGACAGTCGGCCTCTTCTTTTCCCTTACAGCCCTTAAGCTCCTGCTCGGAGAAGAATCCCCTGATTTTGTCTTTCAGCTCTTCACCATTGAGAATAATCTTATTCTTGGCAAGTCTATCTGATAATTCACGGAGCCAGGAATCATCATTCAGCAGCTTTCCCCTAAGCTCAGAAAGAGACAACACAACTTTTGAGTTGGACGAAGGAGAATGCTTTTCTTCTTTCCCTTCTTTTTGATTATTTTCTTCTTTAATATTGGAATGGGGCAACGATTGAGTCAACTCAGAGGTCAACGAATCGGTCAACTGTGGGGGCGTCGATTGGGACAATTGCGACGTCTGCACTTCCGAAAGGTGAAGCGTGTATAAAGCAGGCTTGCCTTTGCCTTCTCCTTTGGAAAAATCAATCAGCCCTCTCTTTTTCAGTCTTTCCCTTGCTTTCATCACGTTCTGCTTTGAAGTGTTCAGCCGTGCCGCCAGCATCTGGGTGCTGACCTTAAAAGGTGACACCCAATGCTGACGGTTGGCTTCATACAGCAGATAGAAGTAGAGAGTAGCCTCACTCAAAGAGCATGGATCATTCTCATTCTCGAACCAGAAATGGTTCATGTAGTCATAGATGCTCATAGCCTTACACATTTCTATCGATGACCATACTTTGCCAACTTGCCCGACTTGATAAGCAGATTGACATCTTGTTTTGAATAGAGGTTCTTGCGCCCAACCTTCTGACTTTTCAGAATGCCCGACTTCTCAATGCGCCACAGAGTAGGATACGCGATATGCAGCAGACTGCATATTTCGTCACGGCTGTAGAAACCATCTTCCTCCGGCTTCTCCACATAATTGCCGATATGCTTCTCTTCGAGGCATCGGCTAACAGTCTTGTAGATTACATCTTCAAGCTGTTCCCCATTTAAAACGATTATATTCTCCATATTTGAATGTATTAATAAGTTTCTAATATGGGGCATAAGGAAATGCCCCGAACTGAGTCTTTCTCAATTCGAGGGCAAAATTATGACTTTATTTTCAGGCCAGGGATGGTGTTGAGACCAACTAAATAGGTTACGGCATTTAATTGAATTGATTGAATTAATTGGCCTCTATAGAGGTTTCCTGAACTTATTCTCCGGACTGATTATTCATTTCCTGAAACATCTC
>OCTX011844960.1_pt1 | contig 16767 bp, 14 predicted proteins | sample 1539691 | NCBI WGS metagenome assembly OCTX01 (sample SAMN02144231, study PRJEB22623) | gut metagenome | biome: sheep rumen | host: Ovis aries | place: New Zealand | reverse complement strand
GGAGGATAATTTCGCCGTTCCACACAATTGACAAGAACCCGAAAGCGATGTGAAAAATCACACAAAATAATAGCCCGGAGCGACACAAAAGCCGCAGTCATATCATTCCTATATGCGACGGACAAGCGGTGCCGCCGCTGCGGCAAATTCTGATTTATCTTAGTATCCGAATAAACACAATGCCCCGAAGCACTTTGAAATGCTTCGGGGCAAAACTTCTATATGAGTATCCGCCTTTTGACAGTCCTGCTATTTAGCTATTATCATTTCCCCTTGAACGAATCGAGCCATTTATACATAGCCTCGGTATATTTGCTCTTATCACTTTCGGGACAATAAAGCTCTACCTCATAGATACAGCTATCTGTTATGAGCATACCGTCGATTACCCAGACCTTGTCTGTGTCCTCTATATAATTCTTGCGCTGTGCACTGTATTCAACAACTATCAGGTTGCCTCTTTCCTTAGGAACAAGCTGCTGACCGTTTATCTTTCTCCTGCCTGCCTGAGCGATAATGTTCTGTTTTACCGCATCAAGTCCGTTCTGCTGAACGATCTGCTTTTCCTGCGAGGTAAAAGCGGTCTTGGTGATATGTGCAGCTACGCTCTTACCCTTATAAAATCCCAGCTTCTGCGCACTCTTGTTAAGCTCGATGATATTATCGCTTTCCTTCAAGGCGCTTGGCAGAGTTATGCTGAAGCCGTTTCCGTCAATCGTTTTCCAGCTGCCCTCGTCAAGAACATCTCCGCCCTTGATGAGCTTATATGCAAGAAAACCGCCGGCGCCCAGGATCGCAAGAACAATAATGATAAGCACGATCTTTGCACCAACGCCCATGCCCGGCTTTTTTTGAAGCGATGAAAGGCTTCTGCCGTCGGGAGTCATCCACTGCTTATCATAATCGCTCGGCGGTGTAGGGAACCCGTTTGAAACCGCATACGGGTCACTTCCGCCCGAAAGGCTTATCGGGTGACCGCATTCACAATACACCTGTCCCGGCTGTGCTTCACGTCCGCAAAACTGACATCTCATATAATTCTCCCCCTTAACTGTATATTATTTATGTGAGTATACCATACTTTTGCCAAAAAGTCAATCACAATAAACAAAAAAAGGAACACCTGAGCGTTCCTTTTTGTTATTTATCAATCCTCTTCAGGCTCCTCAGGCATATCCCAGTTATGATAAACGTTCTGAACGTCATCATTATCCTCAAGGTTTTCAAGGAGAAGTCTCATCTTCTTCAGAGCGTCCTCGTCTGTGAGGGTGGTATAATTTGAAGGCACCTTTGCAGCCTCGGCTGAGAGCACATTGTATCCCATTCCCTCAAGCGCCTCTCTTACAGCGGAAACGTCGTTAGGTCCGCAGGCGATCTCGATAACATCGTCATCAATATTGAAATCATCTGCGCCAGCCTCGAAGATATCCTCCATTACCTTATCCTCGTCTGCGCCGTTGTTTTCAACAACTATCTCGCCCTTATCGGTGAACATGAACGAAACGCAGCCCGTAGTACCAAGGTTTCCGCCGAACTTATCAAAGTAGTGGCGAACATCGCCAGCGGTACGGTTCTTGTTATCTGTCAGGCACTCAACGATAACTGCAACTCCCGATGGACCGTAGCCCTCATATACCATTGACTCGTAATTGTTCTTATCTCCGTCGCCGGCAGCCTTTTTGATGCATCTTTCGATATTATCGTTAGGAACGTTGTTAGCCTTTGCCTTCTGGATAAGGTCACGCAGTCTTGCATTACCTGCGGGATCGGCTCCGCCTTCCTTAACGCACACAGCTATCTCTCTGCCTATCTTGGTGAATATCTTTGCTCTTGCAGCGTCTGTTGCACCTTTTTTTCTTTTAATGTTTTCCCATTTTGAATGACCTGACATTGTTTTCACTCCTCTTACTTATTTGAAACAATATTATTACCGTCTGTATCTTCGCCGAGCTGCCATATCAGCCTGAAAAGCTCCTCGATACGCTGTGTTCTGTCGGTGAGCTTTAAAAACCCGAACAGCGCTTCAAGTCCTGTTGCGCTCCTGTACTGTGCGGTCGATGAATGCTTGGGGGCATTTATGCCGTTGGCATTTCTTCCTCTTTTATAAACATCAAGCTCAGTTTCATCGAGCAGACCTTTTTCGATCAGCTCGTGCACTGCCTGCGACTGAAACTCAGCACAGACCTTTTCCACCGAGAGCGTATGGAGCGTATTTGCGGAGGTATTCGCTTTCAGCAGCAGTTTTTCCCTCACCAGCTGCTCATATACCGCATCGCCCAGAAAAGCGAGCGCAAGCGGTGAATACTGCATAGCCTCATGGTCTGTCAGTTTTATCTGCGTAGCGACTCCTCCTTACCTGACATACTCGAACTCAAAATCGAATATAGCGACTGTATCGCCCTCATTTATGCCCATTTCCTCGAGCTTATCTATTATGCCGCTGGAGCGCAGCACGTTCTGGAAATACTGCAGCGATGAATAGTCCTCCATATCCGCAACTCTTATTATATCCCACAGCCAGTCGGCTTCCACAAAATAAATGCCGTCCTCGACCGTGATCTCGAATTTCTTCTTTGAAAGCAGCTTAGCGTCAAGTTCCTCTCTGGTAAGCGGCTGGGCTTCAAACTGCTTAACGGGCGGCAGCATTGAAAGCTCCTCCCATATCCCGTAGGTAAGCTCCTTTGTGCCCTTTGTGGTAGCCGCAGAAATTTCAAAGAACTTATAGCCCTTGCTTTGTATATAGTCCTTAAATCGCTGTATCTGTTCGTCCGCTGCCATATCGGACTTATTTGCCGCAACTATCTGCGGTGCCTGCGCAAGCTCCTGCGAAAAGCCTGCAAGCTCTTTATTTATCGCTTCAAAGTCCTCTATCGGATCTCTGCCCTCGCTGCCTGAAACGTCAACTATATGGACAATCAGCCTGCACCTTTCAACGTGGCGCAAGAACTCATGTCCAAGTCCCACTCCCTCGCTTGCGCCCTCGATAAGTCCGGGGATATCAGCCATAACGAACGACTGCCCTTCCTGTATCTTCACAACGCCGAGCACAGGTGTGAGAGTTGTAAAATGATAATTCGCAATTTTCGGTTTTGCCGCAGATACGACAGAGATAAGCGTGGATTTGCCCACATTTGGGAACCCCACAAGTCCCACATCAGCTATCAGCTTCAGCTCCAGCAGCAGCTCATACTCATCGCCTCTGAAGCCCGGTTTTGCGAACTTTGGTATCTGCCTTGTAGAAGTGGCAAAGTGAGCGTTTCCTCTGCCGCCCTTGCCGCCTTTAGCGATAACCACAGGCTCATCGCCCGACATATCCGCAAGTATCCTGCCCGTTTTTGCTTCCTTTATAACAGTTCCTCTTGGGACTTTTATAACGACATCGGGCGCACTTTTACCGAAGCTGTTCTTTGCAGAACCGTTATCGCCCTTGTTTGCGATATATTTTCTCTTGTAGGTGAAATCTATAAGGCTGGAAAGGTTGTTATCCACCTTAAAGACGATATCTCCGCCTTTTCCGCCGTCACCGCCGTCGGGGCCGCCTGCGGCTACATATTTTTCTCTGTGGAACGATACTGCTCCGTCGCCGCCGTCCCCTGCCTTAACATATATCTTGGCACTGTCAACAAACAACGCTCTCCCTCCTTTGTCAAACAATTCTTTCTAAACAACATCTTCACTTGTTCGGCAAGAAAGGCAGAAAGACCTCTGCCGACTGCCGAAAAACTCGGTTTCTTACTTCTTACTTCTTATCTCTTACATCCGGTTGCAGCGCACACGCTGCAAAAATATGACCCCAAGCCTCAAGCTCGGGGTCGGTAGTTTTCATTAAATCAAGCCTGTGGATAAACAGATACTTTTTTACGGTCCTTGCCAAGTCTTTCAAACTTTACAACGCCGTCACTTGTTGCAAAAAGTGTGTCGTCTGAACCACGCTTAACATTCTCGCCCGGATGAATGTGTGTTCCTCTCTGTCTTACCAGAATGTTGCCTGCGAGAACGAACTGTCCGTCTGCTCTCTTGACGCCAAGTCTTTTAGCCTCGGAATCACGGCCGTTCTTTGTGGAACCCATTCCCTTTTTATGAGCAAAAAACTGCATTGAGATCCTGATCATCGTAAATACACCTCCATTAGTGTGACCTTCGCCAAGGTCATCTGTCGTGGACCTTGACCATAACATAGCCCGGGAATTCCTCCTGCAGCAGATATAGATGCGTAAGCAGCCCTAAAAGCACCTTATCGCCCTCACCCTGCGGATCTTCTCCCAGCTTCAACATGATTTCATTCTCTTCTACGCTCACCTTTGCCGTTATCCTGAACGCTTCGGTGATCGTGTTTGCCGCCAGCATGACGGCTGAGGATACGCTTGCACAGCAAACGTCCTGTCCTTCGTCGGCAAGCCCTGCGTGCCCTGATACTTCAAAGCCCAGCAGCTTTTCACGACTGTCACGGTAGAAATCAGCCTTTATCATCGCTTATTCCTTATGCGTTGATTGCCTCGATCTGTACCTTAGTATATGGCTGTCTGTGACCCATCTTTCTCTTTTCGCCCTTCTTAGGCTTGTAGGTGAAAACTGTGATCTTCTTTGACTTGCCGTTCTTGAGCACCTTAGCGCTTACAGTAGCACCGTCAACATAAGGAGCACCAACTGTTGCTGCGCCCTTATCGTCAGCGATCATCATCACCTTGTCGAAAGTCACCTTCTCATCAGCCTCAGCGTCGAGCTTCTCGATGAATACCTCATCGCCTGCCTTGACCTGGTACTGCTTTCCGCCTGTTTCGATTACTGCGTACATTCAATATGCACCTGCCTTTTCATGAACTCGCTATTATACGGTGTCGGGGTATATACCGAACTTGTTTACCGTAGATATGCGGCTTAAATATGATACCATATATCATAGAAAAAGTCAAGGAATTTGCGAAAATTTACATAAAGTTTACTTTTTACTGCCGTTATATCTCCCTGAACGCCTCTTTTATGGAGCGCACGCCGATTATTTTTATGCCGAACTTACCTGTTTCCACGCCTTTGAGCGAATGTGCGGGCAGTATCACCTTTTCAAAGCCCATTCTTTCGGCTTCGGCAATACGCTGGGCTGCGTGCGTAACACTTCTCAGCTCGCCGCCGAGACCTATCTCACCAAAGGCGATGGTATTGCTGTCTATGATCTTATCGGTAAGGCTGGAATAAAGCGCCATTGCGACGGAAAGGTCTGCTGCGGTATCGTCCAGCCGCAGTCCGCCGACAATGTTGATATACACATCAAGTCCCCCGAAAAAGTACCCGAGCCTTTTTTCGAGCACAGCGATTATAATGGACATACGGTAATAATCTATTCCGGTAGCTGTTCTTCTCGGGGTGGAAAGGGCGGACTTTGAAACGAGCGCCTGCACCTCCGCCATAAGCGGTCTTGTGCCCTCCATAGTGCAGGCAACGCAGGTTCCCGAAACGTCGGTCGGTCTGCCCTCAAGCATCAGCATAGAGGGGTTTTCCACCTGTAAAAGCCCTTTATCCGCCATTTCAAAAACGCCGATCTCGTTGGTCGAGCCGAAGCGGTTCTTAGCTGCACGCAGGATACGGTATGTAAGGTTTCTCTGCCCTTCAAAATAAAGCACACAGTCAACGATATGCTCCATTACCTTAGGACCTGCGATAGCGCCGTCCTTATTGACGTGCCCGACGATAAACATAGGTATCTCCTCGGACTTTGCCGTGCGTGTGAACATATTGGTGCACTCTCTCACCTGTGTTACCGAGCCTTGTGCCGAGGATATCTCGGCAACGCTCATCGTCTGGATAGAGTCGATAATAACTATCTCGGGCTGCTGCTTTACAACAACGCTGCAAATCTTTTCGCAGTCGGTCTCGGCAAGCAGGTAAAGGTTCTCGCTGTTAACGCCCAGCCTGTCCGCACGCAGCTTTATCTGCCTCAGCGATTCCTCTCCCGAAACGTAAAGTATGGTATGCTCCTGACCGAGAAAAGCGCATATCTGAAGCAGTATAGTTGATTTGCCTATGCCCGGTTCACCGCCGAGCAGCACAACTGAGCCTTTAACGAGCCCTCCGCCGAGCACCCTGTCAAGCTCGGTAAGCCCCGTTTTATAGCGTGTTTCGTTGTAGCTTGCATCGACCTCGCATATACCGACGATATTATCAGAAACGTCCTTTACCGCCGAAGCCGAACGGGCTTTTGAGCCTGCTCTTACAGTTACCTCGACCTCCTCAAGCGTGTTCCATTCACCGCAGTTAGGGCACTTTCCGTTCCATTTTGCAGTTTCGTATCCGCACTGACTGCACACATAGCTGCTTTTTACTTTTGCCATATCCGCTCTCTCCTTTTCGAGATATCCCATTTACATAAGTGTTGCCGGGAATAATCATAATTATCCGCCGGAAGCAGCGATGCTATAAATCGTCCGCCGTTGGCGGACTCCTTTTCTTGACTCTTGCCTCTGGTATTCTTGCATCCGGCAGCAAATTCAAGTTTATCTGCCTGACAACACAAACGTAGAATAAAGCTCGTGATTTATCAGATAGAGTATAGCACATTTGCACAGCTTTTGCAAGGCTGATATGTACATAATATCGGACTTTTCGGCAAACAGGCAGGAATGTTTGACAAGCGTGAGAAATCATAGTATTATTATATTAAAAAAGTATATGTATGTAAAGGGGTATAGCAGATGAACGTATGGGGGTACTGGAAATGCCCGTACTGCGGTGAGGTAGTCAGGGCGGACCACAAGGACTGCACCAAATGCGGTGCTTCGATACCAAACGATGTAAAGTTCTTTATGGACACCGATAAACCTGTCGAATATGTTGATGAAGCGCAGGAAAGCGACGAGGCAAACTGGCTGTGCTCTTTCTGCCGTTCGCAGAACCCCGCCGAAAAGGATCATTGCGAAAACTGCGGTGCAAAGCGTTCGGACGCTTTGGGGGATTATTTCAGCAAGCCGGAAAAACCAACGAACGAGCCTGAAGCTCCGGCAAAAAAGAAGCTGAGCAGCAAGGCACGCAAAAGACTGATACTTCTCGGCGCAGTGATACTTGCGATACTGTTTTTCGTATGGCTGTTCAAGCCTGTTACACGCACAGGCGAGATAACGGGGTTTGAATGGGAACGCAGCATCGGCGTTGAGGAATATCAGAGAGTAAAAGAAAGCGGCTGGAGCGTTCCGGGCGGTGCGGAGCTTGTTTCCTCCAACAGAGAGATACGAAGTTACCGCCAGGTGCTTGACCATTACGAATACAAAACAAAGAGAGTCGCCAAAAGGGTGCAGGACGGTTATAAAGTTGAATATAAGGATCTTGGCAACGGACAGTTCAAGGAAGTAAAAAAGCCAAAGTACAAGACCGTCTACGAGAACGAGCGGGTAAAAACGCCTGTTTATCGGCAGGAACCGATATACGATACAAAATACTATTACAATATAGATAAGTGGAAACAGATCAAAACGCTCGACACATCGGGCAGCGACCATGAACCGAAATGGGCTGAAACAGATCTGCCGACAAGCGTTAGTGCACCAAAATACGGCGACAAACGGCAGGGTGCAAAGACAGAGAAATACTACGCCGTCATTAAGGATCACAACGGCAGCACGCAAAAGATAGAATATGGTTTTGCGGAGTGGGAGAACCTGAAAACAGGCGATAAGGTAGAATACAAAACGCTGAGGTTCTCCGACGATCCGCTTTAGAAAGGAAAAAGCATGAGCAGATACATACTTTCACTTGACCAGGGAACGACCTCGTCACGAGCACTTATTTTCAACGAAAAGGGCGAAAAGCTCTCCTGCTGCCAGCAGGAATTTGAGCAGATATTCAAAAACGAGGGCTGGGTAGAGCACGATCCGAACGATATCTGGCAGTCTCAGCTGGAGGTCGCACGGCAGGCTGTAAAGCAGGCAGGCATATCTGCGCAGGAGATAAGCGGCATAGGTGTTACAAATCAGCGTGAAACTGCGATAATATGGGATAAAAGCACGGGAAAGCCCGTTTACAACGCTATCGTGTGGCAGTGCAGGCGCACGGCTGATATTTGCGAAAGGCTTGAAAAACAGGGACTTTCAAAGTTTTTCAAGGATAAGACAGGGCTTGTTATCGATCCCTATTTTTCAGCTACAAAGATAAAATGGATACTGGATAACGTTGAGGGCGTGCGTGAAAGGGCAGAAAACGGAGAACTGCTTTTCGGCACGGTGGACAGCTGGCTGATATGGAACCTGACAGGCGGAAAGATACACGCTACCGACTACACAAACGCTTCAAGGACTATGCTTTTCAACATTCACACGCTTGAATGGGACGATGAGATACTCGGCTTGCTGGGGATACCTAAGGCTATGCTGCCAAAGGTAGTAGATTCAAGCGGAGAGATAGGCGTTACAGAGCCTTCGCTGTTTGGTGCGCCGATAAGGATATGCGGCTGCGCAGGCGACCAGCAGGCTGCGCTTTTCGGGCAGTGCTGCTTCCACAAGGGAGATATCAAAAACACCTACGGCACGGGCGGCTTTCTGCTGATGAACACGGGCAGCGAGCCTGTAAAAAGCAAAAGCGGTCTGCTCACAACTATCGCATGGAGCATAGGCGGAAAGGTGAGCTACGCCCTTGAAGGCTCGGTGTTCGTTGCAGGTGCGGTGGTAAAATGGCTGCGTGATGAGCTGCGGCTGATAGATGACGCTTCACAGACGCTGGAGATAGCAAGAAGTGTTGAGGACTCGGGCGGAGTTTATGTTGTTCCCGCATTTGTCGGGCTGGGCACTCCATATTGGGACCCAAGCGCAAGGGGAAGCATTTTCGGGCTTACACGAGGCTCTTCAAGAGCGCATATAGTGCGTGCCTGCCTTGAGTCTATATGCTATCAGACAGCTGACGTTATAGATGCGATGGTGCTGGACACGGGCAGCCTTAACAGGATCCGTGTTGACGGCGGTGCATCGGCAAATGATTTTATTATGGAATTCCAGTCGGATATACTTGACAGACCGGTAATACGTCCAGAAAATGTGGAATCCACCGCAACAGGCGCAGCTTTCCTCGCAGGACTTGGCTGCGGCGTGTGGAGCTCGCAGGAAGAGTTAAATCAGATATCGGGCAGCTTTAAGGAGTTTGCTCCGACAATGCCGCAGCAAAAGCGTGATGAGCTGCGTGCAAAGTGGCACAAGGCCGTGCAGCGCAGCCTTAACTGGCAGGAGTGAGCCAATGCGAGCAGGCGTTTGACTTTTAGCGGGATTTATATTACAATAATAATCAGAAACTACTTACAGGAAAGCAGGGCAATAAATGAGCAAAAAGGTCTTTGACAACAGAGAACTGTCGTGGCTGAAATTCAACGAGCGTGTGCTTGAAGAAGCGCAGGACGAGAATGTTCCGCTTTTGGAAAGGCTGATGTTTGAGTCTATCTTTTCAAGCAACCTTGATGAATTCTTTATGGTGCGTGTTGGCTCGTTGTATGATTCCTCACTGGTCGATGACGACCACAAGGACAACAAGACCAAGCTGCGCCCATCGGAACAGCTCAGCGCTATATTCAGCAGGGTAAGAGAGCTGAATGCGATGAGAGATATCTCATTTGAAACGCTTTCAAAAGAGCTGAAAGCCAAGGGCATACACCACAAGTCTGTTAAAAGCCTCTCTCACCTTGAGCTTGAATACGTTCAGGGTTACTATGAATATGAGATAAAGCCGTTCATAAACGCAAATATCATAGATAAGCGCCACCCGTTCCCGTTCCTTACAAACAAGAGCATCTATGTTGTCACCAAGCTGACGGCAAAGGGCAGCAAATCGCTGGGAATGATAGGGTGCACCGAAAAATTCAGCAGAGTGATCTTTCTGCCCAACGACGAGAGCAGCGATATAAACTATGTGCTCGTCGAGGACGTGATCTCACACTATGCAGACGAGATATTCAGCAACTACAAGATCGAAGAAAAGGCGCTGATGCGCATAACAAGAAATGCGGATATTGATGTTGACGAAAGCTATGACTCGGAGCTTGATTTCAGGCAGAATATGTCTGTTGTGATAAGCAAGAGAAAAAGGCTGTGCCCTGTGCGCCTGCAGCTTTCAAAATCGCTTTCGGACAGCACCGTTGATTCGCTGTGCGAAAGACTTGAGCTTTCAAAAAAGCAGGTATTTGTCGAAAAAGCTCCGCTGGATATTTCCTACGTCGGTGAGATCTTTAGCAAGGCTCAGGGAAGAAAAGGACTTTTCTTTGCGCCTTTTGAACCGCAGCGTTCACCTATGGTAGACCAGGCAAGACCGATGATAGCGCAGATAGATGAGCATGACCTGTTCCTTTCATATCCGTATGAGTCGATAGATCCGTTTATCAGACTGCTGAACGAGGCTGCGGAGGATCCCGAGGTCGTTTCCATAAAAATGACTCTTTACAGAGTGGCTAAGAATTCAAAGGTGATAAGGGCGCTTTGCAAAGCCAGCGAAAACGGCAAGGAGATAGTCGTGCTGGTAGAGCTGCGTGCAAGGTTTGATGAGGAAAACAACATCGGCTGGTCAAAGGCACTTGAAGAATCGGGCTGCCATGTTATTTACGGTCCACCGAGAATGAAGGTACATTCAAAGCTGTGCCTTATCACGAGGAATGTCGGCGGTCAGCCTAAGTACACCGTTCAGATAGGAACAGGAAACTACAACGAAAAAACCGCAAAGCTCTACACCGATTTTTGCCTTATGACATCAAACGGCGATATCGCCGCAGATGCTGCCGAGGTCTTTTCGGCGCTGTGCACGGGCAGGCTCGTTGAGGAATCCTCTACGCTGCTTGTCGCACCAAAATGCCTGCAAAACAGGGTGCTTGAATTTATGGACGATGAGATAGCTATCGCCAAAGCAGGCGGCGAGGGCTACGTTGGCGCAAAGCTCAACTCTCTCACGGACAAGGTCATTATCGACAAGCTGATAGAATGTTCGCAGGCAGGCGTTAAGGTCGAGCTTGTGATAAGGGGTATCTCCTGCCTTGTGGCAGGCGTCAAGGACGTTACGGACAACATCACCATACGCTCTATCGTGGGCAGGTTCCTTGAACATTCAAGAATATACATTTTCGGCGCAGGTGTGCGCAAAAAGGTCTACATATCAAGCGCCGACTACATGACAAGGAACACCACAAGGCGTGTCGAGGTCGGTGTGCCGATACTTGATGAGGACATTGCAAAGCGTGTGCTGGAGTATTTTGATATACAGATGCACGATAATGTCAAGGCAAGGATAATGCAGCCGGACGGGAAATATGTGCGTGCAGCAGACAGCAATGCAAAATGCTGTTCACAGGAAAAGTTCATTGCCATGGCTTATGAAAATGCACCGCCGCTTTATGAACCGCCTGCTGTTCAGACCGTTTCCGCAGCCGCACCCGCAATTACCGCCGCACCTGCCGAAACTGCTGCTCAGCCGCAGGAGGAGGGCAAGCAGAAGAAGGGCTTGTGGGCAAGGATAAAAGCATTCTTCAGCGGCAAAAAGCAATAACAGCATTCGGGGAAAACTTCTGAACAAAGGGTTTTCCCCGTGTTCATGCAAATAAGTAAGTGACAGTATTGATTAAAGGGAGTTATTTGATTGTTCAGGCTTGCAAGATTTTTAAAGAACTACAAGATACAAAGCATTTTCGGTCCTCTTTTCAAGCTGATAGAGGCGTGCTTTGAGCTTGCTGTACCGCTGGTAATGGCGGATATAATAGATACGGGCATCAAAAATGAGGACAGCGCTTATATCCTATGGAGAGGCGGACTGCTGATACTGCTGGGCGCATTGGGACTTGCCTGCTCGCTGACGGCGCAGTATTTTGCTGCAAAGGCATCTGTGGGCTTTGGCGAACAGCTGCGCAGCGCACTTTTCAGGCACATAAACACCCTCTCCTACTCAGAGATAGACAAGCTGGGCAGCCACACGCTCGTTACAAGGATGACCTCGGATATCAATCAGGCGCAGACAGGTGTGAATATGGTGCTAAGGCTTTTCCTGCGCTCGCCTTTCATAGTTGTCGGCTCGGTGATAATGGCATTTACTATCTCGGTAAAGCTGACGCTTATCTTCCTTATAGTTTCCCCTGCCCTTGCTTATGTTATCTACCGCATAATGACCTCTACCATACCACGCTTCAAAAACGTTCAGAAAACACTTGACAAGACCAATCTGATAACCTCTGAGAACCTTGTGGGAACAAGAGTCATACGGGCATTTTCACGTCAGGAGAATGAGCAGAAGGAGTTTGAAAGCAACGCACAGGAGCTTCGCAGGATGCAGATAACAGCAGGCAGGATATCCGCTGTTATGAACCCTGCGACTTATGTCATCGTCAACATTGCGATAATAGCTATCCTCTGGTTCGGCGGAAAGTCCGTAAACAGCGGCAGCATCACTCAGGGCGAGGTGATCGCACTGTTAAACTATATGAACCAGATACTGCTTGCGCTGCTGGCAGTTGCTCTGCTGGTGACCAATATTACAAGAATGTATGCCTGTGCAGGCAGGATAAACGAAGTGTTTGATGTAACGGCAAGCGTGACCGATGAGGGCAATACACCCGTCAGCGAGATCGGCGGCAGCCCCTGCGTTGAATTTGAAAATGTTTCAATGCACTATGACCAAAGCAGCGACGGCTCACTGGAGGATATCAGTTTTAAGGCTGCAAAAGGCTCTGTTATCGGCATTATCGGCGGAACAGGCTCGGGAAAGACCTCGCTGATAAACCTTATACCACGTTTTTACGATGTAACATCGGGCAGCGTCAAGGTGGACGGCGTGGACGTGAGAAAGTACCCGTTCACTCAGCTTCGCAGCAAAATAGGTATAGTTCCGCAAAAGGCTGTGCTTTTCAAGGGCACGGTAAGGGACAATATGCGCTGGCGTGACAAGAACGCAAGCGATGAGCAGATAATGAAAGCTCTTGAAACAGCACAGGCAGCAGAGTTTGTAAAGCAAAAGCCGGGCGTGCTCGACCACGAGATACTCTCACAGGGCAAAAACCTTTCGGGCGGTCAGCGGCAAAGGCTGACTATCGCTCGTGCACTGGTAGGCGAGCCTGAGATACTTATACTTGATGACTCAGCATCTGCGCTGGACCTTGCCACCGACAGAGCGCTGCGCAGGGCGATAAGCGAAAACACAACGGGAATGACCGTTTTTATAGTTTCTCAAAGAATATCGTCTATCAGGAATGCGGATATGATAATCGTGCTCGATGACGGTAAGATCGCAGGTAAAGGCACGCACAGCGAGCTTTATTCTTCCTGCGGGGTCTATAAAGAGATCTGCCTGTCGCAGCTCTCCGAGGAGGAGGTGCAGGCTGATGGCTGAGAAAAAAAGACCGGCTAAAAAAGGCGAAAGCTCACTGAAAACCTTAAAGGCGCTGCTCGAATTTGCAAAGCCTTACAAGCATCTTTTCCTGCCGGCAATGATACTTGCGCTGATAAGCGTTGCGGCTACGCTTTACGCACCTATCCTTATAGGCAAGGGCGTTGATGTGATAATAGGCAGGGATAATGTCGATTTTGATGCGCTGATACCAATAATGATAAAGCTCGGCGTGCTGATCTCGGTAAGTGCGCTCAGCCAGTGGCTGATGACACTTTGCACCAACAAGATAACCTACAACATCGTAAGGGATCTGCGCATAAAAGCCTTTGATAAGCTCACACGGCTGCCGCTGTCGTATATCGACTCTCACCCTCACGGTGACCTGATAAGCAGAGTTATAACCGATGTTGAACAGATATCAGACGGCTTGCTTATGGGCTTTGCACAGCTTTTCACGGGTATATGCACTATCGTGGGCACGCTCGTTTTCATGCTTACGATAAACTTTAAAATAACGATGGTCGTTGTGCTGATAACGCCGCTTTCGCTGTTTGTGGCAAGGTTCGTTTCGGGCAACACCTATAAGCTGTTCCACAAGCAGTCTGTTGCAAGGGGCGAGCTGACCGACCTTGTTGAAGAAATGACAGGCAACCGCAAGACCGTCAGTGCATTCAGCTACGAGCAGGAGGCGCAAAGGCGCTTTGACGATGCGAACAAGGAGCTTTCAAAAATAAGCGTAAAGGCGATATTCTTTTCAAGCCTTACCAATCCCACAACACGCTTTGTGAACGGGCTCGTATATACGGGCGTTGGCATTTTCGGCGCATTTTCGGCATTTTCGGGAGCAATAACCGTCGGGCAGCTTTCCAGCTTTCTCACCTACGCAAACCAGTACACCAAGCCCTTCAACGAGATATCGGGCGTGATCACCGAGCTGCAGGGGGCACTTGCAAGCGCAAGCAGGGTGTTCTCGCTTATTGCCGAAAAGCAGGAAACAGCCGACAGCGAAAATGCTATTGAGCTTGCACACCCAGACGGAACTGTCGATGTGAACAACGTCAGCTTTTCATACATTCCCGACAGACCGCTGATAGAGAGCTTTGAGCTTCATGTCAAAAAGGGCGAACGCACAGCGATAGTAGGTCCCACGGGCTGCGGAAAGACCACGATAATAAACCTGCTTATGCGCTTTTATGATGTTGACAAAGGCAGTATTTGCGTAAGCGGACAAGATATAAGAAACATCACTCGCTCCTCGCTGCGTTCCACTTACGCTATGGTTTTGCAGGAAACATGGCTCAAAACCGCCACCGTTCGTGAAAACATCGCCTACGGCAAACCCGATGCCACCGATGAGGAAGTGGTCGCAGCGGCAAAGGCAGCTTACTGCCACAGCTTTATAAAGCGCTTGCCGCAGGGCTATGACACCGTAATTTCCGACAGCTACGCCACACTTTCGGCAGGACAGAAGCAGCTGCTGTGCATAGCCAGGGTAATGCTTTGTGTTCCCGAAATGCTGATACTTGACGAAGCGACCTCATCTATCGACACAAGGACCGAGATACTCGTTCAGAACGCATTTGCCAAGCTGATGAAAGGGCGCACCAGCTTTATCATCGCACACAGGCTCTCGACCATAAAGGAAGCCGACACCATAATCGTTATGAAGCAGGGGCATATCATCGAGCAGGGCGACCACAAGTCACTTATGCGCAAAAACGGATTCTATGCCGAGCTTTACAATTCGCAGTTCGGCGAAACTTAACAAACACAAAACAAGGACCGCAGTAGTTGGCTTTACTGCGGCCCTTGCTTTTATAGGGAGAAAGAAGAAATTATTATGACACATCCCCGTATATTCGGGGTATTTATCAAGCTGCGCACATTTTTTCGTGCGCCTCTTGCTCTTGTCTATGTTTGTATTATACCCGTTTGGGTTAAAATAAACCTTAAACTAATTTGAAAATCTTGTGAAAAATATTTACGGTCGGGGAATAAGATAAAGGAACAGTTCTTAGCAAAAAGAGCTGTTCCTTAATCATTTATAAAACTTCTATGTAGGTACACCAATACTGGCGGGCTGTATTATCTTTCACATATCAGCCGTGCGACCTTATCGCCCTTTACCAGCCGGATATAATCTCCGATGCCGGTGAGCTTTTCTTCAAAAACAGTCGCTGCGTACTCTGTCTTCTGTGTATCGTGCCTGTCACTGCCTGCTGTTTTTACAAGCCCGTAGCTGTCGGCATACCAGTTAGCACGTCTGTCAAATTCGGGATCGGGGTTGCCTGCGTTGAACACTTCGACTGCGTCCACCTCGTAAGGCAGCAGCCTTATCATTTTGATATACCACGCCTCTCTGAATGGGTGAGCGTGAACTATCATTCCGCCGCTTTCGTGGACCAGCTTTATATACTCATGCACATCTATCTCCATGACCTCGGGGTGTGCGATCAGCCAAGCCTTGTCCACTCCGTAGGTGAGCAGGTCGGTGCCCTCGTAAGAATACTCTATCCCGAACATCACCGTCAGCCCTATCTCATCACCGACACGCTTTGCCTGCTCATAGCCCGAGCAGTAAAGCTCGCACTTTGTCTTCCAGTCAAGGCTCTGATCTATTGCGGTGTTGCCGTTAAAAAAGTGATCGGTAACGATAATGCCGTCGTAGCCTTTTTGCTTATAAAACCTCGCAAGCTCCTCGCCGCTTACCATTCCGCAGGCACTTGCCTGAGATGTGTGGCAGTGAGTTTCGTACAAATACTCCATTAAAACTCCGTTCTAAGACGATGCTCTCGTCAGTCTGCTATCCTTCTTGCCTCAACGTAAAATCTCTTATCGTGTGCGTGTCCCATTGAAAAAGTCTTTCTCGGAAGTGCGCCGTCACAGATAACTGTCGGGAAAAGCTCTGATTTAGCCATATCAGGCAGAAGCACGCCCAGTGCATCTGCGCTTTTTGAAAGCTCCTCAATAACATCAGCGCCGTGAATGTAATCTATCTTTCCGCCGTTTTTCTTAATGTAATCATCAAGGAAATTCTGAAGTGAGCCGACAGTCAGCTTTGAGCTTGGCTTGTGGATATAAAATTCCTCCTGTGCGCCGTCAGTAACGACTGTTATCTTCTGCTCGCTGAGCTCCTTTGAAAGTCCCAGCGCATCGGTCATTTCAGCCATCAGCTTTGCCCTGTCGATGCCCGTGCATATCCTGTGGATAGCCTCAAATTCAAGTGCGGGCGAATGGAGGTCAACTATCTCAACAAGCGCATATCTGCACCTTGCGCCTGTCATATCCTTGCCTGCATTGTTCGCCTTTTGCTCCTCATAAAATGCCTTTGCAGTCGCAAGCGAGTGGTTGCCGTCGCCCATTGCAAATGTAAGCACCGCTTCATTCTCATAGCCGTAGCGCTCGCTGAACGCTTCCTTTGAAGAGAATCTCTCCAGCTCC
>OCTX014549242.1_pt1 | contig 16787 bp, 14 predicted proteins | sample 1539691 | NCBI WGS metagenome assembly OCTX01 (sample SAMN02144231, study PRJEB22623) | gut metagenome | biome: sheep rumen | host: Ovis aries | place: New Zealand | reverse complement strand
GTACAATGTTTTATTCTATATCTGCGTCAGTATCGTTTTCGGGATCCGGCTCGTCACAAAGGTGATCATGGAGGAGAAGTTCCATTTGCGGATTGCAAGCACCCGGTTGGTGACTGTGAACGAGCGGAATATTGATACTAACTATCTCATAGGCGAGCCAGGAGAGATCCAAAGTACGATTGGACGATTTACGATGTACGGTTTCTTCGTCCTCCTCGTCCTCCGAGAAAATCTCTTGCTCGTCGTTGATGTCAAGGGGCATTGGGTCGAGGCATCTATCACACACAACAAAGACAGTTCCATGAACCGCAATGCTGAGCTGATAGTCCTCCTCCCGGAGATTAAGCGTCGCTTTTCCGGCCACCGTTCCGCTTAGAATTTCCGACTTCTCCAAGGAAGCAAAGAAATCATCATCTAATTGAATATCAAAGGAATGCGTGCCTACAGGAAGGCGTGACAAGTCGATGATATTATGACCGTTTTCGCTCATAGACGCAAAATCGCTGTATGTGTGATTTTTCTCGTGTCAGAGACACTCGATTAAAAATCGGGTGCAAAGGTACTGCTTTTTTTTGAAATACGCAAATTTTTTTGCACCAAAAATTATTTTTGCTATCAGCAGCTCTCGAACTGGCGGAGGAAGCGGACGTCGTTCTCGGAGAAGAGACGGAGGTCTTTGACACGATATTTGAGGTTCGTGATACGCTCCACGCCCATACCGAACGCATAGCCGGAATAGACTTTCGAATCAATACCGCAGGACTCCAGGACGTTCGGATCCACCATGCCGCAACCGAGGATCTCGACCCATCCTGTTCCTTTACAGAACGAGCAGCCTTTGCCGCCGCATATATTACATGAGATATCCATTTCTGCAGAAGGCTCCGTGAACGGGAAATAAGACGGACGGAGACGAATCTTGGTATCCGCGCCGAACATCTCCTTCGAGAAATAAAGCAGCGCTTCGCGCAAATCGGCAAACGATACATTCTTATCCACATAGAGTCCCTCCACCTGATGGAAGAAACAATGGGCACGCGCGGAGATAGCTTCGTTACGATAGACACGACCCGGGCAGAGCACGCGGATAGGCGGTTTCTGGGATGTCATGACACGCGTCTGGACAGACGAAGTATGCGAACGAAGGAGGATATCGGTCGGTTTCTGAACACCCATCTCTTTTTCTACAAAGAACGTATCCTGCATGTCACGAGCAGGGTGCTCCGGCGCAAAATTAAGCATACCATAGACATGCTTGTCATCCTCTACCTCCGGTCCTTCCGCTACGGTAAAACCGATGCGGGAGAAGATATCCACGATCTCTTCACGAACCAGCGACAGCGGATGACGCGTACCGAGGGCAATAGGATCCGGCGTACGGGTGAGGTCCTGACGGACATTGCTGATTGCTGATTGCTGGTTGCTGATTTGTTCTTTGAGGTCGTTAATGCGTGCCTCTGCCTCCTGGCGAAGCTGGTTCAGGAGCTGCCCCAATTCGCGTTTCTGGTCAGCCGGCACAAGACGAAACTCATTGAAGAGCGCCGTGATCTCGCCTTTCTTAGACAGGTATTTGATACGCAGTGCCTCGAGTTCCTCTGCATTAGCGGCAGACATCGATTGCACCTGAGTCAATAAAGATTGAATAGTATCTTTCAAAGCCATAATTCGGATAATTTACAAAATCGCTACAAAAGTACTGCTTTTTTTTGAAATATGCAAATAAAATTTGCACAGACCGATTTTTTTTAGTACTTTTGCACCGCTAAATGTGTAAAACCATGAGAAAAAGTCTTTTGCTTATAGTTCTTGCCCTCGGTATGGCAGGATGCTACCGCTCCCATCACGTTGCGAACACAATCGCTCAATCCGCCCCTATCATGCCTATACGGATGACAAGCGACACGACACATGTCGTGCTGACGGATTACATCCCTGCGCTATACGGCGACACCAGTCTATGGAAAGAAACACACTGGATAGCGGACGAGGCGATAGAATATATGAACCTCATCGGTACACTTCCTGTCGTCCGTGAGATGGATATAGTGAACCGCAACAGGTCGATTCACTCCATCACTTTCTACGACAAAACCGGCAGTTTCGAAATTCCTATTTTACCGAACAAACCTGTACGTCAGGCCTTGATTTCATTGGGTTATGAGGACGACAAGCTGCGCGTTGGATTCTATGACAGTGTGGCTAATCCGAGTTTTGTAGCATACTGGCAGAACATGATCGTTGACAACGACTTATGGCAAGCCGAGAAAGACGGCACATGGGTATTGGATATTTCTAATTTAAGATTTCAAAATTCAGATTTGAACGGACGGAGTTATCTTCGGATCTTTGCAGAGGACGAGAGTTATCTATACAACGATATGTTACTGCCGATGCAAGACGGCAAGATTGTGACGAGCGCGAGTCAGTTGAACCGTCACGACCAACAGGCGCAAGTGCTCTACTCTATCCTCATCGACCGTTTCTACAACGGAAACAAAGGGAATGACTGGAAGATGAACAGCCCGGAGGTATTGGATATCGTGGATTACCAGGGTGGCGACTTAGCGGGTATCACGGCTAAGATAAGCGAAGGATATTTCGACAAATTAGGAGTTAACACACTGTGGATCAGTCCGATTACTCAGAATCCATGGGATGCATGGGGTCTGTATCCATTCCCGAACGGCAACAAATACGACAGCACAAAGACTTACACCAAATTCAGCGGTTATCACGGCTACTGGCCTATTTACGCCACCAAGTTAGACGACCGTTTCGGTACTCCGGATGAGTTCCACACCTTATTAGATAGCGCGCACGCGCACGGGATAAACGTAGTGCTGGACTATGTAGCGAACCATATGCATATCAATTCGCCGACGCTGCAGGAGCATCCGGATTGGCACACGGATTCAATACTGCCGGACGGAAGAAGGAATTTCGAGTTATGGGACGAAGCACGGTTGACGACATGGTTCGACAAACATATCCCTACTCTGGATCTGGAGCGGGAAGAAGTATGCGAGCAGATGACAGACAGCGCGCTGTACTGGTTAGCAAACTATGACCTGGACGGATTCCGCCACGACGCATGCAAGCATATCCCGGAAGGATACTGGCGGATGTTAGGTCAGAAAATCGCTACCCGCTGGCCGGGCAGAGACATATGGATGATCGGCGAGACTTACGGCAGCCCTGAGTTGATAGGCAGTTATGTCAAGACCGGTATGCTGAATGCGCAGTTTGATTTCAACGTCTATTTCACGGCTCGCGAAGCGATATGCGGCTATAAAGGCATGGACGAGATAATGAATAACGAACTGACCTCGCTGCGCACGTACGGCGCGCATCACACGATGGGAAATATCAGCGGAAACCATGACCAGATACGATTCGCCTCTATCGCCGGCGGCGCCATAGATATCTATGCGTACGGCAAGGAAGAAGGATGGACGCGAGAGATAGGTATCGGTGATGCAGAGAAAGCCTACAAGCGCGCTATATTGTTAGAGGTGCTGAATATGACGCTACCGGGCGTGCCATGTATCTATCAGGGGGATGAATACGGCGAGGTAGGCGGCAATGATCCGGACAACCGGCATATGATGCGATTCGAGACACTTAGTCTGGACGAGCGTAACATGCGGAACGAGGTAGCGGAACTGATACATCTGCGGCGCAACTCCATGCCGCTGCTGTACGGTGATTTTATTCCGCTGATCGATCGTCCGGATGAGATCATCTACCAGCGAATCTATCTGGGCGAGAAGGTGACCGTCATCATCAACAGAAAAGACTTAACATATCAAATAATTAAAGACTAATGAAAAAGACATTACTTTTACTTGTTGCTGCTCTGGCAATGATGAGTTGCGGAGAGCAGCAGGAGTTGCGTCACCCGAAATGGGCTTACGACGCCACAATCTATGAGTTAAACACCCGTCAGGCCACCGAGGAAGGTACGTTCGCTGCAGCAGAAGAGCTGCTGCCGACGCTGAAAGAGAACGGCATTGACATTATCTGGGTAATGCCGTGTCAGCCGATCGGAAAAATTACCCGCAAAGGTACGCTGGGCAGTTACTACTCTATCATCGATTACTGCGAGATCAATCCTGAGTTCGGCACAAGAGCGGATTTCGAGCATTTCTTAGCCCAAGCTCACAAAATGGGATTCAAGGTAATTCTGGACTGGGTAGCCAATCACACGGCGCCGGACAGCGAATGGACCAAGAACGAAGGCTGGCATTACCGCGACAGTTTGGGTAACCTGATGGTACAATACGACTGGACGGATATCTCCAAGCTGAATTACGACAACCAGGATATGCGCAATGAGATGCTGAAAGCCATGAGATGGTGGATGGACAGCATCGGTATTGACGGTTTCCGCTGCGACGTAGCCGGAGAAGTGCCGACCGATTTCTGGAACTGGGCTATGGCTGATCTGCGTCAGAGCCATCCGGATATGTTCACCCTCGCAGAGGATGAAGACAAAGCACAGGAGTTGACCGAAAGCGCCTTTGACATGTACTACGGCTGGAGTCTGCACCACCTGATGAACGGTGTGGCACAAGGCAAGAACAGCGTTGAAGATCTATGGGCGAACTTCACGAAAGCGGATTCGACAATCCGCCCCGAAGCCATTCGCATGAACTTCATCAGCAATCACGATGAGAACAGTTGGAACGGAACGGAGCAAGAGCGTATGGGTGAGGCAGTGCCTCTATTCCAAGCATTCTGCTATGTAATACCGGGTATGCCGATGATCTACACCGGTCAGTTGAGCGGTAATCACCATCGTTTGGAGTTCTTTGAGAAAGACCAGATTGACAAAGACGAGGCATATGCAGAAGCGGATTTGTATCACTTGCTGAACGGTCTGCGTGAGCGCAACAAATCGCTATTCAGCCCGGAAGCAGGTGCTCCGATGGTTCGCATCGCAACGGATAATGAGAAAGTGTTCGCCTGCGTTCGTCAGAAAGAAGGCCGCTGGCATACCAACACCGTGATTGCCGTAATGAACATGAGCGACGAAGAGCAAACAGTGATGCTGGATCTGGCCGGGTACGAAGGTACCTACAAATGCCTCTGCGGCAAGAAGCACAAAATAGAAACGGCGCAAGAGTTCACCCTCGCGCCGTGGCAGTTCAAGATTTTTGAACGCTAAACCATAGCTCCGTTGACTTGAATCACTTGTCCGGAGACATAGGAGGAAAGGTCGCTCGCTAAGAAGAGAGCGACCTTTGCTACTTCTTCAGGGGTGCCTCCTCGTTTCATCGGTATCATCGAGACGAAAGATTGGAGTGTCTCTTCGCTCAGCGCTTTGGTCATATCGGTCAGAATGAATCCTGGGGCTATTGCATTGGCACGTACGCCGCGAGAACCAAGTTCTTTGGCTACAGACTTAGTGAGAGCAATAATGCCGGCTTTGGAGGCAGCATAGTTAGCTTGGCCTGCATTTCCGTTAATTCCCACTACGGAACTGAGGGAAATGATTGATCCTCCGCGTTGGCGCATCATAACGGGTGTCACAGCATGCGTGAAATTAAAGGCGGATTTGAGATTCACATTGATGACCTGGTCCCATTGAGCCTCTGTCATACGCATCAGCAAGGTGTCACGCGTGATACCGGCATTGTTAACCAATATATCGAGCCGGCCGAAATCAGCTATGACTTGCTCTACTACCTGATGCGCCGCTTCGAAATCGGCAGCATTGGAAGCATAGAACGCCACTTTGACACCCAAAGCGGCTATTTCGTCGCGGGTAGTTTGTGCTGCTTCATTGAGTTCCAGATCGGTGAAAGCGATATTTGCTCCCTCGCGCGCATACAGCAACGCTATCTGTTTGCCTATTCCACGGGCAGCACCTGTGATTAAGGCTGTTTTAGATTCTAAAAGCATAAGTTATTAAAATTTATAATTGCGTCGGCAGAGCCGATTGATAACAGATTATTATTCTTCTTTGATAGGGAAGACGCCCGTAGGATTAAGGATCGTATATTTGGTCATTTCCTCGTTGGAGTCAAACCCCACTCCTTCGATAATACTCTGCTCCCGGACGATATGGATGGAGGTGTCTGAATAGACGCGATGGGTCTTCTGGTCCCAATGCATCTCAGGCGTATCAAAAGTCTCTCCTTTTCGATTCAAAGAATGTACATTCCCGCGTAGTGTCCATTGCTGCGCCGTTTCGTCATAGTAAGCATAGTCGGCTTTGAGTTGAGCTTTGACGGTCAGATCTTCGTCAAACTGCTCGAGATAGATACCTTTCGGAAACTCCTGATAGGGAGGATTGGTTCGGTCATAAACCAGCCATTGCGGTGCTTCTATACGATAGCGTGTGATGCCGGAGTCAGAGATCAATGTACTGACGCTGTCTGTAATCAGCGCAGCCGCTTGTTCTCGCGGCTGCGAGTTAGCGTTCTCTCCCACTGATCCGCCTCGACAGGAGACAAAAAACATAGCGAGCGCCCCTATGACACTCGCTATGATGATCTTATCGGATGTTAGTCGTCTCACCGATCCATCCTCCTACAAAGTAGGTAGAACCGCTGAACTCAGCCGGCAGGTCGAAACGTTCTTCCTTGGTCGGGAAATAACGGCTATAGGTAGAGATAAACTCTGAAGCCTGTGCCTCAACCGACGGATCGACTTGTTTTGCTTTGTAGAATTTATCTACGGCAGCCCAGTAAACGGTCTTATTCAGGATAGCGCCTTTGGCGTCATTGCCATAGAGACGGGTAGCGGCGTAGCACATACCGATGATAATGTAGCAACGACCCTGACCTTTATTCATTCCCAGACCGCTGAGGGTAGCGATAGAAGCCTGAGCGTACTTGCGTGCCTCAGCGTATTTCTTGAGGTTGTTATAGCAATAGAACGCTGCATTGTACTGGTAATCCGCTACATCCTCCAGTGCATCCTCTACCATCGCCAGTTTGATAGCCTGGTCGTAGTAGTTGATAGCAGCCTCGTAGTCGCCTTTTTTCGCAGCCATGGAAGCGCATCCGGCAGCAGACTCCTGGGTAGGTTGCAGTTTATGCGCAGCCTCGCAAGCCGCGAAATATACTTCACTCTCCGTGCAGCGAACCCGTTTATAGAGTTTCGCGATCTTCTGAAGCATATCGAGGTTGGAGATATTGTCTTTCACTACAGCGCCGTAGATCTCATCCAACTTGGCGCAATCAGCAGCACCGGAGATAGCGAAGATATTATCCACATAGTCCTTCTGTTTGCCGGCGATCTCTGCGTTCTTGTTTGACGCATCCGCAGCTTGCTCACCGAGCGCATTGCTGGCTATCTCATAATCTGCGATGAACTGCTCAGCCTTGCCGTTCGGATCTTGTTTATAGAGGGCATAGGAAACATCGACAAGTTTCACCAGTACCATCACTTTACTCTTGTTGCCCATACCGACTACAGACTGATGGAGACACTCGCGAGCCTCAGCCAGTTTGGTTTCTCCGAAGAAATCGACATATGCCAAACCCTTCTCGCCTAAGATATAAGCCTTCGGATATTTGGGGTCATTGCCGAAGAAGCGGATACGTTTGTCCTGCATCTCGATAGCCAGTTTAGCCAGACGCTCTTTCTCAGCCGGATCAGAAGCAGCCTGATAGAGTGCCTCTACGATCTTAGCGCCATCCGAATAGATCGATTTGTTGGCATTCGGGCAAGTAGTATAAACCTCCCACCAAGGTCCGTACGCATCTGCATACATTTTGTTCTTAACCGACTCATGGAAGAGCGACACATTCATCACACATTCCTCGGTAATTACGGGATCTTCCTCCGGCTGAGCGGCTTGCGCCTCAACAGGAGTCTCCTCCGATACTTTTTTCGGCTTCTTTGCGAATGACATAGCCGGAACTGCGGCTGCCAATGCTACTAGTAGTAATGTTTTCAGTTTCATAATTGTATGTTTTTTAAAGTTATCAGTGTTCAGTATTCAGTGTTTCAAATATCGTGCCAAACTACAGTTTGCGCTTAAAGAACCAGTTCTCAGCGATGGAAGCACCAATTGTGAGGCGCAATCCGTTATCTTCCAGCCCGGCCGGTGAGCCTCGATGGGTATATTCCAGTCCAAGATTGATGACAGTCCCGATTGTCCAAAGCGGGAAACCGATACCGATGGAAGCGGAAATACGTTTAGCACCAACGGCTGCGAGATATTCGTCTTGCACATTGACGCCCATTCTCCAGAGCATACGTTCGGCATACTTACGTCCCATCGGGTTATGGCGATACTCTACGCCAAAGGCATAGCGGCTTCTATCCTGGAGTCCGTTCAACGGATCATTTCCCGGCAGGCCGTTATACAGAGCGCTCGCCATACACTGTCTCTCGTAGTCAAAAGCCACTGTCAGGCGGTTATCCCAGTTATATGAGCCACCTACTCCCCATACCATCGGCAGTTGCCATCCATTCACAAACATAGGAATTGAATCTTCCGTCGAGGTCTCGATGACCACCAGTTCGCTATTGAGTTTCATCTTATTCTCAAAAATCGCTCCGAGGTTCACCGTATGTTTGCCCCAGGTATGGAATAGCTGCGCGCCATAGCGCAGACGAACATTGCTCACCGAGAGATTCTCATACTGGATAGTAGTATTCAGCCCCGCCTCGTCAAAGACAACCGAGCGCATATGGCTCAGATCGCCCCACATATAATAGACATTTGCGCCGAGCGCGAACCAATTGCAGATATTGAAACTCAAACCTCCATAGACCTGGCTGATATTGCCTTCGCCGGCATAGGATTTAGTATAATGATAATCGGAGTTAATCGAATCCCGCAGCGAGATATCGTATCCTACAGAACTATAGGGCAGCAGTCCCACCGACATGGCGATCCATTGTTTCCAGAGAGGAAACTGCATCGTGACGTATTCGAGGTTTCCGTTCGCTTTGTTGCGCACGCCATCTGCATCCCGATAATGGCTCCAGCAGGCACTTGCTGCTACATCGAACATAAAGGTCAGCGAATCGCAAGATGTGATAGAGGCTGGTTGAGAAGGGTTGATTGCGCGATTATTACGCATACCGAAGCCTACTCCTCCCATTGCGCGGAATGCAGTAGGCACATTCTCATTCATATCTCCGTACGCATAGCGCGAATACGGCGAACTCGTCATATTCTGCGCCGAAACAGTGGCAAGGTGCAAGTTGAAAGTTGAAAGGACAACCATCAACAACGCTATTCTATATATTACTCTTCTCTTCACTTATTAAATCTTAATATTTCATTCAATCCTATCAGCACCAGATATTTCTCATGCCGCAGTTCACGTTTCTCCGATCTGGACGAGCGGACATTATTGAGGATATAGGGTGCATGCCCTCCGGTAACAAAGGTACGAAAATGGGGCACTTTCTCCGCCAATGTCCGCATATATCCTTTCACCTCATATGCTATTCCCCGCACCACTCCTGCCGCGATAGCATCGCGTGTATTGGTACCGAAAAGCGGAATTAACTCATTCTCCTCCACCTCCACCAGCGGCAGTTTCTTGGTCATTCGCTGCAGCATGGTCAGCCTCATCTTAACGCCCGGTGCAATATTACCGCCCATATATTCTCCCTCATCGGAAACGAAATCGTAGGTTATGGCGGAGCCTGCATCAATGATCAAAAGGTTTTCTTCCGGGCATAGCGTTTTAGCTCCAACAGCCGCAGCGAGCCGATCCTGCCCAAGTGTCTCCGGCGTGTCATACCGATTGACAATAGGCACCGGTGTATTATGATCAAAGAGCACAAAATGCTGTGAACGGCGATGAAGGGTATTGACTACAGCCGCCTCTATATCCACGACAGACGAGATGATGGAATCCGTGATATCGTAGAGGTCAAAGAGACGCTCCACGTCCGCGGACGAGAAGGATTTATAGATCAGATGCTTCACCATCTTCCCTTCGTCCGTCATCAGCGCCACTTTCGTGCGGCTATTTCCTTGATCAATACAGAGGTTCACGACAATTCACAATGCACAATGCACAATTATACCCACAATTATACCATAGAGGTATAGAGGAATCGTTTGATGGATTTTTTCGGAGTCTTCTCGAACTCATGCGGATAGAGTTTGACAATAGATATCTGCTCATATGCCGCCAGTTCAGAATTCACCTGTTTGCGTGCCTCCTCCATCGCTTCGTCCAGTTGCTCACGTGTCAAGCCGCTGGCATCCACTTCGTTGTAATCCGGGCAAATCAATGCCACCAGGCGGTTATCCTCCTGCTGCAGCACGAGCGACTCAAGGACATACGGCATGTTATTGATCTTCGCCTCGATCTCCTCGGGATAGATATTCTGACCGGAAGGTCCGAGCAGCATGGTCTTGCAACGTCCTTTGATAAAGAGAAAACCATCTTCGTCCAGCATTCCGAGGTCTCCCGTACGAAGCCATCCGTCTTTTGTGAACGAATCCTTGGTTGCCTGAGGATTTTTGTAATATCCCTGCATAGTGTTCTCTCCCCGAACAACCACCTCTCCTATTCCTTCGCTATTCGGGTCCAGAATCTTCACCTCCATGATGCCTGCAAGTGGCTTACCGCAGGAATACATGCGGGGACCTTCATTAATCGGCGTATAGCAAATCAAAGGTGCACATTCCGTCATGCCATATCCCACCGAGACGGGGAATTTGATACGATGCAGAAATGCCTCCACCTCCGGGTTCAAAGGCGCACCGCCAATGATCATCTGGCTGAACTCGCCGCCGAAAGCCTGAACCAGCTGTTCGCGGATCTTGGAGCACACCACTTCATCCAGGAACGGCACTTTGAGCACCCAGCTTACAGGCGGTTTCTGGATCTGGGGCACAATCATCTTCTTGTATATCTTCTCCAGTATTAAAGGCACGGAGAGAATAACCGTCGGTTTGACCTCCTCAAATGCCTTCAGCAGGATCTTAGGCGAAGGAGTACGACCGATAAGCCAAGTATGGCCTCCGGCAGCCAGACAGGACAGGAAATCGAACGCACAGCCATAGGCATGGGCGAGCGGAAGGAAGGTCACGAACCGCGAACCTTTGAATGCGATACCGCTCTCCAATCCATACCGCACATTGCCCGCTAAGGCATTGAGCGGCGTGATGACGCCTTTGCTGAAGCCCGTAGTGCCGGAGGTATAGTTGATAGAACCAATCTCCTCATTACTACGCTCATCAAAATGAACATCTTCGGCCCAATAGCCGTCCGGATGTTTCTCTTTGAATTTCTGCGCTATAGCGTCATAATTAATCTTCTTCTGATCCAGAGCCAATGAGATCGGATGCCAATCGTTGAGACTAACCACCGCCAGCACCTTGGGTATCTGGTCCAGATCTATGCCTTCCCAGTTGATATCGCTGATAAAGAGCAGTTTCGAACCGGAGTGGTTGATAATATGAATTGCATCGTTGGCCCGGAAATCCTGCAGAATCGGAACTATAATAGCTCCGTATGTGATTGCTGCCAGATAAACGGCGATCCAGTTGCTGTTATTCTTGCCCATTACGGCTATCTTGTCGTTTTTCCTGATACCGCATTCTTTAAAGAGGATATGCAGTTTCTCAATGTTGATAGCCAACTGGCCATATGTCAAGGTGACGTCCGTACCATAATCGGTAGCAGCCTCTGCGTCCCAGTTCTCGCGGAAGGAACGCTCGTACATCTTAACGAAATTGTATTTTTCTTCGGTCATCATAATGATTAAAGTTATTCTACCGTGACGGGAATAGGAGTGACAACTCTGGCAGCCGAATTAGTGCTGTAGATACTATCCACGATAAACTGGCTGTTGCCTCTCCAAGGGAGCGTACCGAGGTATCGTTTCCAATGGAGTTTGACGCCGGTGTTTGATCCTTCCTCGATCTTGCGCGCCACACGCTCATCTACCACAGAGAACTTAAATTCGTTCGACTGGATTGCGCCCTGATTCTTGGACGATTTAAGACCGGTCTGAATCATTTTGCCCTCGTAGGTCTTGAAGAGAAACCCTTCTTTCTGGAAATAATTGATGTCTCCCTCATTGACTCCCTCGCTATAAACGAAGCAAAACTTAAAAAAGATAAATCCCGCGAGCGCAAGAACAACGATCACGGAGGTCCAAGTAATAACTTTTCCTGTTGTACTCATATCTTTAAATGCTTTTAATCAAAATTGCGTGCAAAGATACTGCTTTTTTTTGACATACGCAAGTACGCGCGCGTTTTTTCATTAAAATTTTGTGTGATTTTGCAGCGCAAGATGTAAATCGTCCCTGACCCACATTGAACAGGCGCGCAGACACCGGCAGCATAAAAAAACGGCAATTGAAATGGCAAAACAGGGTGATTTTGCGCGAATTTGATATCTCTGTATATGATTGAATATAAGTAAATTATACGTAATTATCTCAAGCAAAGTCTAGGATTACCATTATAAGCCCTTTATGAGCTTCTTTTGCGGTCGTTATTCAATACAACAAACATCGTATAGTGACGTTCAGGATGCGAACGAGATGCGTTCGAAAATGGAAGATAAATAGAAGGACAAAAAGAAGAGAAAAATATAAAAAATCATACATACAGGACAACCCTATTACCATTCTAACAGTCAACAAGGAGGATTACATCTCTTTGACGGATATGGCGCATAGCCAATTACAAGAGCATATCATCTTCAAATGGATGAGTCTAAAGAATACGATAGAGTATTTGGGAGAATGGGAAGCGTTGTATAATCCTAATTTTAATTATACCGAATTCGGTACAATTAGAAATATGGCAGGCAGCAATAATTTTGTATTGTCTACGAAAACATGGATTGAGCGCACGCACGCTATAGGTATTGTAGCAAAGGCCGGACGATACGGAGGAACATATGCCCACAAAGATATTGCATATCATTTTGGAATGTGGATTAGCCCGCGTTTCCAACTTTTGTTAGTCAAGGAGTATCAGCAATTACAACAAGAAAAACAAGAGGCTCTTGGATGGTCGGCAAAGCGAGAGTTGGCAAAAATCAACTATCATATTCATACAGACGCGATTAAGGAACACCTTATTCCGCAGGAGATTGATGCATACCATCGTTCGCTGATTTATGCTAACGAAGCTGACGTGCTCAATGTGGCTTTGTTTGGAATGACAGCAAAAGAATGGCGTGATGCGCATCCTGAAGATAAAGGTAATATACGCGACTACGCAACGATTAACCAATTAATTTGCTTGAGTAACATGGAAAACCTGAATGCGGTATTCATCAACGAAGGTCTGCCACAAGGAGAACGTCTCCAGAAACTCAACCAAATAGCCATCCAACAAATGACCGTGTTAGAAAACGTAGAAAGTAAGCATATATTGAAAGCATAAAACATCGTCACTCACTGACGTTAAACAGGAGGACAAAAAGAAGAGAAAAATATAAAAAGGGTCCCACCGAAAATACGTTCGCATATTGCCGGAAATCAGTCGTTTTTATGGAATAGTTATAACGATGTATAACTCGGAGCACAATCCTCCGCATTTTGACTAATATGAATCCAATTTGGATAAATAGCGCCAAGTATTTAGGCGATTACCGTTTGTCTCTGTCATTTTCTAATGGCGAGCAACGAGTGTTTGACGCGAAAGAGTTTATTGCGTCTCATCCTTTGTTTGCGCCTCTTAAGGACAAGCAATTGTTCAGCCAATTTCAGTTAGATGGTTGGACTGTTTCTTGGCAAGATGGTCGCTTAGACATTGCTCCGGAGTATTTATATGAGGTAGGGACTCCGGCATAAAATATATCGCTGGCACCGACAGCGTAAAAAAGCGGTGACATAAATCTGTAAAAATACAAAAATCTATAAAAATGGCACATTTATTTGCAAGTGTCATTTTTTTTGTGTAATTTTGCATCGCAAAATGAATCGTGCCCTTGTGGCTAAGAAAGTTTTGCAGTATTTAGTCCACGCCGAGGGTATATGTCTTTCGGGTGGGGGTAAATACAGGACATATTGAAAAAGGCGTCTTACGCGCTTTGTTTTGGCATTCTGGAATCTGGTAAATTCGTCACCCAAAACATTGCGACACAAGATGCCCATTGGTATGTAAATAATGTACGCGCACGTTGCGCGCATTTGTGCATACGGCGTGGGCTTCAGTGTTGCTGTTTGGGTGAAAAGGCAATACCAGAGCCTCAGAATGCGGAACAGCAAGATTGCAGTCCCGCTTTTTTGTATGCATATACGTCCGAGATTACCTCGACATAGTACCGATTCGATTCTCTCTCGTTAGTGCCTCGCCAGTTTGATTTGGATAATATAGAAACAAGTTTAAAAATCTGATAATGGAGAATGCCGAAAGCCGAATAATAAAGTGGAGGAAAAAAAATATTAAATTTTGAATACTATGCAAAAACTATTATCTGTGTATTATCAATGTTGCTATCAAGGACATTGGAATGAACTGAATGGAGTGCTTAACTACACATTTGCTAAACCAAGTGATAAAACAGGAATACTCCGTAAATGTGTCAAAGGAGCACATCAATATTGCATATCGAAAGCAGCAATCAATTATGCTGTGAAAAATCTAAAGAAAGCCCGAATTTTATCTACTAAATATAATAACTTTGAAGTGTTGTATGATGATGTGAGGAATGCGATTGCCAATATTAAAGGCATTGGAGATTTAACAGTTTATGATACAGCACTGCGTCTTGGATTTATCATGTTTCCTATAGTTCTTCCAAACGAATATATTTACTTAGCACGTGGGGCTAAAAGAGGAGCGGAAAAATTGTTGGGGAAAGCCGTACATTACCGTGAACATATTTCTATTTTTACACCTTATTTTGGTACTCTTTCTAACCATTTCATAGAGGATTTTCTATGCGTAATGGATGACTTTTTATGCAATGGAGGCGTTATAAAAGGAAATGCTATTCCTCCAATAATTTGCCAATGTAGATGTGCTGTAGAACTGAAAGGCCAACAATCTGTAAATTCGATACATAATTGCTCTTGTTTTTGTTCGCGCATCAACAATGAAAAGGGAGAACTTAAGGAAGAATATTTAGATAATGGAGAACAAACAAATAAATAATAATGTACAATGAAAACAAAACTTTTTACCCTATTGCTCGCTGTAGCAGCTAGCGTAGGAACCATGTTTGCCGAAAAAGTCAAAATCGGCGATTTGTATTACAACCTCGATGCCACCAACCAAACGGCAGAGGTAACTTCACAATATAGCGGTAACTATTCCGGTGACATTGTTATCCCTGCCTCTGTGACCTATAATTCTGTAACTTATAGCGTCACAAGCATTGGAAGGAATGCTTTCTATGAATGCAGAAGTTTGACCTCTATAGAGATTCCCAATAGCGTCATAAGCATTGGAGATTATGCTTTCTGCTATTGCAGCGGTTTGGCTCCCTCTATAGAGATTCCCAATAGCGTCACAAGCATTGGAGTTAATGCTTTTTATGGTTGCAGCGCTTTGACCTCTGTTACCATTCCCAATAGCGTCACCAGCATTGGAAATGGTGCTTTTTCTGGTTGCAGCGCTTTGACTTCTCCTTTATATAATTCGCATGTGTTTGTTTTTCTTCCAACATCTTTTTCTGGAACTTATACTATACCGGATGGCATTGAGTCCATAGCAGGTAGTGCTTTTTCTGGTTGCAGCGGTTTGACCTCTGTGACCATTCCCAATAGCGTCACCAGCATTGGAGTTAATGCTTTTTCTAGTTGCAGCGGTTTGACCTCTATAACGATTCCCAATAGCGTCACAAGCATTGGAAATAATGCTTTCTATGGTTGCAGCGGTTTGACCTCTGTGACCATTCCCAATAGCGTCACAAGCATTGGAAATAATGCTTTCTATGGTTGCAGCGGTTTGACCTCTATGGAGGCTCCTGCAGGATTCTTTGATGTTATTAATGACGAGAATAGATGGATATATTACACAAAGATATTAAATCACGTAATAGTTAATGGCGGCGAGTTAACGGAGAACGCATTGTTGTTCATCAACCGCTCTTACAAGACCCTCCAGACATTGGATGTGTCCCGCGTAACGAACACAGAGTTTGCGGACGAGGCTTTCAAAGGTTACTATAACCTGCAACAATTGGTATTACCGGAAGGTCTGCAAAGAGTAAGTTATATGATGGTAGCCGGATGTATAAACTTGCAATCCATTGACATCCCTGCCTCCGTAGAAGAAATCGAGCAACGTGCCTTTGAGGATTGTCGTAGTATTCAAACGATTACCTTTGGTGGCGCACCTGCCGGTGCTCCGGGGCGATTCAATGCGCCTGCAGCCTCTGCCAGCCAGCTCCGTCGCATCGGTAACTGGGCATTCTATAATGCACATGAGTTGCAGCACTTGGATATTCCGGAAGGTGTAACTGAAATCGGCGATGGAGCTTTCTACGGCTGTACCTATCTGGAAGACATGACCCTTCCTGCATCTATTCAGGCAATCGGCGATAACTGCTTCGCGCTCTGCGCCAAACTGACAAAGATTACCTGCAATGCAGTAACCCCGCCGACCATTGAGGCGAAGACATTCTATGATGTGAAACGTCAGATTCCTGTCTATGTGCCGAACGAGGCTGTTTCGGCTTATGAGAACGATACCTATTGGCAGGAGTTCGACATCCAAGGTCAATCCGAGGCTCCGCAAGGTGTAGAAGAAGTACCAAGTGACCAAGTACAAAGTACCAAGTTCCTCCGTAACGGCCAGATCTTCATCCTCCGCGGGGAGAAGGAATATACCCTCACGGGACAAGAAACAATCGTGCCGTAAGGCTAAGAGATTCAATAACAGGCTT
>OCTX012229011.1_pt1 | contig 16788 bp, 11 predicted proteins | sample 1539691 | NCBI WGS metagenome assembly OCTX01 (sample SAMN02144231, study PRJEB22623) | gut metagenome | biome: sheep rumen | host: Ovis aries | place: New Zealand | reverse complement strand
CATGTCCATCATCATCTGGAGCTGTTTTTCGGTATTGCCCGGCCCCATGGGGATTACCATGGCTCCCAGTTTCTCGGCTCCGTTCTGGAACCCGATTCCCGCCGTCCACAGTCCGTAGCCAGGGGTAATCTGAATCCGGTCGCGGTTCGTGATGCCGGCCATCTCATAACAGCGCTTGAACATCTCGCCCCAGTCGTCGACATCCTTCGCGGTATAGGGAATAATCACGGGAAGGCCTGTCGTCCCCGAAGAGGAATGAATGCGCACGATCTCCTCCTCCGGAGCGGTCATAAGGCCGAGCGGATACGCCTCCCTGAGGTCGCTTTTTTCGGAAAACGGGAGCGCTTCAAACTCTTCCGCGGATGAAACACTGGTGATCCCCGCTTCGGAAAGCTTTTTCCCATAGAAACTTCCGGCGCCGACCAGCGCCCGGATTCTGTCATTCACCTGAGCAAGCTGTTTTTCACTGATTCTCATAGTTCGAACCCTTTCTCCTTGCAGTAACTGTGTTGATCTGTACTGTCCAGGGCATCTCCCGCCCTGAAAGCTTCTGTTTACAGCCTTCCCAAATCAGGCCATATGCATATTCCGCCGGCATCTGTGCCGCCCCAGCCAAAGTGCGGTGTTTTACCGCGTATAAGAGAAGGCCTTCCTGTTCAGTTCCAGGAACTGCGGCCGGATCATGGCTTCCATGACCTTTTCGACATCTTCCTCCTCCAGGCCCAGCGCCCCGGTGCGGACAGCCGCCCCAAGCAGCACCACATTCAGGACCCTGGGCGATCCCAGATCCTTCATGGCCTGCTCTCCGTCCACCATAAAGAGCCGCTCCGGGCTGATCTGCTTCTTCAGGTAAGCGGTCATATCGCTTCCGTCATAGTCCGATCCCGTGAGCGTCGCGGTAGTGGGTTTGACTGCCCGCGTATTCGTTACCACGATCCCGTCCTCTTTCAGATAATGCAGCATACGTACCGTCTCTCCCGGTTCAAAGCCAAGAATCAGATCCGCCTGCCCGGAAGAAAGCAGGGGCGCTTTCATATTCTCACCGATTCTGAGATTGCTGAAGACATTCCCGCCTCTCTGCGCCATGCCGATCGTCTCGGCGCTCATGACCTGGAGCCCCTTCTCCATGGCCGCCGCCGCGATCAGTCTGGACGCGAGGACCGTCCCCTGCCCGCCAACTCCGCAAAGCACGATATTCTTATTCATCTATCCCACCTCCGATCGCTCCGGTCGGGCAGAGCTGCGCGCAGAAACCGCAGCCGGCACACTGTGCGGGATCGATGCAGACCTTCCCGTTCTCCAGTACGATGCCGGGGCAGCCGATCTCCCTGATGCATTTTCTGCAGCCGATACATTTCTCCTGATCTATCTTAAGAGGCTTTCCGGGCTTTATAATGGCCGCGCAGGGAGACTTGAAAATGATCGCTTTTACTCCCTTCTCAGCCGCGGCACGCTTCACTGTGTCCACTGCCTGGTCCAGTTTCATGGGATCCACGGTCTCCACGAAGGTCAGGCCGATCCCGCGCAGAACCGCCGCGATATCCACTGCCTCCGCGACGTCGCCCATCATGGTTTTACCGGTTCCCGGATGGGGCTGGTGGCCGGTCATGGCCGTAGTGGAGTTGTCCAGTATGATGACGGTCAGCTCCGCCTGGTTGTAGACGGCATTTATGATTCCCGTAATCGCCGAGGCGAAGAAAGTGGAATCACCCACGAAGGCAAATGCTGTCGTATCCGGCTCCATCCGGTAAACGCCCTGCGCGATCCCGATCCCGGCCCCCATGCAGAGGCAGGTGTCCACCATATCCAGGGGCATGGCATTTCCGAGGGTATAGCAGCCGATGTCCCCGCAGAAGATGGTCTTCTTCCCCTTCATGGCCTTCTTTACGGCGTAGAAGGAGGAGCGGTGGGGACATCCCGCGCAGAGTACCGGCGGGCGCACCGGCGGAGCGGGAATCTCCCCGCGGTCCGGCAGAGCAAGGCTCTCCCAGCCCATAAAATGATCCAGGTATCCTCTCACCCGGTCCGGTGTATTCTCGCCAGCAGTCTGGGTATCCTCCGTCAGGCGGCCCAGAATCCGGACAGGAAGCCTGTATTTTCCCGTAATCTTAATCAGTTCTTCTTCAATGACCGGATCAAGTTCCTCAATGCAGAGGACCTCGTCCAGTCCCTCAAGGAACTGAAGCGCCAGGCGCTCCGGGAAAGGATAGGGCGTGGCAACCTTCAGAAGGGACGGCGCGCTCTCTTTCTCCTCCAGGATATCCCTGACCAGGGCGCAGCTGATGCCGCCGGCCGCGACGCCGCGGCGGACCGGACATGCCGGATCCTCTCCCCGGGCCGGGAAGATTTCATTTCTCCCGTATTCCGAGAAGACATCCTTCAGTTCCATGTTCCGCTTCTCGATCCTCTGATGCGCCGCATAGGACAGGCGCGGGAAGATGACCCAGCGCCTGCTGTCCTTTACAAAGCCCTCCGCGCGGTGTCTCCGGTACTGATCCGGGTCAAGGACGTCGATGGAGGCGTAGGCGTGGCAGATCCTCGTGGTCGGCCGGAAGAATACGGGCGTCCCGTATTTCTCGGAGAAGTCAAAGGCTTCCTGGATCATCTCATACGCTTCCTGTACGGATGTGGGATCAAAGCAGGGAAGCTTGCTGAAAGAAGCGTAATGCCTGGTATCCTGCTCCGTCTGGGAGGATATGGGGCCCGGGTCGTCCGCGACCAGAACCACCATGCCGCCCTTAATGCCGACATATTCCAGGCTCATCAGCGGGTCGGAGGCCACATTCAGGCCCACCTGCTTCATCGTCACCAGAGTCCTGGCCCCGGCGTATGCCGCTCCGGCAGCAACCTCCATGGCTGCCTTCTCATTGACGGACCATTCCACATAGGTATCCGGTCCCCTGTTCTTCGCGATCGTCTCCAGCGTCTCCGTGGAGGGAGTCCCGGGGTAGCCGCTTGTCAGCTCCACGCCGGCGGCGAGGGCTCCCATCGCGATCGCGGCATTCCCCATAAGAAATTCTCTGTGCATATATATTACCTCATCGTCTGAAAATCAGAGAGTTCCCGGCGCAGTCCGGACACCGGATGGGGAAAAATATCCCCGGTTCTCTCTTCCGCATATTGTCAAATATACTCCTTTCCGGCCGTTCCCGCAATCAGATTGCTGTCGCCCGTCCTGTGTGAAAAAAAAATCAATTTGCATAGTATTTCCAGCGGGATTCTGTTACAATGCAGACATGACAGAATCGCCCCGCCGCTGTGTCCGGCCTTCTTAAATACAGATCCCGCTCTTCGATGCAGATGCGGCAGATGACAGAACCCGGATAAAACTTCCCGATAAGGAGAGCGAATATGGTAAAGAATGATACCGGCATTTCAGAAGTAACCCATAAAGTCAATCAGGCTGTCTGCCGCCTTATGTGGGAGGGAAAAGCAGACACGGACCATCTGGAGAAAATTGCCTGGGAAATCAGCCCCGGTCCCAAACCGGAATACCGCTGCTGCGTCTATAAAGAGAGAGAGATCGTCCGGCACAGGATCCGTCTCGCCTGCCAGAAAAACGCAGACATCGACAGTACCACCACCAATGTGGTTCAGGTAATCAAGCCGGCCTGCGACGACTGTACGATCGCGGCATATTCGGTAACGGACATCTGCCGCTTCTGTCTCGGCAAAGCCTGCCTGAACTCCTGCAAGTTCGGCGCCATCTCCCAGGGAGAACACCGCATGCGCATCGACCCGCTCAAGTGCAAAGAATGCGGCATGTGCGCGAAAGCCTGCCCCTACGGAGCCATCATCCATGTGGAAAGACCCTGTAAAAAGGCCTGTCCTGTCGGCGCCATCACGTATGATGAATACGGCTATTGTAATATCGATAATGATAAATGTGTTCACTGCGGCCACTGTGTTCACGCATGCCCCTTCGGCGCGATCAGTCCCAAGCGCTTCTTCCGTACCGTCATCGATGCGATCAAGGCCGGAAAAGAAGTATATGCCATGTGCGCCCCTGCTGCGGAAGGCCAGTTCGGCAATGACATCGGCATGGCTTCCATCCGGGCCGCTCTGAAAAAGATCGGTTTCACGGATATGGTGGAGGTCGGCCTGGGAGGCGATATGACCGCCGCCTATGAGGCCAGGGAATGGATAGAGGCAAAAAAGGAAGGACGGAAGATGACCACCTCCTGCTGCCCTGCTTTCATTTCCATGCTCCGTCATCAGTTCCCGCAGCAGTATGAGGAAAACAAATCCTCCACCGTATCTCCGATGGTTGCGGTTTCCCGCTATCTGAAAGCGGTCCATCCGGGCTGCGTTACCGTATTTATCGGCCCCTGCATTGCGAAAAAGGGTGAGACCCTGAACGAATTCATCGCCGACCGCCCGGACTGCGCCCTGACCTTCGGAGAGCTTCAGGATCTCCTGGCATCCAGGGACGTGGTGCTTGAACCGGCAGCGGAAGATTATCAGGAAGCTTCCCTCTACGGAAAGAAATTTGCCGGCACCGGCGGTGTCGCCGCGGCGGTTCTCGAAGCCATGGAGGAGATGGGGGAGGATACCTCTCAGATCAGCCTTCTGCCCTGCACAGGCGGTGCAGACTGCAAAAAGGCGCTGCTGCAGCTCAAGAGCGGACGGCTCCAGGAAGATTTTATCGAAGGTATGATGTGCCCGGGCGGCTGTGTCGGCGGACCCTCCCGCGTCAAGACGGAGAATGAAATCCTCCGCGCGAGAACCGCACTTCTGAAAAAGGCGGACGGCCGGAAGATTCTGGACAATCTGAAAAACTATCCCATGGACCGCTTCTCCATGTACCGGGACGGCCATATGGACCCTGCAGATTGAGAGCTCCGACGGTCGCTGAACGTCCAGTGGACGTTCGTTTAGATAACAGCGCCGACCGAAGCGGCAGCGCAGACGCAGTGCTGTGCAGCGGAAGGCTTGCTTTGCAAGCCGCGCAGCACGCGGCTTTGAGCGTATTACGCACTCAAAGCTGAAATTCAGAATAAGGCAGTATCCGGAACAGCGAAGATCCCCTGACCGTCTGATCAGTCAGGGGATCTTTTTTGCATGTCTGATTGATTCTGAATGACCGCTTCTGGAACACTGGAAACGGCAGAACGCAGCTGCGGGGGAGAATGCTTCTCACTCTCCGTCGCTGAAGCAGATCCTGCTGCCTTCCCGGGTCTTCGTGATCCGGATCTGCCGGGGAATATTTTCCATGAGTTCTTCGCGATGGCTGATCACGCCGACCAGCTTGCCCGCCCCGGTAAGACCTGTCAGGATCTCCATGGCGCTCTCGATCGAACGGCGGTCCAGGGTCCCGAAGCCTTCGTCGATGAAAAGGGCGTCCATCTGGATGCCTCCCGCGCCGGAAGAAACCGTGTCGGACAGACCGAGCGCCAGGCTCAGGGATGCTTTGAAGCTCTCGCCGCCCGACAGACTGCTGACCGGCCTGCGGCGGCCGGTGAAATTGTCCAGCACCTCCAGATCCAGGAAGGTGCCGCTCTGTCTTCCTCCGGCCTCTTTCCTGCGGAAAAGCTCATACTGCCCTTCACTCATGGGCTGCAGCCGCCGGTTCGCGGCGGCGATAATCCGGTCAAACCCGGCACCCTGCAGGTACTGCTCCAGGGTGATCTTCTCTTTTCCGCTGATATCCCCCTTCACCAGCTTATACAGCCTTGCTTCTACCGTATATTGATTCAGAGCCCCGGCCAGCTGTTCCTTCAGCTCCCGGATCCTGCTCTCCTTGCTGCGGTTCAGCTCCAGCCGGTTGTCCGTCAGGTTTTTCTCCCTGCGAACCACTTCAACCTTTTCCTTCTGCTCATCCCGCTGCGCGCTCAGGGCAGCAAGATCGGCGCGCTGTTTCCCTTCGGCGCCCTCTCTGGCTTTTTCCAGACGGACTTCATTGGTTTTCACCAGCTCATCATAATTCTTTAAAGTCTTCTCGTCCTCCCCGATCTGCTTCTGTCCTGCGGCATAGTCCAGGAACATCGCCTCATCTGAAAAGCTGTTCTCCAAAAGAGCCTTCCGGAATGCGGCCTGCAGCGCTTTTTCTCTCTCTCCTGCGTCCTCCGCGGCCTTCTCCAGAACCCGGATCGCAGACTGAAGCTCTGTCCGTTCTTTCAGCGCGGCATCCCTGAACTTTCTGGCTTTTTCAATCTCTGCCCGGATCTGTCCGGCTGCCTGCTCAGCCTGTTTTCCCGCCTTTTCAGCCTCTTTCAGGCTTTTATAAGGCAGTGTTTCCAGCCTGGACAGGGCTGCCCCGGCTAAGGCACGCTCCTTCTCATTCCGGCTCTTCTTCTGCTCAAAGGCCGTCTTCTGTTCCGAAAGCTCCAGCGTCTCTTTTCCTGCTGCCGATTCCAGGCTCTCCCGCGACTTCTGCAGGATTTCACAGTCCTTCTGCAGCTGCTTCAGAAGAGCCCCCGCCTCCTGCAGGGCTTTCTCCGTAAAAGATCTCTCCGCCTCAAGGAGGACCTCCTCTGCAGTCTCCGGATTTTTTTCCGCAGCGGGTGCCGCATACAGCTCATTTAAAAGGCATTTCCCGATTCGCTCCGACAGACGGCTCTCCGCGTCCAGACAGCGGTTTTTTGCCAGCTCGGCGGCAGTCAGGGCCGCGTCCTTCGCGGCGCGGGCCTTCTCTTCCGCATCTGTCAGGGCTTTCATCTCTTCTTCGCTGATGGAATGTTCCGGCAGCGCCGCCGGCGCGGGATGATGGATGGAACCGCACACCGGGCAGGGTTCTCCTTCCCTGAGGGCGGAGGCCAGGATACCGGCTCTGGAATTCTCCAGCAGTTTCTCCCCCTCTTCCGCCTCACGGCCGGCTCTCTCATATTTTTCCCGGCTGGCAAGAAAACGCTTCTGCAGGCTGTCTCTTTCCTTCTGAAGTTTTTTAAAGGCAGGAATGTCCCGGCCGAAGATTTCTCCGATTTCCGCCCGCAGGCCTTCCAGTTTTTCCTTCCTGCCCCTCACTTTCTCAAGAGCGGCCGGGGCATCCTGCCGGGACGCGATTTCATTTTTCAGGAAAAGAATCTTTCTGCCGAGCGCTTCCTCCCTTTCCTTCAGCTGCAGTTCTTCCCCGGCAAAAGCCTCCGCCTCATGAAGGAGGACTTCCTGTCTCTCTATCAGGCGTTCCCGCTCTTCGTACCGCTCCCTGTCGCCATCGATCAGGGCGATCTTCGCGGCAAGTCTTTTTTCTTCCGCTTCCCCCGCCAGGGCCTTCTCCAGTCCGGACTCCGCAAGGACACAGCTGCGCTCCGCATCCGGAAGGAGATCCTTCTTCTCTCTCAGCTGCAGCTGCGCCTGCTTAAGCGCCTTTTCTTCTGCCTTCCAGCGGTCATAATCCGCTTTTACATAATAAGAGGCTTTCTTCCTGAGCTGCAGGGTCTCAGAGAGTGCTTCCATCTCCGCCCTGCGGCCGTCCAGTGCCGCCTTTTCGGCGGAAAGCTTCTCCAGCTCATCCAGGAGGGCATTGTCCGCCTGCGCCGTCGTGACAGCCCTGACCAGTTCTGACAGAAGGCGCTCCTCCTCCTTCAGCTTTTCTTTAAGCTGCATGGATTCTTCCTGGTCTTCCCGGCAGATTCTGCCGATCAGAGACAGCAGATCATCGAGCCGGAACCTATTCCCGTTCTCCATGTTCTGATTCCATTCCAGCTCTTTTGCAAAGGCGCTGTTCTCCCCCGCCTTCACATCCCTGAAATGCTGCAGGATGCTTTTCTCCAGATCAGACTTCTGCATAAAGCTCCTGTTCATGCGCTCTTTCAGAAGGCCTTCCATCCGGTTGTAGCCCTCTGTCATGAAGATCGTCCTGAGGATTGACGTTCTCTCTTTTGTCGAGGCGTTCAGCAGATTCCAGAATTCTCCCTGGGCAATCATCACGATCTGCTTGAACTGCCTGGCGCTGATGCCGAGCAGCTCCGTGACCGCGGCATTTACACTTTTCACGCCCTCCGTCGGCGGTTCAGAAGCGCACTGCAGGATGGCGGTTTCATTTTTAGTGATCACACCTTCACCGCGCAGCTTGGGCCGCTCATAGACCGGGGTGCGGCGGATCTTCCAGATTTTCCCCTGGTGGGAGAAAGTGAACTCCACAAAGCTCTCTGTTTCCGGCTTCGCGTACTCCGACCGCAGATTCTGTGTTTTCCGGTAACTGCCGCTCACCTCCCCGAAGAGGGCGTAGCAGACCGCGTCAAAGATCGTGGTTTTTCCCGCGCCCGTATCACCGGAGATCAGGAAGAGGCCTTTTTCGTAGAACTGCTCAAAATCAATGTCCGGAGCCCTGTCCGCGTAGGGTCCGAAAGCGGAAAGTACCAGTTTAATCGGTTTCATCGCTCACCCCCGCCTCCCTGGCCACTTCCAGGACCTCCCTCAGCTCTTCCTCCGAGATCGGGCATCCGTACATCTCATGATAGAATTCCGAAATCAGGGCGGAAAAACTCTTTTCCTCCTCTGCCGGGGAAAAGACCGAGTCTGAAATCTCCCGGGTATGGCTGTTGTCGTAATCGATCCGCACCGTCCTGGGATAGTATCTCCGGAAAATCCCCATGGCGTCGTCGATCAGTTCCTCATCCGTCAGGGTCGCGTAGATATAATCATCCGTATCCGAAACATACTCATCGCTGAGCAGCTGCTTCATCTTTCCTTTAAGATGCCTCAGATCCCGGAGCGGCCGCAGGGGGATGGTCTCGATGCTGACATCGCCCTTTCCCTTAATCTCGGCAAATGTCACCGATTTTTCCCCTCTCTCCTCGCTCAGGGAATACTTCAGAGGCGATCCGGCGTAGCGCACTTCCCTGCGCCCCACCTGCTGGGCGGAATGAATATGCCCGAGCGCAGTATAGTCAAAGGCGTCGAAACAGGAAAAGGAGATCTGCTCCACCAGGCCGACATTCCGCACGGCGCTGCTCTCCGAGCCGCTGAGACTGACCCCGCCTCCTGAACCGGTTACGAACTGATGAGCCACAAGAATGTTCCGCGCGGAGGGATCGATCCCGCCGCGGGCAAGAACCACCCGGACCGCGTCCTCATATGTCTCGATCTTTTCATCCGGAAAGAAATGCCGCACCTGCGAAGCCTTCACAAAGGGAAGCAGATAAATCCGGACCTCACCCAGAGAATCCATGAAGCTCTCCCACTGCAGCTTCCCTTCGTATTTCGCGGAGATAAAAACATTCCGCGCTTTCAGCAGGCTGCTGCCGAAATTCAGCCGCTCATCGGAATCATGGTTTCCGGAAATGACAAATATCCTGAAGCCCCGGTCCGAGAGCCCGGAGAGGAAGCGGTCAAAAAGGGCTACCGCCCATTCGCTTGGAACCGGCCGGTCATAGACGTCCCCCGCGATCAGGACGGCGTCCGCCTTTTTTTCTTCGGCGATCGAGATGATCTGTCTGAGGATATATTCCTGGTCTTCCTTCAGATCATACTCTGCCAGCGACCTGCCCAGATGCAGGTCCGATATGTGAAGCAGTCTCATCGCTTTGCCTCTTTCAAAAGCCTGTATGCATAAAGCTTCTCATTCAGCTTGGAATAGATATGTTCCCGGAACCAGGGCTCGGAGCTGGCAGCGACAGCGTCCTCCGGGGAAAACCAGCGTACGCCCCTGTTCTCATCCTCTTTCGCATGAACCATTTCCCGGTCATCCCCCTCGAGCAGGTAGGTCAGATTCAGGTGCAGATGGGAACTGACATATTTCCCCTTTTTCATGTGTCCGTCCACTGTCAGAACCTCCAGGGAAAAAATATCTCTCATGAGCGGCCGCACCGTTCTCAGTCCGGACTCCTCCTTCGCTTCTTTCAGCGCCACACGCAGAAGGTCCGTATCCCCGTCCGCATGCCCGCCCAGCCAGCTCCAGGAATCATAGATATTATGGTAGGCCATCAGCACTTTTGTCCGGTCAGGCGAAGTGATCCAGGCGCTTGCCGTCATATGGCAGAGCGTGTTTTCCCGGCTGAATACATTCTCTTCCCTTAAAAGGGCGCCGAGAATCAGTTCCTTATCCCGTTCCTCCATCTCATTGGAAGGCCGGTAGTTTTCAATTTCTTCTATCAGCCGAAGATCTCCTTTCCCTGTCACCCCTTCTCTCCTCCCTCATTCCGCATCCCTGCTGCATGCACCGGGCAATATATCAGAATTCCCTGCCAATATCCGCTGATCCTCAGTACTCCTTCGCAATCTCCGTAATATTGCAGCGCTGCTTGAACTCCTCGAGTTCCTGCGCATTGCGGATTAAGGTCACTTCCGTAAAATGGCCCGTAGCCCGGTTCCGGAAACCGGCGACCTGTTCCCCGTTGCAGATGCTGCAGCGCAGCACCGGATATTCTTTTTCCGGATCAAAAGACAGGCTGTCCGGCTTCTTCTTTTTTGAAAAAAGTCCCATATATCCATCCTCCCTGTATCCACAGCAGCGCCGGCGGCCCCGCAGTTTCAGCGCGCTGCGTTTTCTATGGCGCGCTTTCCGCTTACATTATAACAGTTTGAAAAAAGCCGTCCACCGCAATCCGGCAAAAGTCCTTTCTCCTGCCGGAAATGCCTGACCACGCAGGCACGGTGCCGCTTTCAGGCCTGGTCATGCAGAATACAAAGAGAGGCTTTCCCTGAAGGAAGCCTCCCTGAAGAACCGAATTAAATATTTACTATCTGTTTTGCATAAATAAAGAGAACTCACTGCCGCCCCGGATCTTTACAGGTACTTCTCAATCGCCTTCCGGAATTCCTGAATCGCCTCCATATCGCCGTCCTCAACCGCGTGGGTAATGCAGTGCGAAATATGCTCGCTGATGATTGCTTTGCCCAGCCCGTTCAAGGCGGACTTGGTCGCTGAGATCTGGATCAGGACTTCCGAACAGTCCCTGTCGTCTTCAATCATCTGCTTTACGAACTGAAGATGTCCGATGATGCGGGAAATCCGGTTCAGCTGTCTCTTCTTTTCTTCGGGATCATGATGATGTCCGTGGGTATGATGTTCTGTAGAATTCATATCTTATCCCTGAAAACTCATTGTTTCTATTCTTCGCGGCGCAGCTGTCTCTGCCCCTTTTACCTGAAAATGATACCATCTGCGCTTCTGTTTTGAAACCCCCTGCAGGGGTTGTTTTTAATGCATTGTTTTTTTATACATTGCCTTTTATACAGCTGTCACTGTTTCACGCCTGCTTCAGATCAGGCCCCGCTGTGCAGAAAGCCGTAAGCAGACAAAAACGGCTCCTGCTTCCTGTCACAGCTTCAGCCTGATCTTCTCCGGGTGTCATTTTGCAGATGCATTTTTCTCAATTCTCCCCGGTCATTTCTTCTGGATGAAAGACCTCATCAAAGCGCTCCTGCGTCAGGAAACCGAGCTTCACGCAGGCCTCCTTCAGGGAAAGGTTCTCCCGGAAGGCCAGCTTCGCGGTCTTTGCCGCGTTCTCATAGCCGATATAGGGATTCAGGGCCGTCACCAGCATGAGCGAACGGTTCAGATTCTCCCTCATCTTTTCCCGGTCCGCCTCGATCCCGCAGCAGCAGCGGTCCGCGAAGGAAAGGATGGATTCCGAGAGGAGGCGTACGGACTGAAGGAAATTATAGGCGATGACCGGCATAAAGACATTCAGCTCAAAGTTGCCCTGTGAGGCCGCGAAAGCGATCGCCGCATCATTGCCGAAGACCTGGACCGCAACCATGGTCACCTGCTCGCACTGGGTCGGATTGACCTTGCCCGGCATAATGGAGCTTCCGGGCTCATTTTCCGGGATCCGGATCTCCCCCAGTCCGCAGCGCGGTCCGGAGGCAAGCCAGCGCACATCGTTGGCGATTTTCATCAGATCCGCCGCCAGAGCCTTCACCGCCCCGTGGGCAAAAACCAGCTCATCCTTTGAGCTGAGCGCGTGAAATTTGTTCGGCGCCGTCACAAAATGTTTTCCGGTCAGGGCAGAGATCTCTTCCGCCGCCTTCACGGCAAATCCTTCCGGCGCATTAAGTCCCGTCCCTACGGCCGTCCCGCCCAGGGCAAGCTCTCGGAGGGGATCCATGGCAAGACGGATCATCCGCGCATCCTGCTCAAGAGAAGTTCTCCAGCCGCTGATTTCCTGGGAAAAGGAGATCGGCACCGCGTCCTGCAGATGCGTGCGCCCGCTCTTGACGATCCCCCGGTTTTCCTCCTCCAGCTTCATGAATACCTCTGTCAGATGCTCCAGGGCAGGCAGCAGCCTGTCCTCCAGGGCACAGACTGCGGCGATATGGAGGGCTGTGGGGAAGGTATCATTCGAGGACTGGCTCATATTGACGTCGTCGTTGGGGTGGCAGAGTTTTTTCCCGGCGATCTCATTGGCCCTGTTCGCTATGACCTCATTGGCGTTCATATTGCTCTGGGTCCCGCTTCCTGTCTGCCAGACCACCAGGGGAAAATGATCCATGAGGGCTCCCGAACTGACTTCATCCGCCGCCTGCGCGATGACAGCATACTTTTCCTCTGTCATCTTTTCGCCCTTCAGGGTGCGGTTCACCGAAGCCGCGGCCTTCTTCAGGATCCCGAAAGCCCGGATAATCTCCGCAGGCATCGTCTCGATGCCGGCGCCGATGGGAAAATTCTCATGGCTGCGCTGTGTCTGGGCCGCCCAGTAGCGGTCCGCCGGGACCCTGACCTCGCCCATGGAATCATGCTCTGTCCGAAATGATCTGTTTTCCTCCATTTCCTCTCCTCCATACTTTCCGCAAAATTACTGCCGCCGTTTTTCCCGGTCTCCCGCATCCGGCTTCCATTCTTCCATGAAACGCTGCCGTCCGCTTTCCGCCCGTCCGCGTCTGATCCCTTCTTCCGGGGAAATACGGCAGACTATCCGTTTCTCTTTGTCTTCCATTTGCCGGACAGGTAAAACAGGCTGCCGATTACCATCGGCATAAAGCCGGCCAGCGCGTCCCCGTACCAGAAGCCTTTGCAGCCCATGCCCAGGGCAAATCCGAACAGGGCGGCAAGGCCTACTCTGGAAATCATCCCGTCGATCAGGGCAATCAGGAGATTCATTTTAGAATTCCCGGAGCCGTTGATGATGGAAAAGGCCCCGGACCGCGTCGCTGCGCCGAAAAAGTTCAGTATGATCGGGAAGGTCAGGAGCGAAGCTTTTGCCAGGACCTCCCTGTCCCCCGTGAACATCTCGCACAGAAGCTCCGGGAAAAGCAGGACCAGCAGGGATGCCGCCGCAGAGATAGACAGTCCGATCGCGATCACAACCCTGAGAATCTCCGGCACTCTTTCGTATTTCCCGGCGCCGATATTCTGGCCGACCATGGAACTGCCGGCAGTTGTAAAGGAGTTGGACACAATTCCCATCATCATGCCGGTCTTGTTGTAGATGCCGGAAAGGGCCGAAAAGATCACGCCCTCCGCATTGATCCAGGCAGTCAGCACAATCTTTGAAATACTTATGGCCGCCGACTGGATGGCCATCGGGATTCCCAGGCTCAGCAGGGGCCCGGTCATAGTCCGGTCAATCCGGAAGCTGGACAGCTTAAAATCAAATCCAAATGCTTCCTTCCGCCGGTAAAGATAGATGAGGGAAACGATAAAGCTGACCGCCTGACCGATGACAGTGGCAAGGGCTGCCCCGAACACCTTAAGTCCAAGGAATCCGACAAAGAGAACGTCCAGCACCATGTTCAGAATGGCGGCGATCGCGATGAAGTAGAAGGGTCTCCTGGAATCCCCCATTCCCCTCAGGATGGCGGAAACGATATTGTAGCCGTAGATGAAAACCAGCCCCACGATGCAGGTCACCGTATAATCCATGGTGAAGCTGTAAGATTCCGCGGGCGTATTGAGGATATCCAGAATGGAAAAACGTATGAAATAACAGACAACGGAAAGAATCAGGGCGATTCCGAGCAGAAGGGTGAACATGGTGCCGATCATCTTTCTCACCTTGTCCATCTCGCCTGCTCCCACATACTGGGAAATCAGCACCTGCCCTGCCGCGGAAAAACCCATGGCGAGAAATGTAAGAATATGCAGAATATCACCGCCGATAGAGACGGCGGACATTCCGGGCCCGCCTATGACCTGGCCCACGACCACCATGTCCACCAGGTTATACACCGCCTGAAGGGCATTGGCCACAAACAGGGGCATGGCAAAAGCGAGCAGAAGCCCTGCCACATTTCCCTCCGTGAGATCCTTAACCATCGATCCTGATCGATTTCTGTCCTCTTTCATAATCGAATATCTGCCATTCCTTTCGCAGGTGCATCCTTCTCAGAAATTCAGCTGCGGGAATCCTGCGGTGAAGTAGGAAAAACAGGACCGGCACGGCAGCCATCCTGATTTTAGCACGGCAAAAAAAGCAAGGCAACCGCGGGAAAGCATCTTCCCAAACCGATTCGGGATCCGTACAATAAGAGCCATGACAGAAAGAACGAAAGAAGCCGGACAGGAAAATCAGGTCAGGACGATACCCCGCATCCGAAAAAAGGCGCAGCGGTAGTTCACCGCTGCGCCCGATTGAATCTCAGCTGCAGGCCCGGGAATTCTCCTTCGCCCGCCCGTATCTCACTGGCGGTGCTTATGAATCCCCCTGCGCCGGCAGGAAAACAGCTTCTGCCACATTGAGAAGGTCTGCTGAAGCAGGATCCTCAGCCTCAGCCGTCACAGAATACATAAGGCCGGGTACAGGATCAAACCAGAGGCAGCTGCAGACTGTGTAACCCATACTCTCATCTTTCACAGTCCTGAGCGTACCCTCACAATAATCGACTTTGCAGCTTTCATCAGAATCCCACTGACTGTAAAACAGCCCGGAAATATCTTCCCACACGCCGGAGGGGCAGACCCTGGCGGTATACTCCTGACCGTTCAGCGTGAAGATCAGCTCTCCCAGGCTGCTCTCTTCCAATACCCGCCAGGATACGTCTTCGGCGCCTTCCGGCAGCTTCAGAGAGATGCCGACCGCTTTCATAAAACCATCTGCGTCAGTCTCTGACCAGGGGTTTGCCATACCGGTATATTTCTCCTCACCGGTAAAACCGCTGTCCTGAGCCTCATCATAGAGCCCGTAGTAAGGAAGCTTCTCCGGCATCTCGTCAAGGAAATTCAGATGAGACCAGAACATAAAGCCCTCCGGAAGATCTTCAACCGGAAATCCGGGTCTGAAAAGCTCCAGTCTGTCCCCTGCCGCAAGGCCCAGCGGATCAGTGGTCACATAGCGGATTCCATCCTCGATGGCCTCATCCAGCTGGCCCTCATCCTTCCCGATACTTGCAACAGTCAGTTCATAAGCGCCGGAATCCAGCATGCCGCCTGCCTCAAGCTGTCCGTGGAAGAGGCATCCGTAGACCGTTCCGTTCGGATAGTCCTCCCCGCTCTCTCCCATCTCGGAATCATGATAGTTCCCGTTAAAGGAACCGTCCGGGGCGACATTCAGTTCAACAAACCATCCGCCCACGCCGCTGCTGTAATAAAAAACCTTGTCCTCAAGTTCCTCAAAGGAAAATTCCTCTGCTGCCGGGGCTGTTTTCTCCGCCTCGGTCTCTCCCGCATATGCGGTGAAAGAAGCTGCCGCCAGCGCTGCGCAAAGAAGCGCTCCAATTGTTTTTTTCATGTATTTACCTCCTGTATCGTATCTTTTCTCAATATCAATCATGCCGCATCTGTTTTCCGCAGCTGTTATAACATACGGACAGGGGATACCATTTCCACAGAAATTCCCTTCTTCACAAAACCTTCACAGAGCCGCGAAGGAATCCGCGCCTTTCGTATCCAGCCAGCGCAGAAGGAAAAGCGCCGCAGCGCCCAGCAGAAGGCTGCACAGAAGAAGATAAGGGACTGCGCCGATTCTGTAGCCGATCAGCAGGTAGAGCCCGCCCATCGCGATGCAGATGCCCCATCCGCCGAACATGGAGACGACGATCGCGCCGCCCTGCTTGATGGGGCCGGTCTCACTGGTCCAGTTCATGACCGGCATCTTAACCCCGAGCATCATATTGAACATGGCGGAAAAAACGGTATGAACCAGGGCGGTCAGGCAGAGAAGCAGCCGGACCGGGACGGAAGAAGGAACAACAACCGCGGCGCATACGGAAGCGAACAGAACCGGAATCCCTGACAGGATCAGCTGAACCGCCGCTTTTGCCCGAAGTACGGTCTTCGGCGCGACAGGCAGGGACTGGGGGATCCAGATGCTTTTCCCTTCCAGAGATACCGACGGAGCGGCCATATCATTCATGGCAGCGATCATGCAGATCATCACGCAGAGCAGAACCGCGATACTGTCCTGCCGGCCGGAAAGAGCCTGCGCGGCCAGCTTCAGGAACTCCCGCCCCATAACCAGAAGCATCACGCCGGTGGCAATAAGAAAAAGAATCCCCATACCGCAGTTCAGCATGTAGCTTGCGCTGGATGTAAAGCGCGAAAACTCTTTTGCAAGCAGCGCGCCGGGCACGGTTTTCTGCCGTACCGCTTTCTCCACGTAGCGGACCTTCCCGGTCTTTTCGCCGGCTGAAGCGATGCTCAAAAAGCTTTTTGCTATAATATGCCAGACCAGCAGGAAGAGTCCCCCCGCCGCCGCGCCGAAAACCACCGCGGCCGGAAAATCCCCTTCCCCGATGCGCCCGAACAGCCAGAGTCCGTATGCCGCGCCTTTGATCTTCTCTCCGTAGCTTTCCGCGTTCATGAGAAAATCACGGAGGAATCCATTTGCCTTATAGTAGAAGAAATAATAGCCTCCGATAAAGAGCAGGGAAAGCAGGACCGTGAAAAAGCTTTTGTGCCGCAGCTTCACACTGATCCTTGCCACCGCATAGCCCAGCACGCAGGAAAGCAGCAGCACAATCACCGTC
>OCTX012085668.1_pt1 | contig 16788 bp, 5 predicted proteins | sample 1539691 | NCBI WGS metagenome assembly OCTX01 (sample SAMN02144231, study PRJEB22623) | gut metagenome | biome: sheep rumen | host: Ovis aries | place: New Zealand | reverse complement strand
CGCCCTTTTTTAGAATTATTTGAAGAAGTGTCCAGAAAAAACAAGGGAGGCTGTGAAGCCTGAGGTTTTCAACCTCATTTTTTCACAGCCGCTTCCTGATTATCATTCTCTTCAATTCTGTACATTCCCGCCACCCTCACATATGTAGTAAGGCTTTTTCGGAACTTAAGTATGAGCTCAGGCGTCACTCTTTCTGTTGTCCCCTCATCTTCAACAGTGTCGCTTTCATTTCCCGCTACTGTTTCAACACCGGGTAGATGCTGGATTATATTATCATCTGCATCTTTTATCTCCTGCTCTTTTGGCTCATCTATCGCTGCAGCCAGTCCGGACTCGCTACTTTCATTTGCTTCCAACATGGCATCGTCCATTGCTTGAAGCTGCTCCTTAGTGCCGCTGACAATCCCGGTGATCTCGTATGAATACTGATATCCATAGAGATCGACAAATATCAGATTATCTTTCAGCTCCAGTTTTGAGAGCTTACCGAATTGAGAGGAGTAACCGAGAGCTTCTATCGCAAAATCCGTCGTATTCGGTGTGCCAGAAATGTGAATAGGCGTGAACCCGATATCGGAACCGTTGTTGGCGACCGGAAGTTCCAGATCAAGCTTTGGGACCTTCAGTATGCCGATACAGGATATGCCCTTAATTTCAATAGCCGGCATACTATCCGTATCATAATAAACCGGATTCTGTGCCATGACGGGTTCTTTAGGAATCACTCTCTCAAGCTCTCTGAGCAGTTCTCTAGAATTGTCTTCCATATCCCTGGTATTGGAACGATATCGGAGCAGAAAAAATGCCGAAAAAACAATCATACATATTCCTGCAGCCACAAGAACCATACTGAGCAGATTGCGAGCTCTTTTCATTATTCATCCTTTCCGGATTTCTTTCTGATATTGAGGCCCAGAAGGACAAGCACAAGGCCTGCTGCCAACACTCCAATGACAGGGAGAAGGATGTTCTGATCGTCTCCGGTCTTCGGGGTCGTATGTGTGATCGTCGTCGTCACATTCGGTCTCGGAGTAGCCGTTGGCCTGTAAGTTCTCGGCGTAGAGGTAGGAATCGGAGTACCCGTCTTTCTCACCGTCGGTGTCGGGGAAGAAGTCGGTGGCGTTGTCGGCGTCGGTGTCACTGTCGGAATATATCTGTTCGTAATAATAAACGTTACTGATAATTCCCCTTCAACGGTATCGATCTTCTCGATTGCATACCCGTCAATCTTTTCTTCCTGGACAGTCCACTCTGATCCGTCAGCTTCAGCTTCCCATCTGTAGATCCAGTTATTGCCATCATTTAAAGTAATCTCTTCAACTTCAGTCCAGTCTGCAGTTTCGGACTTTCTGTTCAAGATTTTTATCTTCAACTCTTCGGGTCTGTTTTCGCCTACTCCGTCATTGGTCCAAAGTTTTTGTACTGCATATTTGACTTTATCCGGTGTAACAGGCGGCGGTGTCGGCTCTGCTTCATATTTCAGAGCCGCATTTACGTCATAGATCCATGTATCACCGTCTGTCGAGTTTGGTACACTGATAAAGTTGGGGCTGACAGTGTACTTCGTCGTCTCATTAGCGCATTCATCTACCATGACCAGATAAATACCAAATTGCAGATTCTCGAACTTCGCCTGATTGTTCTCATCAGTCGAAGCAACAGCAGGTTCGATGCCGGAATTGATGAGCTGTTTGCTCATGGTTGATGCCTTTTCAGCCCATTTATCCTGACTATCCGCATCATCAAGACTAACGCCCAGATCTTTGTACTCATCCCTGATTGTAATCTGCGCATTCTCATCCAGATCCGCAACAAAATACAGTTTAACACTGCTGCTTGCAGCAGGAAGCTGAAGCGTTAGCGATGCATTGCCGTTTCTTGTCATATCCATCGCCTCATACGCATATACCGATGTCGATAACGTAATAGAAGTAAGCATAACAACCAAAGCGGCCAACAATGATATTGTTTTTCTGCTGAACATTCTTGACATAACTATACCGCCTTTCATTATTCCCCTAAAGTGCCTTTTAACAGACATAATAATATTATCATTTTTATGCAAATGTGACAAGTGTCAAACAGAACTATCAGCGTATTATACGATATTCATGTATTACTAATCTGTAAGAATGCCGGAAAATGACTGTGCTTTACCGCTCTTCGATACTTCGCAGAACCCTCCAGAGACCTCCGTCACTTTCAAGTACATACCTCTGATCTCCCATGCGCAGGATCGCAATATTGACAAAATCAAAATGTGTCACTGAGCCGTCCTGAAGCTCATATTCGACATAGTATTCGTGATCCTCGACATCGAGTGTTGTCTGACCAACAACAATCATCTCGGACATTTCACGATAGATAGCCCGGATATCTTGTTCATCCGTAGTTTCTCCCCGCTTATTAAGTTTCCATCTGACCTTAACCGGTATTCGCCTTGCGTCCATATCATTTTTCAACTTTTCCGTAGCAGCACGGTTGTCAAAAACGAACATGAATCCGTTGACACGGTCCTCCTGACCTGAAGAGACCTCTACCTTATCACCGCATGAGCACATAATCATTACGCACATAAAAGCGATAATACACAAAGAAAACTTTCTCATATTTCAAACAGCGCCGATCCGGCTTTGATCCTTTCAGTGTGTTCCTACTTAATTATAATTATAAAACGCGCCAGTGATATCGGCAATAATACAATTCTTTCTAAAAAAGAAGTATTTCGTGCATATTGTCGGCAATCCTCATATTCCGTATCAGTTCCGCTGTGTTATTTCTCATGCGCTGTCAGTGAATACAGGCTTAAAGTCTTCGAATGCCCGGCAGGAGCAAAGCTGAACATAAGTGTGCATTGTTTACGTAAAGAAGGGCTGTCGCATTAGACGATGTCACCACCATGTATGACAGACATATGCAAATAATATCTGTCGTGTATAGTGGTATCGCGCCTTAATGCGACAGCCCCTCTTTATTAGGATTTATAAATTTGTTCGCATTCTCCTTACTGCAAGTAAAGCACCTGATATTGTAACCAGCATAATGCCGATAAAGTATATCAGCGTACTGCCAGGACCTCCCGTCTTCGGAAGAGCCGCGCCCGGAGTGTTATCAATCGTTATAGTCACTCCATCGCTGTCCAGCGAAATGTGCTCCTGATTTTGCCCGATAGAAATGACGACTTCATTTGTATCAGTATTCCGGTTCAGACTGAATTCAAAATCATTGGAAGTCATAACATACCCGCTCGGAGCCTTCGTCTCTCTGATAACATATGTCTTGTTAAGTGGAATCCCTCTGAGCACCATCTCCCCGATTGTAAAGGATGACGTGATGTTGGCTTCCTGCATCAGCTGTTCCGCTCCATCTTCATCTATGCCCATCCCGATAATTGTCTCCACCTGGCTCTGGGTCAGTACTCTGGATTTATCATCCAGATACTGTTTCTCTCTATTATTCAGATAGAGCTCAAAAACTGCGCCCTGTATTACATCCCTGCTTACGCTGTCGATCTTTTTGATCGGCACCTCATTTAGGGCGTTGGTAATAGTAGATGATCCCGTGACCAGAGAACTACCGGCTGTGTTCGAGGAAATAACTTCGCCTTTGGCATTTGTTATTTTGGTAACAGCAAGCTTTCCGTTTCTGGCTCCTACCGTAACGGTAACTGTCTGGGCTCCGCCATAGACAATGCCGTCATCACCGGTCATTCCCGAAAGAGGTACTCCGTTTTTGTCTGTTTCCTGAATTGTATAAGTATACGTCCCTGCTTGAGTGTAACGTATTTTGCCGAAGGAATATGTCTTATCCTCCTCACCGGAACCGGCAGTAATATACATAGTATTCCTCGCCGGCATAGGATTTCCTTCCTCAGCGGGAATAAGCTTGAAATAATAGCGCTCCCCGGTCCAGGCATAGTTTTCCAGATGCTTTGTGACAGGAAGATCCGCATCAGCAACATCTCCCAGTTCGTTCGTGAACTGATTGTAATACCGCTTGTTGGGCTCCGAAATACTTCCGGTGACAGTGGTTGTTCCGGTCACTGTTGTTTCATCGCCGCCTGTTGATTTCGAAACTATTTTTGCTACACTATAACCTTGATTCTCGAGATTGCTCGGTGCAGATGACCCGACCGCATCCACGTCCCGGCTGGGTTCCGCCTGCCTGTAATTAGCGTAATACTCTTCAATCGTATAGTTCGTTCCTGTAGGCAGATTGGTAAAGCGAAGCACCTCATTTCGCTTCAGTGTGATATCCATAGTGATGGTCTTGTGCAGGCCATCCTGGGAAAGGACGAATCCTTCTCCTATAGGCCTGCTGACACTGTTTCCTTCAACAGTTTTTGTTCCATATGAAACCGTATACCATCTGTAAGCCTTTTCACTGAAGCGCGTTTCATCTCCGGTAACAGGTCCCTCACCTATCTTATAACCATCGATATAATACAAGGTGCCATCTGTCCTCTTAACGAATTCGTATGCTGTTATTAATGAGACATCCGCATCATTCGGGACTTCAAGCGTCACCCGGTATGTAAATGTTTCTTTATTAAGATCCGAAGCGGTCAGCGCGGAATGATTATCAATCAGTTTCGTGATATCCAATTCTGCTTTCCTGTAATTTGTGCCTGTCAGAATCCCCTCTGAGTCTGTTGCAACATAATACTTCTTGTTTTTCAGGACATATGTTTTACATCCTGCGGGGACTTCACTTTCATCCTCATATCGGATCAGGAAGGTCAGAACGCCATTGATTCTCATTGGGTGAACTGTCTGACTATGGAACTCGTAGCTTTCCGCATACGCCGATAGTTCGCCGTTCTCATACAGCTGATACTCATCCAGCGCATAATCATGGCCATCCTCCAGAATGTCCATTTCTCCTGTGCTGTCATCATAATCCATAATGCCCGTGGCAATAAATATGGAGTTTTCCCATTTCGGAGTTGTGGCATTACTGACCTCAATCTCTTTGGCTGTATCTTCCTGTGTACCAGCACCTCCATTTTCCTGATAATACTCTCCATCTACAAGAAGGCGGAACTTTACAAAATCCGCGGAATGACTTTCATTGATGCCATGTTCCCACTTTTTCCGAACCATGATTTTTTCGTGCTTCAGGTTCATGTCTTCAATAATACCTTGTGTATAAACCGCCTCATATCTATCCTCACTGACAGTGGTTACGTTTCCATCATGTATATAAGTGCGTTCATAGGTTGCAGTGACACTGTCTGTATTGGTCTTTAATGCATACGTCTTTTTTCCAGTCGCAGGGTCAGTCCCGGTCACAACAAGCTGCTGCTGCTCAGTTTCATCCAGACTGTCCCACGTCCTGGTCTCGTTGTTTAAGTCCGCGATCAGATCATATGCAGTCTGGCTGGGCCAGACGCGGAAGGCGATCTGATAAGTCACGTCATCTTCCAGCTGGAATTTATCGCCCATATTCCAAACCATACTTCCCGTTGCAGGATCATAAGAAGCAGGGTCACATCCGTCCGTCCCCCTTGTGGTCCATTCGGTCCTATGCGCTTCATCAGCTCCGTACTTATTGTCTTCACCGCCATAGCGGTAATACTTTATGGTGGAAGGGTCGGCATTCTGAAGCACTTTCATCTTTAAGTGTGTGAGCGCCGTTATTCCGTCACTGATCTGCATATCTGAAAATCCCAGCGTTGCGCTGATTGAATCTACAATTGAATCAAAAGCCTGGGATATACGATCAGAGTCGGAACAAAGGGAGGCATGATCTTCCGGAACTCCTGCATCTGTACATAGTTTTTTTACGTTTGTTACATCGCTGGAAATGCCGACGGCATAAAAATGCTTGTTCGCGGCAACGATTTCTTTGACCTGATCTACAGCGAAATTTAGATTCTCGCCATATCTGTCTCCGTTATAATCATCTTCAGTAGTTCCGTATCCAAAATAATGACCATCCCTATAGGCAGTTCCTCTTCCTGATGTCTGTTCCGTAAGTAGATCCGCATCGGATAGTTCTCCTCTGCTTATGCGGAATGTGGGGTCACCGTCCGTGACAAATACTACAAATGTCACTGCGTCCGGATCTGCATTAGCCATTCTGTTGGCCTCATATAAAGCCCCTTCCCAATTCGTGCCGCCTTTATAATCCCACTGGGAATACGCGCTCTGTCTGTCGACTGTCCCTTTAAATGTTCCTAAATTGTCGGTAAATTCCTGCGCAACTCTCACCGGAGCACCGAATGTAATTAAAGCCATTTTCACAACTTTCGTGCCATCCGAAGCGGTTCTGGTCATGAGCGTATCTGCCATGTTGTCGATTGCCGCTTTTGTAAGGGCCAGACGGATATCGCCATTATCGGAATTAAGGGGATCATCCATACTGGCCGAGAGGTCCATGACCACGATGACATTGGCTTTCGGGAAATTTTGAACTTTTTTCTCAGGCGCTTTTATACTCAGAGTGATCGTGTTGGTATCATCCCCATTATTTATAGAGGATTTGGATAGCTCCGGTTTATGTGGCGGATTTTCCTGATCTGGCCATTGCAGTGTTTCAGGAACTTCAGGCGTTCCTCCTTGTGGCGGTTCCGATTCTTTCTCATAAATCACATAGATATTCTGATTATTGGAAATATCATGCTCCTGTTCTCTGCCGAACCAGCCATCGTCGGCATAATAGCTATAACCATTGTTATGATGCAGCATTGGTTTTATTTCTGTTCCGGCTGCGCTGCTGAGCCTCGTTGTGGAATATCTATAACCGGGCACATCATATATCAGATAATTATATTCCGACCAATAATTCGGTGTATAAGAAGGCGTCCCCGTCGGAAACTCTACGAAATTCCCGTCATTCATATAGCCATAGTGAATAATTGCACTATTGTTTCCGTAATACTGCCAACTCAATGAATACGTGGAGAAATAGGATACTTCAAAAGAAGCGTCCTGCTCAGCATCGCTTGCGATTTCTTCATCCTGATCCTTCATTTTTACCAGGTCAGGATCTACAATTGTGCCTTTTTTTATTATGTCTTCATTTGTTTCCAGGTCAAATGCCCCTTCCTGAGTCCCGGAGAATACTGTCTCGACAACAACTCCGTCTTCTGTTTCAACATGATGCTGAATCTCCAGACTATCTCTGACTTCCTCAAACGATTCCCCATCGGGCAGAGCCTTGATCTTCATATCCACATGGACGGGTGCCGCAGGCTCAATTTCATTTCCTTCCTTATCGTATATAGAAATATCCAGCGCGGCAAAGCCCATTGCAGAGGCATCTGCGAGTTCACCCTTTGCATTCTTGTCCGCCAGGACTGTCCTTAAGGCATAGTCGTACTCCTCTGAGTCTTTATCAAACTCAGTCACCTTCAGATAGGACTCCGCAGGGATCTTTGCGTCTTTCCCGTATGTCACAGTTACATCATAAAGATCTCCACTGTCACTTATAAAATGCGTGACAATCTGCTCGTCCGTCACTTTGATCGTAAACTTTTCTCCGTTTTTCATGGTTACAGTCAACGTCTCTTCAGTCTCGAACGGCTGCACACTGATAAGTGCCCAGTCTTCGGCTTCTACCGTCTGCGCATTGATCTCAGCTATCTGTTCTTCTGTCAGATCCAAACTGTAATCTACTTTCAATTCGTTGGCTTCTTTCAGTCCACCAACAGTTACTGCCTCACTTACCTTTCCGACCCATACCAGTTCCGGATTTGAGAATTCCACACTCTCCACATCAGCCACAAATTCATTCGAATTACTGTCTGTATCGCTAGATCCTATTCCCAGCACTTCCACAAGATGTTCAAATGAAATAAAACCGCCTCCGGGAATGCTGAAATTGTACATTTTTCCATCCACATTCCAGTAGAAGTCTACAGTATAAATGACTCCATAAACAGAGAATGATTCCGCTGTGAACTCAACTGTCGCGGCTCCGCCGTCCTGAACCTCTGTTGTATTGGCCTCAATTACTTCCGCTTCGGCTTTTTCATCCGCGAAATGGACAGCATTGACTTCAGTGTCAGGATTTTCCGCAAGGGGTTCCGTGTATGTAATCTCAACAGATACACCGGTATCGGGGGTGAATTCCTTATCACCGACCATGATCTTAATGTCAAAAAATCGCGCAGCAAAACGGGGAAGAGTCTCCTCTTCCGCAAGTCCCATCGCTTTTTTAGTCTCTTCAAGATAGGTCTGATATTCCTCGGAATCCTGAGCAATCTCAGATGCTTTGAGAACCGCATCCTCCGGTATTCCCGAGGTTTCATCGCAGGTCAGAATAACCGTGTAATCATGCCCGTAGGCTTTCAGAGTTTTTAAAGCCGGCGCGGCTTCCTCACCATCAACCAATGCTGCCAGGATCTCCTCATCCAGATTTCCGGTAAGTAAATCCACGGCTCGTGGCAGAGGCGCATTTTCCTCCCACATGTCGCCCCGGCTGTCTTCATGCTCCAGGTACATGCCTCCTACTTCATCGGTCATGTTTTTTTCTACAGTGATTGCGGGAAGTATCAGCGCATATGTGGTGGCAAATGTTATTATTGCCGCCAGCACAGTGACAATTCGCTTCCAGCGCTTTAGCATTTTATGCTTATTAGTGATCTTATCAAGCCATACTATTATGGTCCTCATGTCTGTCCTCTCTGCAGCGATCGAATATCGTTGTCATAATCAAGTCTGGAGAAAATGGGCTGTCTACTTGTCTGTTTTTCTGGCATACACTCAAGCTCCTATTCTACACACAAATGAACGAAAAATCCATTTATAAATTATTAGAGTTTATAAACAAATGAAAGACCGGTCGCAAGGCCGGTCTTTCATCACATTCTTATACAGTATTGCATCGCCGTTTCATCAGGCAAAGTCCCGCAAGTAAGATAAGTATTCCACCGATTTCGTAGAAGCTGCGCGTTCCGGGTCCTCCTGTATGTGGCAGCTCGACACCTTTCACAACTTTCATGTTTCTGATTACCTGTCCGTCCGCTGCGGATTCCGCGTTATTAATCGGACGGAACACCGTCTCAGTTACAGTTTCGTCTCCCTCGGTTTTCTCCACCAGTTCAATAAAACCGTAATTAACTTCGTATTCGTCTGACATATCAGTCTCAACAACTGAGTAGACTGCATCCTGATTGTTATATTTTGCAGGAAGATTAAATACTTTGAATCCATATACAAGACCTGACTGATCGTAATTAACGGTCCATTCATACGTCTTCCCGCTCCATGTAAACGACTGAGTCGTCTGCTGATCAGGAGGTGTCACGAACAGCTTGACTGATTCGACAACTTTTGAGCCATTAGCGTATAGATCGACAGTAATAGTCTTGACCTCATCAGGCCACTTGAGATATTTGCCCGACTGATCCTGCCAGATCTTTGTAAATTCAAAGTTTTTGAACTTCGGCTCTACATCCTTGTTCTGAATCTCAATTTTGCCATTGTCGGTCGTAGCCGGCGTGACTGAAGAACTTCGGCCGTCATTTACAACAGACGCATTTCCCTGATCGTTGATTACATATCCCGTTAGCATCTCACTGACGTGATAGTATTCCCCGCTGTCAGCCATAGAACCGTCTGCAAGCTGGATCATTATCGGATCCCCGTCCCAGTGGTTTGTGCCGTCTGCTTCAGAATAACCAATCTCTTTGATTGCATACGTGCAATTAGCGCCAGGTGTATTGCCATTAAAGTACTTCAGCTGAAGCCCCTGAATAAGAAGCTGCTGCCACTGCACAGTCTGCTCATCTCCGGAGGTAATCAGATCGGACCTTACAATCAGACTGTTATGATCGGGAGCCTCACTGTCAGAGTATGTATCATGGACCGTGAGTCCATAACTCTCGGGGTCGTTGACGATTTCATCGGTTATATCGGTGTTATCCCGGTAGATTCTGAAGTACACCCGGCTTCCCGGTCTTGTACCGTTCCACTTCTTCGTAACGGTCATTTTTCCTGCCGGGTAGTTTATACCGAGCCTGTTGCTGGTCTGATTTCCTGAAAATGTCCAACTTCCGACATTCGTAAAGTCAAGGACTCTGGTCAGTTGGTCAGCAGATGTTGCACCGTTTCCGGTATACACACCGATTTCTTTGATCACGTATTCATAATCGACCCAATCACCGTTGGAATTATATCCTCCTTTCGGGAAACCTGATGGAAGCCCTTTGCTGGTTTTGGAGGGGTCCTTAATGAACTGATATCTCCAGACTCCCTGACCATCCATTCGACTGGCGATAAATGTATTGTCCTCCGAGTATATTACATGGCCCGGAATGACCGATTCATTTTCCGCAATGTAGAATGGTCCGGTAAACGGAAACAGCGAACCGTCAGTGCCCGCCACTTTCTGATAGATCTGAAGACCTACAGCGTAGTCAGATACAGCATTACTGTTATTATGATTATTATCGACAATCGTGATTGTTCCGTTATTGTTTACATACCACTGCTTTTTCCATTCGATATTATCAAATGTTTCAGTCGGTGTGTTCATGACCATGAGAGTCGTATCTTCAATGGTCGTAGTTGACTGTTTATCGCGGTCCGGCAGCTCATTATAATTCTTGTAACCAAAATCCCGGGGATTGGAAATCGCATTGTACGCATCATCGTCTGAGATGACTTCGTCACCGACTATCTTATAGAATTTCGGATTGTTATAAGCGTTGTGACCGGCCCTGTTAAGGTTATCTTCTGTCAGATAGTATGCATACTTCCAACCGGCTTGGGATGGCACATCTGACGGATAGGGTATTGTCTTTTCCCACCATGCCGTGCCCTGTACTATATCGTCATTGGTCAGGACAATAGGATCCCCTACCTGCTGCGAATCCTGCCACTTTGGATTGCCGTTTTCGTCCACCAGCATACGCCAAAGTCTTATCGTCACAGGCGGAGCGCTGGCAGGATCGATTCCGATCCATCTCTTTTGGACCTTAATGACATTTCCCGTCTTGTTTGTCACTTCAACATTGAACACTGCTCCGTCGTCTGTGCCGGTAATCGGAGCATTGACTGAGCCGAATCCATTTGTAAAGGACGGAACTCTGTAATCAGCAACTTCTGCTGAGAGTCCTGTCTCCTCCAACCAGTACTCGTACGTGGTGACACCTGTATTATCGCTTACATAGACAGGCAGCTCGGGTATCGTCAATTTCCAATCATCCGCTGCGTATACTGTCAGTGTCTTGGGATAGCCGCTGCCTGCCGGATCCTCCACATTAGAGCTTCCGCTGCGCTTTTTGATCTGATGGAGCTTAAATGTAACCGAACCGCTTGACGGTGGAGTTGTATCTCCCTGATCGTCCCACTTTTTATCAAGTTCTATTACGATCTTACGTGACTCAATTGTCGGGATCGGCGTGGGGACAGTGTTCTCGGTATATACATTATAGAAATCGAATTCCAGGAATTCGTTTGTCTCAGGTTCGTCGTTATCATCCAGATAATCACCCAGAACTTCGGGGATACTGCTCAAGGAAGTCGAACCGTCGCTAACAGTCTTCTGATGCCTTTCATGGTGCAGAGTGTTCCCATCCTCATCACGCGTCCGGTACTGGTTTGCACGGTAAGAGTATTCTGTCTCGATATCCGTCTTTAGATAGTTATACGTGGTCCCGCCGATTGTAAAGCTAGTCGGAAAGTCCCGGTTCTCTTTGACATAGTACATTCCATCAGTGACCTTGTAGTCATACACCAGACCTGTCCCTTTGTGAATGTTACCGTCCCCATCCGTATAATTATGGACCTCGACAGGCACCGTGTGGAGCTGCGTATAAGTTCCATAATCATGGACCTCACTGCCATTTTCCCTGACGGTGCGGGGGTTGCCCGGCTTATCCTGATATACCTCAAATGTGGATGTATAGCTGTTCGGAATTTCAATTTCCTCGTACTCGCCATTGGCTTTCAGCTTGACGACCTTTTTTACGATTTCTATGGCAAGGATCCTTGCCTCTATTTCAGTTTCACCAGCATGAAGGACAAAGTCCATACCACTAAAGCCCCAGTCAAAGATACCGCCCCTCTTCCAGGTATTGGTAAAGCCATATTCGGGCTGCAGCGGAGGACACTCATTTCCGACCCCCGGCTTGTTTGTCCAATAATTGAAGCTTGCGGTAAGAGGAACATCAACGTTCAGCGTCATGCACTCTGCGTCATTTTTTTGCTGATAAAGCTTATACTTCTTGCCTCCTATCTCATACTCAACATCGAGGTCAAGATTCTTTGTAGCCTCCACTACGTAGGATATCTTATTATTTCTTCTGTCCCTCATTGTGTTTTCGGAATTCAGGTCCCAATAATTGTCGACATCCGGAATATCCGCAACTTTGAACGAACCTTCTATACGGACCTGATCAGTACTCCACTGTGTATTTTCGTTGGCACTGTAACCTGTGATGTAGTATTTATTATGTAATTCATTTTCCAGATCCGGTACTTCTTCACCGTCGACAACTTTTGTCCTATAAGTCTTGATGACGGCTTTCTTCATATCATCGGCATCTATTTTTATATTATCCGCAATAAGTTCAGTTTTGTTATTATCCTTATTTAATCTGATCTTCTGCCAGTTGCCGTCGTCATCTATATACCAATAATCACCATAGGCGAGAGAAGCCTCAACCGCCGCACTGCCTCGGATAGAAATATCGATGTGATCAACACTGTTCCGCAGCGGCTCAGATGGTTGGACGACATCAGGTCTGTAGAGAGTCACACGCGCAGCGTTTGCACTGTTCTGCTGACCGACGATATGGAGAGTTCCACCCTCGTCAGAAATGCCGATATACATGTTGTTGTTACTGACCGCGCTGATTTTGTTCTGATTATAATTGATCCGTGTCTGCTGCTCTAAGTTTTTATTATTTGGCCCATAAAGCTCACTTTTGTTCTCTTCAGTCAGACCGTCCGGGCTGTTCGGATCAAGATAGCGGTAGTAATATCCTGATGCTGTCTGATTCGCGTTAAAGCCGGATGCCTCTGATGCAAAGCGGAAATGCGCGCCGTACTGGTAATAATAGGTCCACAGCATTGGGTATTCGACCGAAATTCTGCCGTTTTCGACATCATCAGCATTTATAAGTGTGCCGTCATTCTGAATTATGTACTTCTGATTATTATATTCCACACCCAGCATATAAAGCTGGCCGTTAGTCGGTCCGCCGTTTACAACCGTTCCTGTCACAGAAAAGCCGTTCTGGGAGTATGTGATAGTTGTGCCTTCTTCGTTCAGATCGGCGTTATCAATGATCTCGGTCCCCTGATTGGCAAAATGTACTATTGAAAGATGCTCTTCCTGATTAATTGGCAGCGCATCATTATACGTGATCTGCACGATTACGGGAGTGGCAGGTTCTACCTCAAAGCCGTTTTCGTCAACAATTTTGATATCAAAGAATCTGGCAAATGAAATCTCTCCAGATTCCATGCCCAATTCCGTCGCTGCATCGTCAAGGCACGTCTCGAAACGCTCCGTGCCGGGCAGAATCTCCTCAACGCGAAGGTCTGATCCTGCTGGGATTTCCGCAAAATCATCATAAGTGACTGTGATATCATATGTCTCGCCCGAGTCAGTAAGGACCGGTTTTCGGAGCTGCGCATCTGTGACCAGAATCTGGAAGACTTCCCCGGTCTTCAGGGTCACTGTGAGATATTCTTCAGATTCGAACGGTTTCAGGGAGACCAGTACCCAGTCACCTGCCGAGAATTCTCTGCTTCTCATCACGGTAATTTCATCTTCCGTGAACTCTGCGGAGTACTCAGATTCTATGCAGTAAGTGTCAGCCAGCTGTCCGGCGGTCTGGCTCTGATCGACTTTTATTACTTTTACTAAATTTTCATCCGTAAATTCAATATTCTGAATGTCGGAAATGAAATCATCAATTCCATTATTATCCTCTTCATCCGCAGTGGAGAAAACGTCATCTGCAGACCCGAGGGCTTCCATAAGCTCTCTGAAACTTATAAAACTTCCACCGGGAAGACTGTATTCATATGTCTCACCATCGAGATCCCAATGAAAATCGACAGTGTAGACGATGCCATAGACAGAAAATGATTCCGCTGTAAAATCAACAGCAGAGGTTCCATCATATAGAATCTCGGTCTGCTCTGCATCAAGTACTTCTGCCGTGGCTGTTTCATCTGCGAAATGTACTGCGTTGACCTCTGTCTGCGGTATATCCGCAAGCGGCTCTTCATATACAACTTTGACAGCCACACTTGTCTCAGGAACAAATTCTTCTCCGCCTGCCATGATTTTAATGTCGAAGAAACGGGCATTGCACTTCGGCAGGTTTTCCTCATCCGTAAGACCCATGGCAGATTTGGCAGCATTAAGATATATATCATACTCATCGGTGCCCTGCACAATTTCGTGTACATCAAGCGATGCTTCAGCCGGAACACAGGATGCCTCGTCACAGGTAACTGTCACTGTGTAATCCGGTCCGGTCATTGTCAGAACACGCGGAAATACATCAGGTACTGTCTCAGCCGTGCCTGTATAGAGGAGGTCATCCCCCGCATCGGTATAATCGTCTGACATGTAATCCATCTCAGCAGCAGCTTCCAGGTACATGCCTGACACTTCTTCTGTGTTATCTTTTTCGACAGTGATAGCGGGCAGTATGAGGGCGTAGGTCGTTACAAATGTGACTACCGCAGCCATTGCTGTCACAATTCGCTGCCATTTTTTCAGCGCCTTGTGTTTTGTTAGAATCAAATTAAGTAGTAAGATTAGTTGTTTCATACTGCCCCTCACATTTCTGGCCTGCCGCAGTATGTTCAAGCAGGACTTCTTTTCTTAGTTTTTGATACGTTCCTAATAAACGTTCGAACGCCTAAAAATTGTATTTCTTTGCATCCGGGATCTCACATGTTAAGTGTTATTTTTCTATTCAACAGCAATATCCCGGCTGCGGCAATCAACAGTAATCCAATGACCGTGTAGATTTCTGTTCCCATACCACCAGTCTCTGGGAGCCGTGCCGATGTCGTATTGAGGAACTCTATCGGTATAAAGTTGTCTGCACCGATTGCAGGGTCTGAGGTGACATTAATCTTATTGTCCCTCATTGACGAGATGCGATCGTATTTTGTGACTGCCTCTGTCAGATCTTTGTCAGAGTAGATAGGACCGTCATAGCGTACGTAGCTTCCCTGCGGATACCCTGTCAGGTCGATCTGGGCTGCTTTGCCGCCGAGATCTACATAATAGTTCTTTCCCTGTTCTGTCCGGAAATAATCTCCGCTCTCTGATGCCTTATATTCATCCTGGCCTGCTGATCCGACCGGCTCGGACATGATATGCACCCTGATTGGTTCTTCAGAAAGGATGTAGCCGCTGGCTGCCTGAAGCTCTCGGATGACATAGTTACCGTCTTCAAGACCCCTGATGTCGAGAATACCATCTGTATCTGTAGTCAGGGTATCTGTCCCGTCTTCGTCTGTATAGTAGAAGCCGGTAGAGGCCTTCTTCACTGCAATCGCGCTTCCTGCGGCATCGTACAGGGTGAATGTTACACCTTCCAGTGTTCTGCCCCGTTCATCCTTCTTAACAAGCTTTACCCCGTATGTGTAGGCTTTTGGCTCAGGAGTGAGCGGGCTTACAGTCTTCTCCTCGCTGTCGGGGATATTCGGCTCATCGTTAAATCCAGTCTCGGTATGGTTCGAAAGTCCGATAACGGCATTATTTGGGTTGCCAACAGTGGGACCGACGTTTGCCTTTTCGTTCAGCGTGCAGGTGAATTCCAGCGAGACCTTCGGGATGCCGTCCAGAGCTGCTGTCCTGAAGTAGACTGTAAAGCTGCCATCAGTGTCAGTGTTCACTACGTAGTTGGTCTTTGCGTCATCCTGCTCTGTGACAGTTTTGGGCAACTCCGTTCTGACGCCATTATCATCAACTATATAGACATGCAGGGAGTCCTCGTTGAACGTGAGTCCCTGGCAGGGTGTGTCCTTAATGTAATAGAATTTCAGATCCTTTATATTGGACGGGACATCGGCGACTATCCTGTACGGGACATCTTCGCCTATCTCATAGTCCTCAGCCTTGGAGAGCCTGTCATCTGTGATCGTGTCACCGCGGGAGACAAGGATACTCTTATCGATCGCTGGATCTTCATACTCATTCTTCGGCTTTGCTTCAACGTCATAAATCCAGACTTTGTCTTTGGTATTGGCGAGTGGAATCGGTACGATGAAGGACTGGGCCTTTGTTACTCCGGCAGGAAGGCCTGTCTCATACACAAGGTATGCACCAAGGTCTAGTCCATTGAATGTGAGCTTCCCGTTCGCATCTGTTTCACCCTTTTTGACTGTCGCCTTTATAACCGGATCGTCTTTCACCGCCGCGTAAACCTGATCCGCAATCGTGTTGATGGCAGCATCATCCTTGTAGTTAAAGCTTTCAAAGTCAGGTACATTCGCTGTCAGATGCGTAAATATCTGACTATAGCCGCCGTTAGGAGCGATGTAGCCCGAATCGAGTGTCGCAATCTTATAGATGGTGTACTCCACGCCCTTTACCGGTGTCGGATCTCCCTCGTTGCTTGGGGCCGGCCTCAGTTTGGTGATGGTAAGAGAGCCTTTCTTTGTCATGTCTATGTCGACATTGGCATTCTGAGGACCGGGGACGGTGGTCGGTGTTGGAGTTGGTGTATTGGTCGGGGTCGGCGTCGGTGTGTTGGTCGGCGTTGGCGTTGGTGTATTGGTCGGCGTTGGCGTTGGCGTGTTAGTCGGCGTTGGCGTCGGTGTATTGGTCGGCGTTGGCGTCGGTGTATTGGTCGGCGTTGGC
>OCTX014564776.1_pt1 | contig 16791 bp, 11 predicted proteins | sample 1539691 | NCBI WGS metagenome assembly OCTX01 (sample SAMN02144231, study PRJEB22623) | gut metagenome | biome: sheep rumen | host: Ovis aries | place: New Zealand | reverse complement strand
GTCCTCGAACAGAGAGTTGTTGAAGCAGGGACCCTGACCCTTCTCGTTCTTGGTGTAAGGCGTAGAGGGGATAGAAGCAGAATAGATAGACGAGCAACCTGTAGCGTTGGCAATCATCTGACGGTCACCGAAGAGCTGGCTGATGAGCTTCACGTAAGGAGTCTCACCGCAACCCGAGCAAGCGCCCGAGAACTCGAACAGCGGCTGAGCGAACTGAGAGTTCTTCACATTGCTGCGGATGTCGACGAGATCCTGCTTGCTGGGCACCTTAACCAGTTTGTCCCAGTCGGCAGCCATCTTCTTCATGTCGGCAGCGTCGGGGTTGAAGGGAACCATGGTGAGAGCCTTGCCCTTCTTGGGGTTGCCCGGGCAGATGTCGGCGCAGTTGCCGCAGCCGAGACAGTCGAGCACAGAAGGCTCGATGACGAAGTGCATGCCCTTCATGGCGGCGGGAGCCTTCATCTCGAGGGTCTCCAGACCGTCGAACTGAGCCAGCTCGTCGTTGGTGAGAACGAACGGACGGATGGCAGCGTGAGGACAGATGTAGGCACACTGGTTACACTGGATACAGTTTTCCTTGTTCCACATCGGAACGAAGGCCTCTACACCGCGCTTCTCGTAAGCGGCAGTGCCAACTTCCCATGAACCATCGACAGTGCCGTGCTTCACGAAGTCGCTGACCTTCAGCAGGTCACCGGCCTGAGCGTTGATAGGACGAACGAGCTCCTTCACGAATGCGGGAGCGTCATCCTGCTTCTCAGCATCGTCGGCCAGGTTAGCCCACTCGGCCTTCACCTCAAACTTCTTGTACTCACCACCGCGGTCGATGGCAGCGTAGTTCTTGTCAACCACGTCCTGACCCTTGGCACCGTAAGACTTCAAGGCAGCAGCCTTCATCTTCTCGACAGCCAGCTCGACGGGAATCACCTCGGTGATGCGGAAGAAGGCCGACTGGAGGATGGTGTTGGTGCGGTTGCCCAGACCAATCTCCTGTGCAATCTTGGTAGCGTTGATGGTATAGACGGTGATGTTGTTCTGAGCGAAGTAGCGCTTCACCTTGTTAGGCATGAACTTCTCCAGCTCGGCATCGTCGAAGATGGTGTTGAGCAGGAACGTACCGTTCTTCTGCAGACCACGTGTCACGTCGTACATGTGGAGGTAAGCCTGAACGTGGCAAGCTACGAAGTTAGGTGTGGTTACCAAATAGGTAGAGCGGATGGGCGTATCACCGAAACGCAGGTGCGAGCAGGTGAAACCTCCCGACTTCTTGGAGTCGTAAGAGAAGTAAGCCTGGCAGTACTTGTCGGTGTTGTCACCAATGATCTTGACAGAGTTTTTGTTGGCACCCACGGTACCGTCGGCCCCCAGACCGTAGAACTTGGCTTGGAACATGCCTGCGCCACCGAGAGCGATTTCCTCAACCTCAGGCAGCGAGGTGAAGGTCACGTCGTCAACGATACCGATGGTGAAGTGGTTCTTTGGCTCGGGCATAGCGAGGTTGTTGAACACGCTGATGATCTGAGCGGGAGTGGTGTCGTGAGAACCGAGACCATAGCGGCCACCCACGATGAGCGGACGATTCTCTACCTCGTAGAAGGCATCCTTCACGTCGAGGTACAGAGGTTCGCCGTTGGCTCCGGGCTCCTTGGTGCGGTCGAGAACGGCAATCTTCTTCACCGTCTTGGGAACAGCAGCCAGCAGGTGCTTCACCGAGAACGGACGATAGAGGTGAACGCTGATCATACCCACCTTCTGGCCGTTGGCGTTCAGATAGTCGATAGCCTCGCGGGCAGCGTCGGTAGCCGAACCCATGAGGATGATCATGCGGTCGGCATCCTCAGCTCCGTAGTAAGAGAAGAGGTGATACTCGCGGCCGGTGATCTTCGAGAGCTCGCCCAGATACTTCTCAACCACTTCGGGCACTGCATCGTAGTAGGGGTTGCAGGCCTCGCGGTGTGTGAAGAACGTTTCGGGGTTCTCGGCAGTACCGCGGGTGATGGGACGCTCAGGCGACATGGCACGGTCGCGGAAGCGCTTGATGTACTCTTCCTTTACGAGCGGACGGACATCTTCCTGGTCGAGCAGCTCAATCTTGTGATACTCGTGAGAAGTGCGGAAACCGTCGAAGAAGTTGACAAACGGTACGCAGGTCTCCAGCGATGCCAAGTGAGCAGCGGCGGTCATGTCCATAACCTCCTGAACAGAGCCTTCGCAGAGCATGGCGAAACCAGTCTGGCGGCAAGCCATCACGTCCTGGTGGTCACCGAAGATGCAGAGTGAGTGGCTGGCCAGCGTACGGGCAGAAACGTCGAATACGCAGGGAATCAGCTCGCCTGCAATCTTGTACATGTTGGGAATCATGAGCAACAGACCCTGCGAAGCCGTGAACGTAGTGGTGAGCGCACCGGCCTGCAGCGAACCGTGGACGGCACCGGCGGCGCCAGCCTCCGACTGCATTTCCTGCACACTTACGGTCTGTCCCCACAGATTCTTGCGTCCGCGGGCAGCCCACTCGTCAACGTGCTCGGCCATAGGCGAGCTCGGGGTGATGGGGTAGATAGCAGCTACCTCAGAGAACATATAGCTCACATGAGCCGCAGCCTCGTTACCATCACAGGTGATAAATTTCTTTTCTTTAGCCATAATAAATGAATAATGTTAATTGTATGTATGTGTTTCAGTTTTTTGACTTGCGCAGCGGCCTTAGTAGAGGAATCCCAGCAGCCACAGCGGAATTTGGTTCCCTATGCCCACCTCAGTGTTGTAGCGGGCGTAGGTCACGTCGGGGCGCATCCTCATTTTGTTGCTCTTTGCCGCGTCGCAGATGCGGAAAGGCTTGTTGCCATCTACGATGTAGAGTCCGTCCTTGCCGCCCTCGTTCACCTTGTGGTCCTTCCACAGCGAGTTGACGAAGAACGTCTCCATGACGTTCTGTTTCTCCACCTTGATGGGGTAGATGGCGAACATCAGGTTCGAGTTGTGCATCATCACCCTGGCCGGTTTCTTTGGGAACACCTGCCCCACGGGATAGATAAGGTTGATGAGTCTGGCGTCGGCCAGATACTTCACGTAGTTCATCACTGTGGCGCGGCTCGTCTCAATGTCGTTGGCCAGCTGGCTGACGTTGGGCGCCACAGGGCCGTTGACGGCGAGCAGATAGAACAGTTTCTTTATTTTGGTGAGGTATTTCAGCTCTATTTGCTTTATCAGCAGGATGTCCACCTCGGTCATCATGTTCATGGTCTTGAGCAGATTCTCCGAGTAGTTGCGGTGTTCCTGGAAGAAAGGATAGAATCCGTGGTGCAAATAGTCCTGGAAAAACTTGTTGGGCGACACCTTGGGCAGAATCTGCTTGATGATGTGCTCGTGGTCGTCGAGTATCTCGTCGAGCGTGTAGGGACGGAAACTGTTGCCCGTGAGCAGGTTCAGGAACTCCCTGAACGAGAAGCCTCTCAGATTGTAGCTTTTCACGATGCCGTTCAGTTCGGGGTTCTCCTCTTTCAGCCGCATCACGCTCGATCCTGTGAACACAATCTTCAACTCCGGGTAGTTGTCGTAGCAGTAGCGCAGTTCCTTGCTCCAGTTGGTCTCCTTGAACACCTGGTCGATGAGCAGCACCTTTCCGCCGTTTTTGTAGAACTCGCCGGCGAAGTCGGCGATGCCCCGTCCCTGGAAGTAGAAGTTGTTCATGTTCACGTAGAGGCATTTGCGGTCCCGCACGTCGAAGTTCTCCTTGGCATACTGCAACAGGAAAGTGGTTTTTCCAACGCCCCTGGTTCCCTTGATGCCAATCATGCGGTCTCTCCAGTCAATCTCGTCCATCAGGCCTCGACGTACCGGTGCGTTCGTATGCTCCACAAGATAGGTGTGTGTGCGAAAGAAAGCTTCCATCGTTTTCCGTGTTGTTTGTTTTCAATCTGCAAAGTTATAAAGAATTATTATTATTTGCAAACTACGCTTAGCAAAATATCGTTTTTTTTTGTTATTTTTGCACCCGCTTATCCAAAACAGAATTATTATTCGTATGATTATACATGTTTTCAACCCCGAGCACGATTTGGCGCTGGCCCACGGCGACAGCCACTTCACCCCTCCGCATGCCGCCCGCGAGTTGCGCATGAACCTTGGTTTTCTGCCTGCCCTGTGGGCTTCCGACGGCGACGTGGTGCTGGTCGATGATGCCGACTATGCGCACAAAGCGTCTGCGCGGCTCCACGTTGCGCAGGCCAAGGTGGCGTTTCTCACGCCCGAGGACTTCCGCTTGCGGTTCAACCCGTCGGTGGTTGTGCTTTCGCCCGGCGAATGCCAGGTGCAGCCGTGGGGATGGGACGCTGCCGTGCGCCACCGTCTGTTCCAGGCCGGTGTGCCCGCCAGCCTGCTGCCATCCGACGACCAGCTGGCCGCCCTGCGCCAGCTCTCCCACCGGCGCACCGCCGTGGGGTTGCTCTCCGCCCTGCGCAGCGACCCCCTGCTCGCCCCCCTGACTGTGGGGCAGAGCGTTGAATGCACCACCATGGACAGTGTTTTGCAAGTAGTCGGCCTGTGGCGCCACGTAGTGCTCAAGGCTCCGTGGAGCAGCAGCGGCCGGGGCATAAAATACGTCAACCGCTCGCTCAGCCGCTCCCAGCAGGGATGGTGCGCCAACACCCTGCGCGAGCAGGGCTCCGTCGTGGCCGAAGCCTATAATGATAAGGTGATGGATTTCGGCATGGAGTTCGTTTCCGACGGGCTTGGGCACGTCAGCTATTGCGGTCTTTCGCTCTTCAGCACCCTCAACGGCGCCTACACCGGCAATCTGCTGGCCACCGAGGCCGACAAGGAGGTCCTGCTTGGCGCCTATCTGCCGTCGTCGCTCCTTGGCGAGGTGCGCTCGCGGCTTCAGGAACTGCTCGCCGCCACCGTCGGCACCACCTACAGCGGTCCGCTCGGCATCGACATGATGGTGGTGGCGGCGCCTCAGACGGCCTCGTCCGCTGTACCGTCCTGTCTGCTCAATCCCTGCGTGGAACTCAACCTGCGCCGCACCATGGGGCACGTGGCCCTCGCCCTTTCTCCCGCTGAGCGGCCGCCGCACCTTTCATCCTCCGTTCATCAGCCCCCACGCCTGATGCAGATCACCCACATCTCCAACTACGAGCTGAAGCTGCGCCGCCAGCTTGCCAATGACCAGCGCTGACGCGCCGTTTCATAGCCCCGCCATCCTGGTGCCATTTGGCAAATTGAAATTTTCTAGAAAATTTGATGGTATTGCCGTGAGATATTTTTTTATTTCACGGTAATATTTTTTTATCTCCCGACAATAATTTTTTGCTGCTGTGAATGGCGGAAACAGTGTCGTGAGTTGCTGTTGAATTTTCTAGAGAATTTGAAGGTGTTGCCGTGGAATAATTTTTCCGCATTTTCCTTGGCCGTTCCAAAACGGGATGCCGTCATCGCAAAAGCAAGCATGTGCAGTCCGCTTTCCGTGGGCGCATCGGTGATTGTCGGTCGGTTTGGTCCAACCGGTGTTGAGGGAACAGCCCCTTGCAGGTGGATTTTGTTTTAGTCACCGATGGCACCGATTGTACAGGTGTCGCTGATTTCTTCCGGAAACGTTGTTGTGGCGTTGTTGTGGTGTTGTTGTGTGAGTTGGAAGATTTTTTGGGGAATTGTTTGTGTATGAAGTGTTTTTTTCGTAATTTTGCATCCGAAAAAACGAGAGGGGGAGAGGATAGGAGGAAAATGAGCGGAAAAAGCATGCTTTTTGAAGTAATTACCAAAACAACGTTTATATAAACAGATGAACATTTCATACAAATGGCTGAAGGAATATGTTGATTTCAGCCTGACTCCCGAGGAGGTGTGCGCTGCGCTGACTTCCGAGGGGCTTGAAGTTGACGCACTGGAGGAAGTCCAGAGCGTGAAGGGCGGTCTGAAAGGGCTGTATGTGGGCCAGGTGCTCACTTGCGAGCCCCATCCCAACAGCGACCACCTGCATGTGACAACCGTTGACCTGGGGCGCGAGGTTCCGTCGCAGATTGTGTGCGGTGCGCCCAACGTGGCCGCCGGACAGAAGGTGATTGTGGCCGATCTGGGGTGTGTGCTCTACGACGGCGACAAGGAGTTCGTAATCAAGAAGTCGAAGCTGCGCGGCGTGGAGTCGTGCGGCATGATTTGCGCCGAGGACGAGATTGGCGTGGGCACGAGCCACGACGGCATCATCGTGCTGCCCGAGGAGGCGCCCGTGGGCCAGCCCGCGGCTGAGTACTACCACCTGGAGAGCGACTGGCTGATAGAGATAGACATCACGGCCAATCGTGCCGACGCGCTGAGCCACTGGGGCGTGGCGCGCGACCTGTACGCTTGGCTGGTGCAGAACGGACATGAGACGAGCCTGCACCGCCCCGGCTGCGAGGCTTTCGCCGTGGATAACCACGACCTGCCCATAGAAGTGACCATCGAGAACACCGAGGCCTGCAAGCGCTATGCCTGCGTGAGCATAACCGACTGCGAGGTGAAGGAGAGTCCCGATTGGCTGAAGAACAAACTGACCACCATAGGGCTGCGCCCCATCAACAACATTGTAGATATAACGAACTATGTGATGATGGCCTACGGACAGCCGCTGCACTGCTTCGACGCCGACATGGTTGCGGGCCGCCACATCATTGTAAAGGACAAGAACGAGGGCAAGAAGTTTGTCACCCTGGACGGCGAAGAGCACACGCTGGGCGAGCACGACCTGGCCATCTGCAACGCCGAAGAGCCCATGTGCATTGCCGGCGTGTTCGGCGGAAAGGGCAGCGGCACGTACGAAACCACCAAGAACGTGGTGTTGGAGAGTGCCTACTTCCACCCCACATGGATACGCAAGAGTGCGCGCCGCCACGGACTGAGCACCGACGCGTCGTTCCGCTTTGAACGCGGCATCGACCCCAACGGCACCCTCTACGCCCTGAAGCAGGCCGCCATCCTGTGCAAAGAGCTGGCCGGCGGCAAGGTGTCCATGGAAATCAAGGACGTTTATCCCAACCCGATGGGCGACTTCGAGGTGGAGCTGAGCTACGACTACGTTCACCGGCTCATCGGCAAGGAGATAGGCAGCGACACCATCAAGCGCATTGTCACCTCGCTGGAAATGAAGATTGTGGAGGAGAGCGAGCAGGGGCTGAAGCTGCTCGTTCCGCCCTACAGAGTGGATGTGCAGCGTCCCTGCGACGTGGTGGAGGACATTCTGCGCATCTATGGATATAATAATGTGGAGATTCCCACCCAGCTGAAGAGCTCGCTCGTCATCAAGGGCGACGAGGACCAGAAGCACAAGCTGGAGAACCTGGCCGGCGAACAGCTCGTGGGCTGCGGCTTCAACGAGATCATGAACAACTCGCTCACCAAGGCCGCCTACTACGAGGGGCTGAACAGCTATCCCGAGGAGCGGCTGGTGAGAATTGTGAATCCGCTGAGCTCCGACCTGAACGTCATGCGCCAGTCGCTGCTCTTCGGCGGACTGGAGAGCATCGCCCACAACGCCAACCGCAAGAACCCCAACCTGCGCTTCTTCGAGGTGGGCAACTGCTATGAGCAGGAGCCCGAGAAGGTGAACGACGACGAGCCCATGCGCGCCTACAAGGAGGAAACGCACATGGGACTGTGGGTGACGGGAAAGCGCGTGGAGGGCAGTTGGGCCCATGCCAACGAGGACAGCAGCTTCTACGAGCTGAAGGCCTACGTGGAGAACATCCTTCGTCGCATTGGTCTGCAGCGAGGCCAGGTGGTGATGAAACCTTCGGAGAACAACATCTTCGACAAGGCGCTGGCGCTGGAGAGCCGCGGCGGCAAGCTGCTCGGCGAAATGGGCGTGGTGAGCCATGCACAGCAGAAGAAAGCAGGCATTGACAATCCTGTCTATTATGCCGACCTCAACTGGACACAGCTGACCAAGGCCGTCAGACGGAACAAGGTGGAGTTCAGCGAAATCAGCAAGTACCCCGCCGTGAGCCGCGACCTGGCGCTGTTGCTCGATGACAACGTGGAGTTCAGCCAAGTGGAGGCCATCGCCCGCCAGACGGAGAAGAAGCTGCTCAAGAGCGTCGAGCTCTTTGACGTCTATGAGGGCAAGAACCTGCCTGCAGGCAAGAAGAGCTACGCTGTGAACTTCATTCTGCAAGACGAGACGAAGACGCTCAACGACAAGCAGATTGACGCCATCATGCAAAAACTCATTCAGAACCTCAAGAAGCAACTCAACTGCGAGTTGCGCTAAAGTAAAAATAGTAAAATAGTAAAATTGTTAAATAGTAAAATAGTGAAATTGTAAAATTGTAAAATATAACTATGGGAAGAGCATTCGAATACCGTAAAGCAGCAAAGCTGAAAAGATGGGGCCACATGGCCAAGACGTTCACAAAGATAGGCAAGCAGATTGCCATTGCCGTGAAAGCGGGAGGCCCCGACCCCGACATGAACCCCACGCTTCGCGCCATCATTGCCAACGCCAAGCGCGAGAACATGCCCAAGGACAACATTGAGCGGGCCATCAAGAACGCCATGGGCAAGGACCACGCCGACTACAAGGAAGTGAACTACGAGGGCTACGGCCCCCACGGCATCGCCATCTTCGTGGAGACGCTGACCGACAACACCACCCGCACCGTGGGCGATGTGCGCTCGGTGTTCAACAAGTTCAACGGCAACCTGGGAACCCAGGGCAGCCTGGCATTCCTCTTCGACCACAAGGCCGTGTTCACTTTCAAGAAGAAGGACGGACTGGACATGGACGAAATGATTCTGGACCTGATAGACTACGGCGTGGAAGACGAGTACGACGAGGACGAGGAAGAGGACAGCATCACCATCTACGGCGACCCGCAGTCGTTTGGCGCCATTCAGAAGCACCTTGAGGAGAACGGCTTCGAGGTGACGGGCGCCGAGTTCACCCGCATCCCCAACGACCTGAAGGACGTGACGGCCGAGCAGCGCGAAACCATCGACAAGATGGTGGAGAAACTGGAGGACTTCGACGACGTGCAGACCGTCTATACCAACATGAAACCCGAGGAGGCCTAGACACATGCGGCACATCACGTACAAGACGCAGGGCACCTGCAGCCAGTTCATCGACGTTGACGTAGATGACAACAACATCGTGCAGCAGGTGTATTTCACCGGCGGCTGCAACGGCAACCTCAAGGGAATCTGCTCGTTGGTGAGGGGCATGAGCGTGGAGCAGGTGAAACAAAAGCTGGAAGGCATCACCTGTGGCACGAAGCGCACCAGTTGTCCCGACCAGTTGGTCAGGGCTTTGCAACAACTGGAGAGCCAGCCCCGAACTGAACAGGGCACCCAAGGCTGACATACGGGAGCACCCTCGGTGATAAGGCCAGGAAGGGAAAGCCCTGAATGGCTAGAATGAAAAAGAGAAGGCCGGAGAACGTGGCATGAAACGTTCTCCGGCCTTCTCTGCTGTTTTGGGCTCAACAAAAGGGCCTTCGGCAAAAGTTCTTCAGCGGTAGTATGCGCTACTGGTTTTCTCCCATCACCTCTTCAGCCTTGTAGAGCGCCTCGAAGAGCACGGCGTTGGGGTTCTTGGCCGAGCGGCAGAGATAGTGGAAATTGAATCCCGCCTCTTTGTAAGCCTTGGTGTGGGTGTCCTCGATGATCCCTTTCTTCAGGTCGTTGTAGAGTTGCTCCTTCACGCGGTTGATGGCGGCAGAGTCGTCGAGTTGGTTGAAGAACGAACAGTGGTAGGTGTAGGTCTTGGTGGCCTTGTCGAAGGTGACGCTGTCGGTGCGCGTGTTGTTGTACATGGGTGTGGGGCACATTCGCTGGGTGTATTCCTTGCACTCGCGCTCGGCCCTGTCCTCGAGGCTCTCCTGGCAGGCGGCCAGCATGGCAACTGCCACGATGAGCATGAAAAGTTTCTTCATCGGTGCATGATTATTTGTTGTACTCCGAGGGGCGGAAAGTCACTTCGAAGAGCACCGTGTCGGGCTTGCTGCTCGAGTGGTAGGTGTATTTGAAGTTCATTTCGGCCTTTTTGAACATTTCCATGCTGCCTGCGTTTTTCAGCGCCTGCAACATTCGTTCGCGCATGCCGTCGCCCCGTCCTGCCAGGCTGTCGGGATTGTCGAGCATGCCGAAGAGCGAATAGTAATAGTGCATGGTGCGGGTGTCCTCGTCATAGACAAGGCTGTCGGTGCGAATGTCGCCTTTCACGGGCGATGGACAGTTCTTCTCGGTAAACGCCTTGGCCTGCTGCTTGGCGTATTCTTCAGTACTGATGCTGCAAGCGAAAAGGAGGGCGCTGGCAGCTGCAAAAACGAATAATTTTTTCATAATAAGTATGTTTTTTGTGCAAAAATAATCATATTATTCGTATTTGTTGCGTTTTTCTCCGTTTTTTTTGTAATTTTGTATCCTTAAAAGAAGATTGTTCATGAATAATATCCGAAATTTCTGTATCATCGCCCACATCGACCATGGCAAATCGACCATTGCCGACCGGCTGCTGGAATACACCAAAACCATTCAGATTACCGAGGGCCAGATGCTTGACGACATGGATTTGGAGAAAGAGCGCGGCATCACCATCAAGAGCCACGCCATCCAGATGGAATATGCCGAGGGCGGCGAGAAATACATACTCAACCTGATTGACACTCCGGGCCACGTTGACTTCTCATACGAGGTGTCGCGAAGCATTGCCGCCTGCGAGGGTGCCATCTTGGTGGTCGATGCCACGCAGGGCGTACAGGCGCAGACCATATCGAACCTCTACATGGCCATCGACAACAATTTGGAGATTATTCCCGTCATCAACAAGATAGACATGCCCAGTGCCATGCCCGACGAGGTGGAGGACGAAATCATCGACCTCATTGGATGCGACCGTGCCGACATCATCCGTGCCAGCGGAAAGACGGGCGAAGGCGTTGAGCAGATTCTGCATGCCGTAGTGACGCGCATTCCCCATCCCAAGGGCGATCCGAAGGCTCCGTTGCAGGCCTTGATCTTCGACTCGGTGTTCAACTCGTTCCGTGGCATCATTGCCTACTTCAAGATTGAGAACGGCACCATACGCAAGGGCGACAAGGTGAAGTTCTTCAACACCGGCATGGAGTATGATGCCGACGAGGTGGGTGTGCTCAAGATGGACATGATTCCGCGCAAGGAACTCAGCACGGGCGACGTGGGCTACATCATCAGCGGCATCAAGGACTCGAAGGAGGTGAAGGTGGGCGACACCATCACCCACGTGGCGCGCCCCTGCAGCCAGGCCATCGATGGTTTTCAGGAGGTCAAGCCCATGGTGTTTGCCGGTGTCTATCCCATCGACCCCACCGACTATGAGAACCTTCGGGCATCGCTGGAAAAACTGCAGCTCAACGACGCCGCCCTCACCTTCACGCCAGAGTCGTCGGTGGCGTTGGGGTTTGGTTTCCGCTGCGGATTTCTGGGGCTTTTGCACATGGAGATTGTCCAGGAGCGGCTCGACCGCGAGTTCAACATGGACGTCATCACCACCGTGCCCAACGTCTCCTATCAGGTTTACGACAAGCAGGGCCACTCCATGGAGGTACACAATCCGTCGGGACTGCCCGAGCAGACCATGATAGACCACATTGAGGAACCCTACATACGGGCTTCGATCATCACTGACGCCAACTACATTGGCCCCATCATGACCCTCTGTCTCGACAAGCGCGGCGAGCTCATCAACCAGGACTATGTGAGCGGCAACCGCGTGGAACTGCACTTCATGCTGCCCTTGGGCGAAATAGTCATCGACTTTTACGACAAGCTGAAGAGCATCTCGAAGGGCTACGCCTCGTTCGACTATCACATCGACTCGTTCCGGCCCTCGAAGCTCATCAAGCTCGACATCCTGCTCAACGGCGAACCTGTGGATGCCCTCTCTACGCTCACCCATCAGGACAATGCCGTGACCTTCGGGCGCCGCATGTGCGAGAAACTGAAGGAACTCATTCCGCGTCAACAGTTCGACATTGCCATCCAGGCTGCCATCGGTGCCAAGATTGTGGCCCGCGAAACGGTGAAGCAGGTGCGCAAGGACGTGACGGCCAAGTGTTATGGTGGCGACGTGAGCCGCAAGCGCAAACTGCTGGAGAAACAGAAGCGAGGCAAGAAACGCATGAAACAGATAGGCAACGTGGAAGTGCCCCAGAAGGCATTCCTGGCAGTACTCAAATTGGACTAATCCAGTCATACGTCCAGCGATTCAAGAACACACACACACCGATAAAACAACGAAAAACTACCATCAGAAAGGAAGGAACAGAAATGAAAGAATTGCTTACCACTACCCCCCGCGACGTGGCCAGGGAACTGGCCAGAAAATACAGCACCATGACACACGACGAGCTTGACATTCTGGAGAGTGTGCTCGTGCCGATGAAGTTTGCAAAAGGAGAAATGATTTTGAAGGAAGGCGACATCTGCCGCAACATTTACTACGTGGAGAAGGGCATGGTGCGCCAGTTCTATTTCAAGAACGGCAAGGAAGTGACCGAATACATGGCCGTTGAGGGCAACATCTTCATGTGCATAGAGAGTCTGTTCCGCGAGGAACCCACGCATCTGCAAATCGAGGCACTGGAGAACACCATGGTTTATTGTCTGCCCAAGCGCCGCCTGGAAGAGGTGGCCCTCCACAACGTGAACATCCAGATACTCTATCGAAAGATTCTCGAGGAGTCGCTCATACTGAGCCAGGTGCATGCTGACCTGGTGCGCTTCGAGTCGGCACAGGACCGTTACAAGAAGATGTGCAAGCTCTCGCCGCAGGTCATCCTGCGCTCACCACTGGTCTATATAGCCAGCTACTTGCAGATGACGCCCGAAACGCTCAGCCGAGTGCGCTCCACCACTCTGAACGACTGACGGAAGGCTCTTTCCGGCAGGAGGCATTGCCCCTGCAACCGTCAGCATGAAGACAATAAGCAAGGCACCAACTCAGGGAAGTTCCCGAGTTGGTGCCTTCGTTATGTAAAGTTCTTGGTGTGACGGATGTGGATTTTTCGGCCGCTTCTTACGCATCCTGGTAGAGGAAACGCTTGATGCTCTTCTTGGGTGTTTTGGCAAATTCCTCTTTTTGCAGTTTGATGGCCGATATTTTGCTGTATGCAGGCAGATTCTGATTGATTTCCTGCCGGTTCTGCTCCATGATTTTCAGCAGGTCATCGTTGGAGAGCCCAATGTTCTTCGCCTCGTCGTAGTCGGGATAGATGAGCGCCACGAGCTTGTCCTCCTTCTGTATGACCACGCTTTCCACCACCATGGCCATCGAGTTGAGCTTGTCTTCAATCTCCTCAGGATAGATGTTCTGTCCGTTGGCACTGAGGAGCATGTTCTTCGAGCGTCCTTTTATGAACACGTTGCCCAAATAGTCCATGGTTCCCAAGTCGCCCGTGTGGTACCATCCGTCCTTGTCGATGGTCTGCTGCGTGGCCTCCTCGTTCTTGTAGTAGCCCAACATGACGTTGAGGCCCCGTGCCAGTATTTCTCCGGGCACGTTGGCCGGGTCGGGCGAATCGATTTTCACCTCCATGTGCAGGGCGGCCCTTCCACACGACCCCGGTGCAAACGTCTTGTAGTCGGCGTAGCAGATGATGGGGGCGCACTCAGTGGCTCCGTAGCCCACGGTGTAGGGGAAGTTGATGCGGTGGAGGAACTGTTCCACTTCTTGGTTGAAGGCCGCTCCGCCGATGATGACTTCGTAGAACCGTCCGCCGAAGGCCTGCACCACCTGCTCGCAAATCTTCTCCTGCACCTTCTTGTTGATGACGGGCATGTTGAGCAAGAGCCTCATGCGGTTGTTCTGTATCTTGGGGAACACCTTCTTGCGTATGATTTTTTCGATTACCAGTGGCACGGCAATGATGATGGCGGGTTTGACGTCGGCAAACGCCTGTGCGATGATGGCCGGCGAAGGCACCCTTGTGAGGAAGAACACATGGCATCCGTGCATGAACTCGAAGGTGAACTCGAAAGCCATGCCGTACATGTGGGCCATGGGCAGGATGCTGATTACGTTGTCGCCGCGCTTGATGGTTTTACCCAGCACATCCTCGGCGAAGTCGTAGTTGCTCCAGATGGCGCGGTAGGGCACCATGACTCCCTTCGAGAATCCTGTGGTGCCGCTGGTGTAGTTGATCATGGCCAGTTCGTCGCCGTTGGCCTCGCGGTAGTAGTGGACGTGCTCGGCCCGGAAATACTTGGGGTATCGTTGTCCGAAAATCTCGTTCAGATGTTCGCGGGCGTAGGTGAGTTTGTCGGTGCGCGAAATGACGAGCGAATAGTCGGGAATATAGATGATGCCCTCCAGGGCCGGCATCTTGGTGGCGTCGATGGTAGTGGCCACGATGTCGCCCACGAAGAGCAACTTGGCATCCGAATGGTTCACGATGTTGTGTACCTGGTCGGGTGTGAACTCGTGCAAGATGGGCACAGCCACGGCACCATAGGTCAGCGTGGCCAGGAAGGCCACCGCCCAATTGGCGCTGTTGCGTCCGCAAAGGGCGATTTTGTCGCCCTTCTCAACGCCCGAGTTCTCAAACATAATGTGCAGTTTCTCTATTTTTCTTGCAACATCGTGATATTGCAGTGTAGCTCCCTTGTAGTCGGTCAGTGCATCCAGATTCCAGTTGTCTATGATGCTCTTCTCGATGATGGCGTTAAAGCTGGGTATTTCCATACCGATGTTTTTTAGGGGTTAGTTATGATGTTTTTGTTTGTTTTCTCTTTCTTTGGAAGGCAAAGCCTAGCGCTGATGCGAATTGGCTTGTTGTATTGCGCGCGTTCCTTATTCTTTAACTGTAAAGGTAGCGCTTGATGCTTTTCTTTGGGGTCTTCTGGAATTCGTCCTTACGCAGCTCTATGTTCACAATCTTGCAGTAGGCCGGCAACTGGTTGTTCAGCTCGTTGCGGTTCTGTTCCATGACGTGTTGCAGCTCCTCGTCGTTGAATCCCATGTTTCTGGCCTCGTCGTAGTCGGGGTGTACCAGCGCCACAAGTTTCTGTTCGCGCTGCACCACGATGCACTCGCTCACCAGGGCCATCGATCCCAGTTTGTCCTCTATCTCCTCGGGATAGATGTTCTGTCCGTTGGCTCCGAGCAGCATGTTCTTTATTCGTCCGCGGATGAAGATGTGTCCGTCGGTTGTCATTGTTCCAGTGTCGCCCGTGTGGTACCACCCCTCGCTGTCGATGACCTGACGTGTGGCCTCCTCGTTCTTGTAGTAGCCCAGCATCACGTGCTTGCCTCGGGTGACTATCTCGCCCGCCTTGTATTGCGGGTTGTTGCTCTGTATCCTCACTTCCATGTCATCGACGGGCGTACCGCACGAACCGCTCACAAAGTCGTGGTAGTCGCTGTACGAAATCAGCGGCGCACACTCCGTTGTGCCATAGCCAACGGTCAGCGGGAACCCTATGCTTGTGAGGAATGCCTCCACCTCCTGGTTGAGCGGAGCTCCTCCCACAATCACCTCGTACATGTTGCCGCCGAATGCCTGGAACACCTGAGTGCAAATCTGCGCCTTTACCTTTTTGCTTACCACAGGCATGCTGATGAGCAGCCTCACCAAGTTGTTCTGAACTTTTGGGAACACCCTTTTGCGAATGATTTTCTCCACAATCAGGGGCACTGCCACCACCAGCGAGGGCTTCACTTCCTGCAAAGCCTGGGCGATGATGGCCGGCGAGGGCAGTCGGTTCAGGAAGAACGTGTGGCATCCAAACACGAAGGGGAACAGAAACTCTATGGCCATGCCATACATGTGGGCCATGGGCAGCATGCTCAGCAGCGAGCAGTGCTTCGGCAGGTGGTTGCCTAGCCGTCGAAGGCAGAACTCGGTGTTGCCCGTGAGGGAGCGGTAGGGCAGCATCACTCCCTTCGAGAATCCCGTTGTGCCGCTGGTATAGTTGATGAGCGCCAGTTCCTCCTCGGTATCCACGTGGTAGCTGACGTGTTCTTTTCTGAAATACTTGGGATATTGGTGGCCGAACATTTCATTAAGATGTTCGCGCGCATAGGTGAGTTTCTCCGAGCGTGAGAGGCTCAACGAGAAGTCGGGCAGATAGACGATGCCCTCCAACTGTGGCATGGCCTCGGGGTTTATGTCCTTGGCCACGTAGTCGCCGGTAAAGAGCAACTTGGCCTCCGAGTGGTTCACGATGTTGTGTATCTGGTCGGCGTTGAACTCGTGCAATATGGGCACCGCCACGGCTCCGTAGCTCAGTGTGGCCAGAAAGGCCACCGCCCAGTGTGCGCTGTTGCGCCCGCAGATGGCTATTTTGTCGCCTTTGCCAATGTCGCTGCTTCTGAACATGATGTGCATCTTCTCTATTTTTCGCGCAACGTCCTTGTATTGCAGCGTGGCGCCCTGATAGTCGGTCAGCGCATCGTAGTCCCAGTTGTCAATAATACTTTGTTGTATATAGTGATTGAAGCTTGTGATATTTTTCATTGCACAATTTAAAAAACTTTGTGCAAAGGTAATTACTTTCATGCACATTTCAAAAAAAAATGTGCAGATATTTCTAGTTTTGTGCCATTTTTGTGTATTTTAAATCACATTTTCGGAAAAACAGAATAATTTCATTGCAAAAAAGGAGCGAAACTGTGCAAAATTGCCACAGTTTCGCTCCTTCTGTTGAGTTCTTGTCAAGCCCCTTTCGGGGTCATTTTTGTATCTTTGGAGTTTTCAAGTTTCGCTATCGCTCAACTTTTTGGAGTTCAAGGAGTTCATGGAGTTCAAGGAGTTGCAAGACAATAGCTTCGTGCCGTGTTTC
>OCTX011877328.1_pt1 | contig 16792 bp, 9 predicted proteins | sample 1539691 | NCBI WGS metagenome assembly OCTX01 (sample SAMN02144231, study PRJEB22623) | gut metagenome | biome: sheep rumen | host: Ovis aries | place: New Zealand | reverse complement strand
TGGGATGAAGATCATGATTATCAGCCTGATAAAGCTGATGTAAATATCAACGAAAACTTGCAGACCCTGATTGCTGTTCAGCCTAAGTGGAATGTTGCAATTCACACAGAGACAACTCTCTTCACCGTTCCTGCTGGTGTGGTCAATGTTGCTGATGATGCCGATATCACAACTCAGTTAAACGCTGAAGCCGCTGGTGACTATACAGTGCTTCAGACAGATGATAATACATATTATACTGTAACATGGGATGGTACAGCTGTAACTGCTAAGAGTGCTGGTCTTTACACCATACCTACGCCAGCTCCAACTGCTGTTGCTGATATGGCTACTTTGAATGCTACTCAGGATGATGCAGCTGCTCCTGGTGTTACAGTCTTCTTGGTTGGCGGTACTAAGTACATTAAATCTAGCGTAACAGCAGCCAAACCTGCTGCTGAAGCTGCAGTTGCTACACCTGTTGGTGAGGCTCTGATGGTTGCTCCTGCTGATGAAAACGGTTATCTCGTAACTGTTTACTACAGCTGCTATGTCAAGGATAACGCTACCACTTCTCATGAGAAAACTGACGGTGTAGTTTCCAAGCAGATTGTTCTGAAGAAAAAGACTGGTCAGCAGGATGCTCAGCCTTTCAAGGCTGGTAAGCAGTACAACATCACCATCGAGCTCTTCAGAAATGCTACAGCTGAGTCTACAACGACTGTTACTGACTGGGGTAATGACGATGACAATGAGCTTGAAGATTCTTACGAGTTCGAGTAATCTGAATCCATTTCATTCAGGGATTGTTTCTCTGTAATGTAAATTCCTAAACGAACTGAGGGTGCAAGTACTGAACTTTGCACTCTCAGTCTTTTCTACCCAGTCAATTCTATTCAGTCATTTCCTTTAGCCTTTTTTATCCCTAAAAGTTTGGAATATTAGAAATTAGTTCGTAACCATGCAACATGGTAGAACAAGGAATGAAACGCGAGATGGGCAAGTGGCTCATGGATGTGGCAAAGTAAAAGAAATAGGTTATGAATACAATTATTATTTCTGGTTTACTGGCCCTGTTTGCAACAATTGTTGGCTTGTATTATATGTATCAAGACAAGCAGCAAACGAATCAGGGCTCTACACTCTAGCCTCTCAACTGACATAGCCGACATGATTCACCCTCTGTCCGCTTGTAGAGAAACTCCTGCTCCTTTTCTCCTTAGACAGAAAACCTCTAGGGGATGTATAATTCTAAGGAGCCTGGGAGCCTAAGGAGAATATACTGTTTTGTTAAACATATAATTACCATTAATCGATCATATAATTAATCATTAATGAGAATTCTCTGACCAAGGTCAGAGTGTGGCCTTGCGAATTACGGAAAATATGTGGTAATTAATGTAAAGCCTTTGAAGATTATTGCTATGCAAGGATTTTTCCTGTTTTTTTCATTATGCCAAAACAGGAGTCGCAGATGTTGAATGGAAGCTGACGGAGGTGCTGTTTCCGCACCCATACTACTAAAGTAGTATAATAGCTTATTTTTCTTCCAAAATATTTGGAAGTTTCATTTTTATTTCGTAACTTTGCCCCCGAGAGTATTATTGCTAATTGTGAATGATATGAAAAAGTATCTGTTTATCATAGGAATGACGGCCGTGATGTTCGCTGCTTGCTCAAGCAACGACGAGTTACCGACACGGAATGTGGCAGACGAGGAGGCTGTTGACGATGGAAAACTGGGTTATGAATATCTTGTGGGTACCACGCCTATTGAATTCGCTGGTGTTAGCGTATCTCCTACTGCCGAGTTCGAGGTTGAGGAAATAACTCGTGGTAATGCCATTGGCGTATCAGAAAATATGACGCTTGGTATTTATTGCCTGAGTTATAAGGTCTTGAATAACAGTATTGGCGAATCTTATTTGAATTGGAAAGATAATGCCACGTACAAGACTCTTAACAGGTGGCAGGACAATGCAAAAGCTCATATTGTTTTTAATACAGCCAGTGATGGTGTGATATGTTGGGACGATCCTGATGCCCCACACTATTATCCGAAGTATGACTACTTTGCGTACCAGTTTGCTGCCTATCAGCCTTATACGGATATTGTAGAATGTTCAAACTTAGTTACAGCTTGGATTCCTCTGGATGGTGACGATGATATTATGTATGCCGTTTCCGAAGGTCCCCGCAATGGTGTGGTTGATGATGAATTGGCTGCTTATGCATACGGTAACCATTACTTTAGCGAGGTTGCTGCTGCTCCAGGTGGGATAACAGCAGACCACAAGCCTTATTTTACATTCCGCCACTTGTTGGCCCAAATGGTATTTAATATCAAACTGAAAGAAGGTGCAGAAACCTCTGGTCATACATTCCGTGTTGACAGTATCTCTATAAGAAATCTTACTGAAATTGCGCGTCTATACATTGCTAATAAGAATGGTAATGGAACAATTGAGAGTGGACAGTTGGCGTGCTTCGGTGACGTAAATAGTTCGAGTATAGATGATGATACACGTGCTAAACTGCAGGCTAAGGGTGTTACTGGAAAGCGCAACTTCTGGCTTCGTGAGAAGGATGGATCAAGTATTCGTGACTTGAAGGTTGGCAATGATTATAAGTATCTGTTGACAACAACAGCCAAGACGATAGGTAATGGTATCTTTATTCCAACCTCAGCAGGAACGTTGACAATCGATGTGTTCCTTTGTGATGAGAATGGTAATCGCTTTACTTCTTCTGCACCAATAAAGGTGACTAAACCCACATCAGGCTGGAAGGCAGGTAAGCATTATCCTATCCCCATTACGGTGACACCGCCTAAGTACTTCATGGATGATACACGTGGTACTGTCATCGAATGGCAGAATGATATAGAAGTCACCGTTGACGAAATTGACGCAGAATTCTAAAACCTGAAGTACACGATTGATAGCATACATATAAATGGGGATTCACTTCACGTGGCTCCCCATTTTTCTTATAAGCCTAAGGAGATATAAGTGAGGCGCAGTCCTCCTATTATTCTTCCACCTAAAGGTAGAAGTGTGGCGTTGCAATCCTTTCCTCCTTAGACATTCTGAACTCTGTTTCCGCACCCATACTACTGAAGTAGTATAATTGCTTATTTTTCTTCCAAAATATTTGGAAGTTTAGTTTTTTTTTTCGTATCTTTGCCCCCGAGAGTATTATTGCTGATTGTGAATGATATGAAAAAGTATCTGTTTATCATAGGAATGACGGCCGTGATGTTCGCTGCTTGCTCAAGCAACGACGAGTTACTGACGCAGAAAGTGGCAGACGAAGAGGCTGTTGACGAGGAGAACATGAGTTATGAACATCTGATGGGTACCACGCCTATTGAATTCGCTGGTGTTGACGTCGGAGTGTTAGTTGACATTACTGTTGAGGAAGAAACTCGTGGAACAGCAGCTGCTACAATTCCCGAGAATCAGCAACTTGGAATTTTCTGCTTGAGCTATAAGAAGCTAGACGATGCTTTAGGCGAAAGTTTTCTGAACTGGGCTGATGGGGCTACCTATAAAACATTGAACAGATGGCAGGATAATGCCAAGGCTCATATTGAAAATCTTACTAGTGGGGGACATGGCGTGATGTGCTGGGATGACCGTAATACACCACACTATTATCCTAAGTTGGATTATTTCGCATATCAGTTTGCTGCTTATCAACCGTATACTGATATTATCCAGTGTAAAGGATCAACAATTACGGCATGGATTCCTATAGACGGTGATGATGATATTATGTATGCTGTTTCTGAAGGCCCTCGCAATGGTGTGGTAACTGATGAATTAGCGGCATATGCTTATGGAAACCACTACTTTAGTGAGGTCGCTGAAGATGGTGAGATAACAGCAGATCACAAGCCATATTTCTCATTCTCTCACTTATTGTCTAAGCTAGTGTTCAATGTCAAGTTGAAGGATGGCGCGTCGACTTCTGGACATACGTTCCGCGTTGATAGTATATCAATAAGAAATCTTGTAAATATAGCACGCGTGACTGTAGCTACCAAGGATGGAAGCAGTTCTATTGCAAATGGACTGATAAATTGTTTCGGTGATATTAATTCATCAAGTATTCCTGACGATGTACGTGCCAATTTACAAGAAAGAGGTGTTACTACTGGTAAGACGAACTTTTGGCTCCGTGAGAAAGACGGTTCGAGTATTCGTGACTTGATGGAGGGTAATGCCTATAAATATGAACTGACAAATTCGTTTAAGACGATTGGTGGTGGTATATTTATTCCTACTTCTTCAGGTACATTGAAGTTAGATGTTTTCCTCTGTAATGAAGATGGACATCTGTCTACATCATCTAGTCCTATTACGGTGAATGTGCCAACAGGAGGATGGCAGAAAGGTAAGTATTACAATATAAATATAACTCTTACTCCGCCGAAGTACTTCATGGATGACACTCGTGGTAAAGTCTCCCAATGGGAGGGCGGTGCCGATGTTGAAAATATAGACGTAGAATTCTAAAACTCGAAGTACAACTAAGCCAGCGACAGGAACAACTGAGCCAGCGCTGGCTTAGCTGTATTTAGTATGCAAATACAGCTGTCTCGCACGTGGCTACAGCTAAGTAGCGTCTGGGTACAGCCCATTTTTGCCGAAAAGTTGCAAAAATAGAGCGAAACAAGAAAAATGTAACACTTCCCCGCAATCGCTTGAAATGCTAGTGTAGAAAGGGGGTGGGCTAGGGTAAGTGTTGCTCCAACACTTACCCTACACCTCCCCAACACTTACCCTTGCATGTAGTCTTGAAAAAGACTCAGCCAAAGACCCTCCGAAGGGGGTAAGTGTTTACTAAGTGTTGGGGAAGTGTTTGACAGACACTTACCCTCTTTCTGTCCCTTTCAGCATCGGCATTCCAGACGGCTCGGGGGAAGTGTTAAGTGAATAACCCTTATTTTAAAAAACTGCGCATGGAGGAAATTAGTGGATAAGTGTTAAAGAAATCTAAATAATTGTGAAAAGTTTTGATTTTTGACGTATTATTGTCTATATTTGCATTTAGTTAACCCCTAAAGCTAACAATTTGAAGGAAGTATTAACCAAGAGGGAGAAAGGTGCTATTTATACACTATATCAAGCATTGGTAAATATAGACGTGTTGCCGGTGTTTGTCCTCTTTTTGTTGTTATCTCCTCTTTCCCTCTTCGCACAAACCAATGAACCCAAGTCTGCCGAGCTGAATATCCTGTTTCCTGCAGGCAGTGTGACGGTGGATATGAGCTACATGGGTAATGCGGAGCGCTGGAACTCGTTTGAACAGGCTTTCCGTGCGAATTTTGGTGACAGAATCATACCCAATCTACGACTGGATATCTACTCTGGTGCTTCGCCTGAGGGCATTCCCTCACGTAACAAATGGCTGGCAGAGAACCGAGGCCGTGCCGTGCGCCATCTGATTCGTCAGCGACTGGGTCAGGGCATCCATAACATCGTGATACATAACGAGGGAGCCCGCTGGGACGGACTCTACGACCTGGTGATGGCTAGCAACGAGTCGTGGAAGAACGACGTGCTACGCATTATCGCTGAGCCTGCTTCTGCCAACGAGAACCAGCGCGACCCCCGTGAGACTAAGCTGCGCAAGCTGCAGAACGGTAGGGTCTGGAGAGAGCTGGAGCCTTACTTGGCGCAGCTGCGTACCGGTGCCAATGCCGTGCTCAGCTACGAGGGTAGGACAGATACCGTCGTCCAACGCGACACCATGGTGATGGTAAGCAAGCAGCCTGTAGTCTCCGCCTACGCGCGCGATACTTTATATAGTACGAAGCCCTATAGCCATAAGGTCAAGGTGAACCGCCGCGACAGCGTGACGGCCATCATGGTGCAGTATCCAGCATGGGCTGTCAAGTCCAACCTGCTGTTCTGGGCCTTCGGTGCGCCGAACGTAGAGTGCGAGATCCCGTTGTGGCACGGTAACCAGTGGAGTCTGGAGGTGGAGATGATCTTCCCGTGGTTCGTCTGGGCCAACAATACCCGTGCTCAGCAGCTGTTCAACCTCGGCGCAGAGATGCGCTACTGGCTGGGTGACAGAACCATGCACCCCATGTTGCACGGCTTCCATATCGGTGCGGGACTGGCAACAGGTAAATATGACCTGGAACTACAGAAAAGCAAGGGCTATCAGGGCGAGTATATCAACCTGTATTTCAATATCGGCTACCAGTACCGCTGGAACGAGCACTGGGCACTGGATGCCAGCGTGGGTGTAGGTATTCTGTCCAGCAAGTACCGCAAGTATTATGGCAGCTCGATATATCCCGACAACCACCTCGAAGAGCATGACGACCACCTGGTGTGGAAAGAGAACGGCACGCTGCTGTGGCCAGGTATCTGCCACGCTGGCGTGACCCTATCGTATATGTTTAATGCATGGCCCTTCCATATTAAACCTATGAAACTGAATGGAAAATAGACAACGACATAGCAGCATAGCCAGTCTGTGCGTACTCTCGCTCATGGCACTGGTGCAGGTGTTCCTCACGGGATGCCGCCGCGACCTGTATGTCGTTAGCGAGCCCCCGAAGCAGATAGAGCTGATTACCGACTGGTCGCTGGCAACCCAGAAGCCTGGCGGTATGACGTGGTGGTTCATCCGCAACGACCATAGCGGCTATAACCGCCATGAGACGACGGCAGCGGTGACCCACAGCTGGATAGGTGTGGCCCGTGGCAACTATACCGGCATCATCTTCGACTATTCACCAGCGGAGTACGGTCACATGAGTTTTGTTGATATGAACATGCCGGAGACGGCCCTTCTGTTGCTGAACTCCAACGAGGACCAGCCCAGAACCGATGCTGCCATCGTAGGCCGCGATGCCGTTCCAGAGGCAATGACCGATATCCCGCTCCTGGCAGCAGGCAGTGAGGCTTTCATGACCTCTTATGCTCCGGAGAATATCAATACCGCTACCCTGGAGGATGTCAGCGTGCTGACGGGCAGCGATGACGACTATATCCCCTATGAGGATCGCGACCAACAAGTGGAAGCAGGAGAGATCCAGACGCTCTATGCCCGTCCTTCGACAGCGATATGGAAGCTCCGTGTCAACGTCCATGTGAAAGGTCTCGACCGCCTCTATACCGTACGTGGCAGCATTGCCGGACTCGCCGATGGTCTCTGGCTGTCGTCAAGGCGTGCTACTGGTAGCCATTGTCTGCAGATTCTGGATACGTGGAAGACGACTTTGCTGCAAGATACCGAAGGACGCATCACTGCTGAGCAAACCTGCATGGGACTGCCCGACAAGGAAATGCCGGCATCGCCCATCTATGCCCGTGGTGGAGCGCCACAGCCTGCCAGCGAGCCTGTTCCCTATGACAAGATGCTGCGCCTGAACCTGAGTTTCCTGATGCGCGACAACAAGACCGTGGTGAACTATCACTATGACCTGGGTGAAGAGAATGTCACCGTCTATGAAGAGCAGCATCTCATCGTGGTGCGCATCCCTGCTGACTATCCTGGTATTCCCGACCTGCCGAAGGTTGATGGCGACGGCTCTACCGGCTTCGATGCCAGCGTCTCTGACTGGACAGAAGGCGGTCACTCTGATACGACATTCTAACATATAGAATACATATCATAATTAATAACAATAAAACCAAAAGCTATGAAGAAAAAACTGTATTTTCTGCTTGCAGCATCGGTAGCAATGTTCTCCGCATGCTCCAGCGATGATTTGTCAGAGAGTTCTTCAGCCAAGTCTTCTCAGATTGATGATTCGGCTGTGAACTTTGGTGCCTATGTGAACCGTGGCATCACCCGTGCGGGTGCTGCTGGTACGTTGACTACTAATGGTGAAGCTTCTACTGTCAGCCTGCAGACAGAGGGCTTCGGTGTGTTTGCTTATTATACAGACAGTGAGTCGTACAGCGAGACCTCGAAGCCTAACTTCATGTACAACCAGAAGGTTTATATGGAAGATGGCGAATGGTTTTACACTCCACTGAAGTACTGGCCGAACGAGTTTAGTAAAAATGTTACTAGCGAAGGTCAGGATCGTCTGACGTTCTTTGCCTATGCTCCTTATGTGACTGTGAATCCTTCTACAGGCCGTATCCAGAAGGATCCTGATAATCCCGAGGAAACTTCTGCCACTTCTGGTATTGTCGCCCTGACTAGCAATACAACTTCTAGTGACCCCTATGTGAAGTATTATGTCGATATGGATCCTGACAAGCGCGTAGATCTGTGCTGGGGCGTTGCCAAGGACGACTTTACAGCCTCTGTGGATGCTGACGACGCAGCTAATAATGTGGAACAAGGCTGGCCATATATTGATGTTGTAAAGCCCACTACCAGTTCAAGGATTAACTTCGACTTCAAGCATGCCTTGGCATCTGTCAATGTACAGATTGATACCGACATTGATGTAGAGGAACATGGCGGTGCTGCTGTTGACCCGTTTACTCGTATCTGGGTACGCTCAGTGACCTTCGAGGGCTTCACAGACAAGGGACGTCTGAATCTGAATTCTAATGCTTCTGACGGTCCTCAGTGGCTCGACCTCACAACAGATTCTCCTGTTGCCAGCGGTGTAGTAACTGTCTATGACGGTCGTACGGACGGTAAGGAAGGTCGCGAAAATGCTGTTTCCAAGAAAGAGACTCCTGCTACGTTGAATGCCAAGATTTTCCAGAGCGCTCCTTATGATCAGACCCTACTTGCCAATAGCCTGACTGTCAGCGCAGCTGTTCCTGGTGTCACCAATGTGCCTGTCAACCTCTTTGATGCCGCACTGACTGAGCCTGTCTATGTCATTCCTACTGACGACAACCTGAAGGTGACCATCGTCTACGATGTGGAGACTGCTGACCAGAATTTGGCTACTTTCCTGTCTGACGGTGCCGTACGTGGTAGTAGCGTACAGAATACCATTGAGAAGGAGATCTCCTTTGTGTCAGAAGATGCTGTTGCTCCAGTTAACAAGCTGGACGCTGGCAAGAAGTATATCATTAAGCTGCACCTGGGTCTGACCAGCGTGAAGTTCGACGCTTCTGTCACCGACTGGGTGGATGAAGTCGAGACCAATGTCGACCTGCCTAACAACACTGCATCTGTTTTCACTAAGGAAGATGCTAACGATTATAACATCCAGCATAATATTGCCGACGCATGGCTGTATGGTGAACCCCGTACTTATGAAGCACCTGACATTGCAGCCCACAATGCAGATATCGATACTTGGACGGCTCCAAGAGCAAAGACCCAAGGTGCTGTTTATTCCTTCGTACCTTATATGACTGGTGATCCAGAAAATACATTCGCTGCTGGCCTCGTTAAGGTGATGGCTGTGGATTTGGTTAATAATAAGACCACTGTAGAGGTAATCAAGAATCCTGCTAACCCGACATTGGTTGGTAACCAGTATTATGTGGAAGCCACAGATTTGACAGGAGGAAATGACTTCGAGTTGTATGAGTTAGATGGTACCCCATTAGGTGTTTCTGTTAAGAATGTTGCGAAGGAAAGTGATTATTCTTTCGATTCGTACAATTCAGCAAACAATGCACCTTATGGCTCTGGTACTGTTAAGCAAATTAGCCAGGAGAATGGATATACTGTAGTAGAGGTTATTACTAATACTAACTACCCTGAGCAAATTGGTCAGCAGTATGCAGTTCACGCAACGAGTCTTGACGATGCTACTGAGTTTGAGCTGCTCACCGTTGATGGACATGCGGCAACTGGTGTCACGGTAAAGAATGTGGCAGCAGTAGCAGATACTCAGGCTGAAGAGCTTTATACCGATGCTGAGATTGATGCCCACAATGCTTTGCCTGCACAGCAGGTATGGGATGAATACACCGAATGGTATCCTACTGATGACGAGGTAACGGCTCATAACCAGACTGTACCTGGTGCTGCCTATGTTGGTTGTGCAATGGATGCTAATGGCAATCCTATTCCTGCCAACAATGATCCTGGTAACGATCCTGGTAATGACCCGAGTCCCAGCCCTTATTTCTCAACATCTTCAGCTAGCAACAACTATCCCGTTCTTGCACCCTGGAGACGCTGACAGTTAGCAAAAGAAGAACAATAACAACTAAAACAATAGTATTATGAAAAAGAATGTATTAAAATCAGTATTAGGACTGGCAATGGCATCAATGATGCTTACAGCTTGTTCCAATGCAGATGAGGCACCCACCAAGAGTATTGCTCCATCAACAGGCGATACTGCCATCAACTTTGGTGCCTATATGAACCGTAGCACGACGCGTGGTGGCGCAACAGGTGAACTGACAAACGCTGCTGCACTGCAGGCTGCAGGCTTTGGTGTTCTGGCTTATTACACAGACAACAAGCCTTACGCTCCTGATGCATTGCCTAACTTTATGTACAACCAGCAGGTGGAATACAATTCAGGCTGGACCTATTCCCCCTTGAAGTACTGGCCCAACGAATACGGTGCTGATGCAGCAAGTACAGGCGTTGACATGCTGTCGTTCTTTGCCTATGCTCCTTATACACCTGTAAATCTCGTATCAGGAATGGTGGAGGCTCCCAATGATCAGACGGGTATCATCGCCTTGACACGCGCTACGGAGAATGGCGATCCGAAGGTACGCTACGTTGCTAGCCTTGATCCCGCCACTAAGGTTGATCTCTGCTGGGCAAATCCGATTATGAACAAAATCAAGACAGAATACGCTGCTGATGCCCCAGTAGTTTTCGACTTCCATCATGCATTGGCCTCTATCAATGTCACGATTGATGCATCTGACGATGGCGCTGCACTGGATGCTAATACACGCATCTATGTCCGCTCAGTGACTTTCGAGGGCTTTGCACTGAAGGGTGATCTCGATCTGAACGCCCCTGTCCCAGCCCTTGCTAACCCTGCCAAGCCTCTGTGGTATGAGCCGTACATCAATAGTTCATTGATTGGTGAGGCTGTAACCATTTTCGACGGACGTCGTGATGGTCGTGAGGGCGTGGCTGACATGCCTAACGAGAAGCCTGTAGGTTTCAACCCTGCAATTATTCAGAGTGGTGCCTACACTACGCCAGCATTCGGTGCCCCAACAGCTGGTGTTACCAATACTCCTGTTAATCTCTTCGTTGGTGCATTGGCAGACGATATCTATGTCATTCCTACTGACATGCCTCTGAGAGTGACTATCGCTTACGACGTGGAGACTTACGACGAGAACCTTTTGTCCGGATTCCTGAGCGATGGCATTGCTCATGGCAGCACTATTGAGAATGTGATTACAAAGACAGTGACTTTGGGTGGTAATGATCTGACACTGGAGGCAGGCAAGAAATATACTATCGGCTTGCACCTCGGAATGAGAAGTGTCAAGGCTGATGCTACTATCGCAGCTTGGGTCACTGAAGCAACTCCTGGTGAAGCTAATTTACCTCAATAATTTAACGAATGATTCCCAGACAGATATATCATATCAGTCTGCTGACTGCTTTCGCAGTTGCAGCCCTATTGTCATCGGCATGTAGCGCCGATGACAATAGCGGGCTGTCTAATAATCCTGCTGACGACCGCCAGCCTGTGGCTTTCTCGGCCGCGATGGCTGACAGTCAGGAGTCAGAAACCCGTGCCGCACCGAAGGAAATGAACCTGGATAGATTAGAATCATCAGGTTTTGGCGTCTTTGCCTGCTATACGGGACTACACAAGTATGGCGACGTGGACGTGCAGCCCGACTTTATGTATAATCAACAAGTGACTTGGAACAGCAGCACATGGACGTACAGTCCGGTGAAATACTGGCCTAGTGGTGAAGGCGAGGTGAGTGGCAGTATGGGAACTTATCCCCATTATCTGAGCTTCATGGCCTATGCTCCCTATAGTGATATGAGCACAGGCGATGCTGGCTACTGCATACCATCAATGAGTCCTCAGCGTGAGGTGGGTAATCCGTGGATAATCTATCGTCTGCATACCGATCCTGCCGACCAGGTGGATCTGCTATATGCCAAGCCGTTGTTGAATAAGACGAAGGAGGACACAACGTTGCCGTTTGAATTCCAGCATGCACTGGCATGCGCTGGTAGCAGTGTGACGGTGACCGCCAGCGATGCGATGCAGACGTACCTTCAGTCCCTTTCTGGAGGGGGAACCACCAAGATGGAACTGCGACTGACCGCTATGACAATCACCTACCATCTGACAGAAAAAGGACGCCTGGTGCTGTGGAACAATGGCTCGGCAAACTGGCAGAGTATCGACGGTGAGAGCAGTATGGCGACAAGAGTGGTGGACTATGCGCCCAGCAATTATCTGCTATATAGCTCTGCAGGAGATGGTATGAACTATACAGACGATAACCATGGCGTGTTCTACATCCCCATCCATGTAGGCAACAACTATCAGACGGCTACAGTGGAGCTGACCTACGAAATATGGCGCTATACCGGAACGTCAACCTACGTGATATACCGCACGGCCAGCCCATCGGCGGTGCTGACCTTGAGCGACTATGGGGGTTATGAGGCTGGCAAGAAGTACGCTATCAGCTTGCACCTTGGAATCAGTAGTGTCAAGGCTGATACTATTATCATAGATTGGGTTTATGGAGGTGATGCAGATGCTACTGATTCACCATAATAATTTAACGAATGGTTACCAGACAGATATATCATATCAGTCTACTGACTGCTTTTGCAGTTGCAGTCCTATTGTTATCGGCATGTAGCACCGATGACAATAGCGGGCTGTCTAATAATCCTGCTGACGACCGCCAGCCCGTGGCCTTCTCGGCTGCGATGGCTGACAGTCAGGAGGCAGAAACCCGTGCCGCACCGAATGTGATGGACGTTACGGAACTACAATCTTCAGGCGAGGGCTTTGGCGTGTTTGCCTGCTATACGGGACTATACAAGTATGGCGACGTGGTTGTACAGCCCGACTTTATGTATAACCAACAAGTGACTTGGAACAGCAGCGAATGGACGTACAGTCCGCTGAAATACTGGCCCAGTGGTGAAGGCGAGGTGAGTGGCAGTATGGGAACTTCTCCCCATTATCTGAGCTTCATGGCCTATGCTCCCTATAGTGATATGAGCACAGGCGATGCTGGCTACTGCATACCATCAATGAGTCTTCAGCGTGAGGCTGGTAATCCGTGGATAACCTATCGTCTGCATACCGATCCAGCTAAACAGGTAGACCTGCTATTTGCCAAACCACTGTTGAACCAGACGAAGGAGGACGCTACGTTGCCGTTTGAATTCCTGCATGCACTGGCATGCGCTGGTAGCAGCGTGACGGTGACCGCCAGTGATGCGATGAAGACATATCTGCAAGGTATGCGTGAAGGAGATGATCCTGGACAAATCAGTAGGGTAGACTTGGTGCTGCAGGACTTCTCTGTCACCTATACACTGACGGAGAAAGGACGCCTCGTATTGTGGAGCAACGACGGAAATCCGCATTGGCAGACTATCAATAGCGAAAATGGTCTCGTGACACGCACCGTCAGCTATACGACCGATGCTCATGACTACGTGCTGTACAGCTATAATGGTGGTGAGACTGTTACGGACTTTACCAACGATGAACATGGCATCTTCTATATCCCTATACATATGGGGAACAACTACCAGACAGCGGTAGCTACCGTCTCTTACGCTATACGACAGTATGACAACGGGGATAATCTGCTGAACTCAACATCGTATCCAGACAAGGTGTCGGCGCCAGTGGTGCTGAGCGACTACGTCGATGCATACATGCCAGGCAAGAACCTGACGTTGACGTTCCGCGTCAAGAACGACTAAAGAAATATAACTAAAAACAATAAGATATGAGGAAACTTTTACTACTATTCTTCCTGAATGCGTTGGCACTGGTCGCTTATGCCGGCGAAGCAACGCAAGAGTATTTCACTATTAGCAACATGACGGTTGTTCCTGGTAGTGATAACGTGTATTCGTTTACCGTCAGTTTAAACAATGTGTGCCGCCGCTACACTGCAGTCAATATGGATATGCACTTCCCTGCAGGCTTGGTGCCCGACACGAAGAGTAATGGATCGCCCAAAGTCGTTGTTGACAAGACTGATGAGTCAATGGTTACGGTAGAAGACGATGAGGCTACGCACTCCGTATCTGCTACTTATGATGTGGTAGGAACGGGAATAATGCGTGTGGTGCTGATGTCGACTGCTAACGAAGAGCTGAAAGACACCGACGGCAAGCTGTTTACCGTCTATGTCAAGGCTACACCATTCATTCAGCCGGGTCAAGCACATATTTCCGTTGACGAGATAGCACTCATCATCAAGGAAGGCGGTGTGGCCTATGAACCCGAGAACCAGACGGACTTCACATTCACTGTTGAGAATGAGAGTACCGTTCCTGTCACCGTCAGCAGCGACAACCAGTGGAGCACTTGTGTGCTTCCCTTTGACTGTGCTATCCCTGAGGGTGTAGAGGCATACAGTAGTAGTGAGACCAGTAGCAACGACAATGGTGATTATCTGGTATTGACAAAGGCTGAGAGTATTCAGGCCTATACCCCTTACATCTTGTATGCTCCTGCAGGCTATACCCACCAGCAGATTGGTGAAGTCAATCCTGCTGCCTATGTAGAGGTGGCTGTTGCTGGCGTGCTGCGTGGCGCTATTGTTCCTCAGCAGATTACCGAGGGCTATGTGCTGCAAAACCAGGGTGATGGTGTCAAGTTCTACAATGTCAATGGTGAGGCGTTCACTATTCCTGAGGGACGTTGCTGGGTAGTCGTTCCTAACCAGAATAGTCCGGCATTCGCCTTGGACCGTTCTACTACTGGCATTTCTGTCGTGCAGAAGAGTATGATGAAGTCTAGCGACATCTATGACCTGCAAGGTCGTCGTGTTACTTCGCCTGAGGCCGGCCGCATCTATGTGATTGATGGCCGCAAGGTTCTGAAACTGAAATAATAATTGAAACAATAACTAAAATCCTATATAACTATGAAAAAACTATTCTTATTACCTATACTGCTCTGCACTTGCATGATGCAGCTTTTTGCCGCCACATGGACAGATGGTAACGGTGTGACGTGGACGTTTAGCCAGCAGAACCACTGGTATAATAATACCAATCACTATTACTATACTATAACAAGTGTCGCCAACTACGGTGACGAGGTCATTGTGCCTGAAATTGTATACGAGGCCGAAACTCCCCGGACAATTGAGGCAATTGGCGACAATCTGTTCAAGGATAATAGAACATTGACAACAGTTTCACTCCCTACAACGGTAAAGTATATTGGTGGATATGCATTTAATGGTTGTCAGGGATTATCAACGGTTACAGGTACTGAAAATACGGAATACATAGATTCTTACGCTTTTCAGAATTGTAACAGCCTGACTCAGATTAATCTTTCTTCATGTTGTTATCTTGGATGGCAAGTTTTTGATCAATGTTCAAATCTTACGGATATTGTTAGTTTAGCAGCGTGTAAGACATTACGCTACCGTGCTTTTGGTAATTGCTCGTCCTTAACAAGTGTAAATCTTAGTGATGGCGTGGATATTAATGAATATGCTTTTTATTGGTGTAACTCTTTGACAAGTGTAGGTTCGTTAAAAGATGCTAAAATCGGTACCGCAGCTTTCGGAGCTTGTAAAAGTCTTACCACTGTTAATATTTCACAGGCAGCCTCTCTTGGATCGTCAGCGTTCTCAGGATGCAGCAAATTAATAAGTATTGGCGATTTGTCATCATACACATCTATTCCTGACTATGCTTTTGAAGATTGTAATAAATTGGAAACTATCGATTTGTCTAACTGTCGTTCCATAGGCAAATATGCCTTCCGTAACTGTAGTACGCTGGAGAATGTAAATCTTGGTGAGGTAACTACTATCGGAGAGTCCGCTTTCTCTGGTTGTAATAAACTGGAAACCGTAGGTAATATCTCTGCCTTTACAACAATCCCCAATAATTTGTTCAGCGGTTGTGTAAAACTGCAGAATGTTAATTTGCCAAATGTAACGTCTGTGGGTAATAGTGCATTTAGTGGTTGTTCGACTTTGACAAACATGTCATTACCTGAAGCAACCACCATTGGTTCGTCTGCATTTTCGAGTTGTACTGCCTTGACGGCTATTTCGTTGCCCAAGGTTCAGTCTATTGGCTCTTATGCTTTCTCTGGTTGCTCTGTTCTAAATGAGCCGAGTATCACTTCAACAGATTTGGCAAATGTGGGTGAAAACGCCTTTAATACTCCTGGTACGATAACTCTAATGGCAACAACCCCACCTGCATTGGCGGCGAATAATGCCTTCGGTACGTTGATGGTGGTGCGTGTACCTGATTCAGCGCTTGCAGAATACAAGGCTGCCGACAAATGGAGCGACTTTAAAGCTCGTATTGTGGGAATCGGTGCGCAGTTGGAATATGATGTACCTGTAACAGCTCAGGCAGACTATTCTGGTTTGGCAGTTGCTATTGGTGAAGAGAATCTGGGACAGGTGGTAACACTGAAGGTTACGGGTGATATCAATGGCTACGATATCATGGTGATGCGCAATAAGATGGATAACCTTCATCACCTCGACCTGAGCGATGCCAATATTGTTGCCAACGACTATGAGTATTATACAGGCTATCATACTGAAGACAACATCCTTGGGACCAATAGCTTCCGCGAACTGACCAAGCTTCTTACAGTGAAACTTCCTAAGACCATTACAAAGTTGGGCAATAATGCCTTCTATGCATGCTATAATATCAAAGAGGTGGAGTTCCAGACAGGATTGGAAACGATAGGCAACGATGCTTTTCATGGATGTGG
>OCTX012239484.1_pt1 | contig 16803 bp, 8 predicted proteins | sample 1539691 | NCBI WGS metagenome assembly OCTX01 (sample SAMN02144231, study PRJEB22623) | gut metagenome | biome: sheep rumen | host: Ovis aries | place: New Zealand | reverse complement strand
AAACTTATAATAAACATCAATATGAAACTTATCAAGATTTTCGGTTTTATGGCATTGTCGACAATGTCGCTCGCTGCAACGGCACAGGAGCCGCTGCGCTCGGGTATTAACTTGGCAGACCTGGACACCTCGGTGCGTCCTGCTGACGATTTCTATGAGTACGCCTGTGGCGGATGGATGAAGAACAATCCTCTGCCACCTGCCTATTCGCGCTTCGGCTCTTTCGACCGTTTGGGCGAGGATAACAACAAGCGCATCAACGGCATACTGACGGAGTTGCTGAACAATACCTACGAGAAAGGGACCACTGAGCAGAAACTGTCCGACATCTATAAGATGGCCATGGACTCTGTCCGTCGTGAGCGGGATGGCATTGCGCCTGTGATGCCCCTCATCAAGCGTCTGGAGGCTGCCAAGAGCAACGACCAACTCTTTGCCATCCAACTAGAGATGGCGCAGTATGGCAACTCGGAGTTCTACCGGGTCGGCATGGGTGCTGACGAGAAGAACGCCACGCAGAATATCCTGAATGTCAGTCAGGGCGGACTGACCCTCGGCATGAAGGACTATTATCTGGAGAACGACCCTGCCACGACTAAGATTCGCGAAGCGTATAAGAAACACATCGTCAGGATGTTCCAACTGTTTGGCTTCAGCAAAAGTGCCGCTACGAAGAAGATGCAGAATATCTTTAGCATGGAACACGCTCTGGCTAAGATTTCGAAGAGCAGGACAGAATTGCGCGACCCTCAGGCCAACTACAACAAGATGACCCTGGCCGACTTCAACAAGAAGTATCCCAACCTGAAACTGGAGCAGGTGATGAACGCCCAGGGTCTGAAGAGCCAATACATGCAGGAACTGATCGTAGGGCAGCCGGCCTTCATGGAGGGTACCAACCAGTTGCTGGCCAAGATGAAGCCTGCCGTCTATCGCGACGTGATGGAGTGGGGCGTCATCCTGGGGGCCACAGGCTATCTGAATGACGAGGTGCGTGAAGCCAACTTCGAATTCTTTGGCAAGGTGATGTCCGGACGTCAGCAAGACCATCCCTCTTGGCGCCGTGCCACCAACCAGGTGGAGCGCTTTATGGGTCAGGCCCTTGGCAAGATGTACGTGGAACGCTATTTCCCCGCTGCCGCCAAAGAGCGCATGATACGCTTGATAAAAAACCTGCAGATAGCCCTTGGCGAACGTATTGCCGCCCAGGACTGGATGAGCGATTCTACCAAGGTGAATGCCCTGCTGAAACTCAACACGTTCTTTGTGAAGGTGGGCTATCCAGACAAGTGGATCGACATGTCGAAACTCACCATCGACCCGTCGCTGTCGTACTACGAGAATGCCAAGGCTTGCAACAAGTTCTGGAACGACTATTACATCGACCATACTGCCGGCAAGCCCGTCGACAATGGCGACTGGTATATGACGCCTCAGACCGTAAACGCCTACTATAACCCCACGACCAACGAGATCTGCTTCCCCGCAGGCATACTGCAGGTGCCCTTCTTCGACATGACGGCCGACGATGCCTTCAACTATGGTGCCATCGGTGTGGTCATCGGTCATGAGATGACCCACGGCTTCGACGACCAGGGTCGCCAGTTCGACAAAGACGGTAACATGCACGACTGGTGGGCTGCCAGCGACGGCGAGCAGTTCAAGGCCCGTACCGACAAGTATGCCGACTTCTTCTCGGCTATCAAGGTACTGCCCGACCTGAATGCCAACGGCCGTCTGACGCTGGGCGAGAATCTTGCTGACCACGGTGGCCTGCAGGTAGCCTATGCCGCCTTCAAGAATGCCACGAAGAACAATCCCCTGCCGGTCATTGACGGTCTGACGCCCGACCAGCGCTTCTTCCTGGCCTATGCCGGCGTATGGGCCGGCAACATCACCGAGGCAGAGATTCGCAACCGCACGAAGAGCGACCCCCACGCCCTGGGCCGCTGGCGTGTCAACGGTGCCCTGCCGCACATCGATGCCTGGTATGAGGCCTTCGGCGTGAAACCAGGCGACAAGATGTATATCCCCAAGGAACAGCGTCTGCCGCTTTGGTAAGATTGAAAAATTGAAAAGGTGAAAATTTTCCCCCGATAATTTGCAAATGTCGGCAATGTTTCGTACTTTTGCACGATTGAAAAGGTGAAAAATTGAAAGATAGCGAAATGACTGAAAGCAATACATGGCGTCCGGAGCAGTCAGGCCAAGGGCCGGAGTTACTGCGTGAAGAGGAGCAGACAGCCGCTGCCCCTCAGATGCAGATGCAGGCTCAGGCCGCTACTGCCGTCGTCTGTCCCAGATGTGGTGCTTCCAACGATCCGGAAGCCTCGTTCTGTGCTACCTGCGGGTCACCATTGAAACAGGCGGTTTGTCCCCATTGCGGCAGCGCGATAGACCCTGACGCTGACTTCTGTGAGTCGTGCCATCACTACATCCGTCTTGATGTGTGCTCGTTCTGTGGTGCTCATATCTCCGAACAGGATACGTTCTGTCCGGAGTGCGGACTGCCACGTGAAGGCATCGTGTGTCCCATCTGCCATACGAAGAACGAATTCTCGTTCTGCAAGCAATGCGGACAACCTCTGACAGACGATGCCAAGCGCTTGCAGAGCCAGATTCAGCAGTTGCCGGAGTACCGGCAGTTGAGGGCACTGGCCAAGGAGTACGACGACCTACAGATGGAACTGCCCTACGGTTCTGAGCAGGACCGGCAGCGCGATGAGGCCTCCCGTTTGCTGAGGGAGCGCATACTGCGACTGCTGGCTGAAGACGAGGGCGTGAAAGACTTTGTCATGCCTGCTCCGAGGCATCAGCGTTGTTCAGTGGAAGAACTGAATCAGCGTAAGCAGCGCAAGATGGAACAACTGTCCCAGTTGCTCGACAAATTGTCGACACCGCCGATGCCCGCTCCTGTTCAGGCCCGCAACTTTGTGATGGCCCAGAAGCCTGCCGGTGTGCGACTGGCGTGGAAGTGTAACTACAAGAATGCCCTTCATTCCAGTCCCTGCGGTTGTGCCAAGCCTCAGATGGGCGGCCAGTGGATAGTGCTGGGTCATCATACTAATCAAGTAATAAAGGACGACAAGTAATGGCAGATATAGATTACGAGAAGACGACCATCATGGGTCGTGGAGGCGTGGCGGGGCCTGATGCCGGCGGTGCCAGTATGGATATGACGCTAAAGCCCGACTCGACGCTCGACACATCGCCGCTGATTGTAGAGTCGCCCCTGTCGCCCCTCGAGCGTACCCTGCGTCCGGAAGGTGGTATGAGCCAAATGGTGGATTCCAACGGCAGAGACCTGCCTAGGATGTTCAACCTGAAAGGCGAGGTATATGTCGAGAAGCGCTGTCTGAGCGAGAACACAGGCGAGGGCCAGGTGTTCCTGGTCGAGAATGGCGGCGAGGAGTATGTACTGAAAGTCTATTACTCGAACTTCGATATCAACAAGAAGGTGATGCAGGTGGTCAAGTCGTTCGACTTTGAGATGATTGTCAGAGTCTTCGACTACGGCCGTACCTATGTGGACGGTGTCAGCCGCTACTACGAACTGATGGAGTATCTGCGTGGCGGCACACTGAAAGACCTGAAGTTGAATGGCGACTTCAACCGTTTTCGACGTCTGGCCCTCCAGGCTGCCGGTGCTTTGGCCTATTGTCATCAGAACCACCTGCTGCACAAGGATGTCAAGCCCACCAACTACTTCTTCCGCGATGCCGAACAACAGCAGTTGGTGTTGGGCGACTTTGGCATCTCTGCCATTCAGGAGGGCGAAGGCGACACCTTCCGTACCACACAGGCCCGCACGCCGATCTATGCCGCGCCGGAGATGTATTCGGACGTTATCGACGGCATCGTCGAAATCTCCTATGCCGCCGACTTCTATTCTCTTGGCATCACCCTCTTTGCCCTATGGCTGGGCGAGAACCCCATGAGTTCGAATGAGCGTACGATGATGCGTCAGAAGAATGAGGGGCGTCTGCCCCGACTGGTCGAACTGCCCGAACAGGTAAAGCGTCTGGTGCAGGGCCTTACCTCTGTGAACCAGCAGAACCGATGGGGCATGAACGAGGTGGAGCGTTGGTTTAAGGGCGAGAACGTCGATGTCGACATCTCGTCGCCGTTCCTGCGCTACAAGAGTTTCGTCGTCGACCCCGAGCGCAACCTCATCGCTGCCGACGTACACGAACTGGTGCCGATGCTGCTGAGCAACGAGCAGTTGGCCATGAACTATCTGTACAACGGTCGTATCGTGCAATGGCTGGAGTCGAGTGGCAATGTCAAACTGGCAACGGTCATCAAGGATATCGTGGGCAACCGCTATCCTGCTGACCAGAAAGCCGGCATGATGGCCTGTTGCTTTGCCATGGAGCCCTCGCTGCCCTATACCGATGCGCAGGGCTTGGAGTGTGACGACGAGCATGCCGTGTCACTGTCGCTGCTCAGTTATCCTGAGAAGTACGCCCTCTTGCTGAAGAATCCGAACGACCCTTTGTTCCTTTGGATAGAGAACCGCCTGTCGTGCGACGTGAACCGTCTGCGCTCCTATTTCGCTGATGGCCGTGATGGCCGGACAGGCGTGCTCCGGACGGTCTATGAGATAGATCCTGACGTGCCCTTCCTGTCGCGCTGGCCTTCGTCGACACTCGATGAGATTGTTCATTCCTATGGCCATTGTCCGGTCACCGACGATGACTGGAAAGCACTCTGCGACGGCCGTCTGCTCTCATGGATGTATGCCCATGAAGATGTGATGGCCTGCGAGGGTCTGCGTATCATGACGAAGGGGCAGACACCCTCTCAGTCGCTGGGCTATAAGGTGCTCTACAATCTCGACCGCGATGTGGCCTTCGACTTGCAAGAGGCCAAGACCCCCGAGGCCATTGGCCGTCTGCTGGCAGAGACGATGGTCGGGGAGCAGAACTCGTCTGCCCGTGAACTGACCGAGCGGATGCAGGACTATACGGACCCCAACGGTCGTTTCTTCTATTATGCCCAGTTGCACGGATGGACTGACCTGCTGGCCTATGCCCAGCAGTGTTTCGACCTCAACAGCGAGGAGAACCGCGAACGCCTGGGGGCCTACGATCTGCGAACAGCGCTCTACCGGTTTGTGCGCATCCTTGGCGTCACGCCGACCTACAAATTGCCCGGCGGCATCATGCTCGATGACGGGCGGGAACTGGATGCCAAGTATCTGGCAACCGTCAAGGTAGAGATTCGCAATGGCTCCTTCCCGCAATGGCTGGCCGTCTTCTATCATGAGGACCCGTCGCGTGACTTCAGCGAGGAGTACAGTTATGAGCGTGAACTGGAGAAGTGGATCATGGCCTTAGGTGGTCTGGACCCGCAGCAGATCTACTACAAGCGCTACATGAAGGCTTGCGAGGACACTAAGCAGCGTGTGGCCGATGTGCGCCGGCTCTGGCGACGCTCTACCAGTAAGGAGCGTCTGTGGAAGTATGTGTTCCTGGCGTTGACAGCCGTATGGATAGCCATGGTGCTGCTCTTCGGACTGGATGACCGTACTTATATCTTCGACCACCACTTCCTGACCATCGTTCTGCCCCTGGGCGGAATGACAGGCATCATCGTGGCTGTCAGAGCCTATTTCAAGGGCTATGGCGCCATGGTGTCGACGCTCTTCGGAGCCTTGGGTGTGGCATCATCGCTCATACCTTATTATATATTGAGGTATGTTGACGACAGCCATCCGGCCATGTTCCATTATGTGGTGGCCGCCCTGGCCGTCGTCTATGCGGGTATCGCCCTGCTGACCGACTTCAGCCGCGATCAGCATCGCGACAACAAGTTCATCGACGATGTGCTGAGCAACCAGGATGTGCGGTCTACACTGCTGGATCCCCTCTACTATACATTCAAGACACGTTCTCAACGCTATAAAGCCTCTAACTTCGGACTGCTCGACGAGGTGGAAGACCAGACGCACTCCCTGTCGGGAGAATTGGTCATCCACTATCTGCTATGGTCGCTGACGGCTCTTGTCCTGATACTGGAACTCTGTCTGTTCAGCCCCAAGTTCGTCGGGTGGCAGTCCGCACAGCAGGCAACACCTGAGACCATAACCATTCAACAACAAGGAGACGTAGAATGATTTGCGAACAATGTCATAAGGAAAACAGAAGCAACGCTAAGTTCTGTAAGTGGTGCGGACAGCCGCTGGTGTCGCAGTTCGTACTCGACAAGATGATTGGACTCAACGATGTGAAGGTCCAGTTGAAGACCATCGTCGACACCTATGCTTATCTGCGCTCTCGCAAGGATATCGCAGCCGTACGCCTCTCCGTCAACGCCATCATCATCGGCGAGACAGGAACGGGCAAGACGGCCTTGGCAGAGATTATCCGCGATTATTTCTTCCAGCACAAGATCATCGAGAAACCGAAGTTGACGATGGTCGATGCCGTTGACTACCAGCGGTTCGTCGACAAGTGGGACGACAATATCAAGAAGGCGCGCAACGGCATCCTCTTCTTCGACAACGTGCAGAAACTGCTGCCCGACAAATACTCCAACCAGGTCAACCCGCTGGACAAGTTGTTCGTCGAGATGGACAAGTGGGACGACAACCCCATTGTCATCATGGCCGGCCTGCCCAAGGGGCTCGACGATTTCCTGGAGAACAACCCCGCCGTGAAGAACCGCTTCAAGTACATCTTCCGCCTGCCCGTACCCGGCTATCAGGAGTTGTGCGATATCGTCAAGCAGAAACTGAGCCGCAAGTATGGCCTGTCGGAGTTCTCGCCCGAGGCCGACGAGCAGTTGGCCCGCTACTTCAAGTATCAGATCAAGATTAAGGACGAGACCTTCGGCAATGCCCATCTGGCCATGAAGACCGCCGAGGACATCTTCACCTTATTTATAAGCAGAGGGTCGGCACAGACACGCGTCGAGCGTGAGGACATCAAGGGCTATGTGCCCGAGGAGCGCTCTCTGGACGACATTCTCAGCGACCTCGACACCTTTATCGGCATGAGCGAGGTGAAACAGGCCGTACGCGAGATGGCCTATTCCGTGCAGAACAGCCTGCAGCGTCAGGAGCGCGGACTGGGCGAGGCTCAGAAGATGTCGATGCATACCGTCCTGACCGGCAATCCCGGTACCGGCAAGACCACCATCGCCCGCAAACTGGGCGAGATACTGGCTGCCATCGGCTATCTCGACTCCGGACATGTGGTAGAGGTCGACCGTTCGAAGATGGTGTCGCCCTATCAGGGTGAGACCCCCAAGGTGGTCAATGCCCTGTGCGACAAGGCCATGGGCGGCATCCTCTTTGTCGACGAGGCCTACACACTGGCTCCCGTCAGCCAGGCCGGCGACCGCGACAATCAGGGCGCACAGGCTCTGGAGACGTTGATGAAGCGTATGGAAGACGATCGCGACAAGTTCGTGGTCATCGCCGCCGGCTATCGTACGGAGATGGAGAACCTCTTCCGTGTGAATCCCGGCATGCGCAGCCGCTTCAACTATTTCCTCAACCTGGCCGACTACACCCCCGACGAACTGTTCCAGATTCTCGAGGTCTTTGCCCGGGGCAAGCAGTACGTTTTTTCCGAAGAGGCCGAGCAACTGGCTCGCAAGATGATTGGCGAGATGTACGACCAGCGCGACAAGGACTTTGCCAATGGCCGTACCATGCGCACCCTGTTCGACGAGATCTGTAAGCGGCAGGCCCGTCGTCTGCAGGAAGGCAACGTCTCTGAGATGTCCAACGAGCAGTTGATGACCATCGAGGTGGAGGATATTCCCTACGAGGCTCCTAAGGAGGTGGACTACAAGGAGTGCCTGAAGAGTCTGGACGGCCTCATCGGCCTGAGTTCGGTCAAGAAGGAAATAGCCAATCTGGCCGGGTTCCTGAACCTGCAGATCAAACGTGGCGAGACCAACACCTTCCAAGGCAAGCACTATGTCTTTACAGGCAATCCAGGTACCGGCAAGACCACCGTGGCACGCATCATGGCCGAGGTGTTCAAGAACCTGGGCATCATCTCCAAGGGGCAGTTGGTCGAAGCCGACCGCTCGAAACTCGTTGCCGGCTTCTCCGGACAGACGGCCATCAAGACCAACCAACTCATCGATACCGCCATGGGCGGAGTGCTCTTCATTGACGAGGCTTACACCCTCAAGTCGAGCGACAACGACTCCTTCGGTAGCGAAGCCATCGACACGTTGCTCAAGCGTCTGGAGGACGACCGCGGCAAGTTCATCTGTATTGTGGCAGGCTATACCGACCAGATGCACGACTTCATCGACTCCAACCCGGGCTTGAAGAGCCGCTTCACGCAGACCATCCATTTCGACGACTATACGCCTGACGAACTGACGCAGATCTATCTGAACATGGCCGAGGCCAAACATTTCGTGATGGACGACGAAGTGAAGACCGCCATCCATCGTCTGTTCGAGCAGATATACCTGCGGCGTGACAAGAACTTCGGCAATGCCCGCGAGGCCCGCCGGGTGTTCGACGAGACCGTCGAGCGCCAGAGTCAGCGTCTGATCGAGATGATGAGCCAGCCCGACGTGGTCATCAGCGACGGCCTGTCGGAAGGATTCTTCAACGAGGCCGATATGTACGCCCTGAAGGTGGAAGACCTGCCGATGATGCAGAGCGCCAAGGCCCGTCCGCTGGAGGAGGTGCTCGCCGAACTCGACGACTTCATCGGCATGCAGACCGTCAAGGATGCCATCCGCCGGCTGGCCGTGCAGAGCCTGTTCGTCAAGCAGCGTGCCGCCGTCGGGGCCGGTCAGGTGCAGCAGATGTCGATGAACTTCATCCTCACCGGCAATCCCGGTACCGGCAAGACCTCTATAGCCCGCAAGATGGGCGAGGTGCTGCAGTCGATGGAGATTCTGCCCACATCGCGCGTCATCGAAGCCAGCCGCGCCACCCTCGTTGGCAAGTATATGGGCGAGACGCCCAAGATTGTCAATGCCATGTGCGACAAGGCGCTGGGAGGCATCCTTTTCATCGACGAGGCCTATATGCTCAGCGACCAGAACGACCAGTACGGCAAGGAGGCGGTCGACACGCTGATGAAGCGCATGGAGGACGACCGCGGCAAGTTTGTGGTCATCGCTGCCGGCTATCAGGACAAGATGGAGGAGTTTCTGGACATGAATGCCGGTCTGGCCAGTCGTTTCACCTACAAACTCCATATCGACGACTATACCGACCTGGAACTGCTGGAGATTTTCAAGAAGATGGCCGAGAAAGAGCAGTACGTCATCTCGCCCGAGGCCGAGGTGAAGGCCGAAGAGACCATCCGTCAGATGGACAAGGGCATGAACTTCGGCAACGCCCGTGCTATCCGCAACATGCTCGATGCCACCATCCAGCAACTCTCTGTCCGCGTGTCGCAGATGCCTCAGGAGCAGGTGACCCGCGAGACCTACCAGTTGATACTGCCCGGCGACATCAGGGTGAGCAAGTAAGTAACCGATAACACATAGTAATAAGCGAAAGATTATGATAGTTTGTCCGAATTGCAAGGAAGAAATAGACGACGACTCCAGATATTGCGACCAGTGTGGCCAGCAACTGTCCTTCTGTGAGCGTTGCGGTCGGGTGGGCAACGGCAAGCGCTGCACTTCCTGTGGCGGCGTGATGATAGCGTCAGAGGAATATTTCAGCCGGAAGGAGGCCGCTGGACAGGTAGACCCCCAGACCATCACCCTGACCAACCATCTGCCCGGGGTCACACCCCAACTGATGCTCTTCAACGATGCCGTCGGCATACGTATCGTGGGCGTCGACGGGGCCATCATCGGGCGTCGCCAGGGACCCTACGTGCAGTCGTTCAGTCAGCACCTTTACGTGTCGGGTGTCCATGCCCAACTGAAGTATGATGCCCAGCGCGGGTGGTGCGTCACCGACAAGCACTCGTCAAACGGCACCAAACTGAACGACCGTCAGTTGCAGCCTGACGTAGAGACGCCGATGACCAACGGCGACACCCTCGTCCTGGCTAACATCGCCCTGCGAGTAAGTATTAAGTAAACAGAAAGAAAAATAAAAAGATGCCGGTATTCAATGTGACTGCTTCGAGCAGAGTGGGGCGCGTCAGGGCCAAGAACGAGGATATGGTCCTGGTGGGCGACCGTATCGTACGTGATGGTGAGGCGACTGCTGTCGTGTCGCTGGCTGACACCGACCGTCTGGTCATCGCACTGGCCGACGGCATGGGAGGCCATCTCGGAGGCGACGTGGCCAGTGCCGACACGATAGAGAATCTGCGATACTTCTTCTCCGACCTGCCCGTAGGGCTGAGTCAGGAGCAGTTTCGCGAGTGCATCGTACATTGGCACGCCAGCATCCATTCCATCCTCGACTCGAAAGGCCGCGCCGACGAGCGCTACGACAAGATGGGCACCACGCTGGTGGCACTGGTAGGCTACGACGGCCATTTCTATTGGCTCAACTGTGGCGACAGCCGTCTGTACAGCCTGCACGGGGGACAACTGCAACAGGTCACCACCGACCATTCATATAATAATAAGATGGGAATCGACGGACCCACCAACCTCATCGTCAACTGCATTGGCGGCGGCTGCCACAACAGTTATATCGACCTGGTGGCCTGCGACCCGCTCATTCGTCCCGGCGATGTGCTGATGCTCTGCAGCGACGGGCTTACCGACCTCGTCGACGATGCCGCGATCTGTCAGATGCTGCAGCAGGGGGCCGGTGCCACTGACCTCTGTCTGGCTGCCGAGGCCGCCGGCGGTTCCGACAACGTGTCGGTCGTCGTCGTCCGCATAGAATAGTAAAGTAACAGAAGAAAGATGCCATTAAGACTACCCGACAGGCTTCCTGCCATAGACCTGCTCAAACATGAGAATATCTTCGTGATGGACGACACCCGGGCTCATGCCCAGGACATTCGTCCGCTGCGTATCGTCATACTCAATCTGATGCCGCTGAAGGTAACCACCGAGACAGACCTCATCCGTCTGCTGTCGAACACCCCCCTGCAACTCGACATCAGTTTCATGAAACTCAAGAGCCACACACCCAAGAACACACCCATCGAACACATGATGATGTTCTACCGCGACTTCGAGTCGATGCGCAACGAGAAGTTCGACGGCATGATCATCACCGGTGCTCCCGTCGAGACCATGGCTTTCGAAGAGGTGACTTACTGGAAAGAGATTGCCGAGATCTTCGACTGGTCGCGCAACCACGTCACCAGCACGCTCTTCATCTGCTGGGCGGCACAGGCCGGTCTCTACCATTTCTACGGCGTGCCCAAGCACCCGTTGCCGAAGAAGATGTTCGGCATCTTCGAACAGACCATCCTTCAGCCCCGGCTGCCCATCTTCCGTGGCTTCGACGACCGCTTCATGATGCCCCACAGTCGCCATACGGAGGTGCTCCGCAGCGATGTCGAGGCCAGTGGCGCGTTGACCATTCTGGCCGAGTCGGCCGACTCGGGCGTGGGTATCGTGATGGGTCGTGGCGGCCGTGAGTTCTTTATCACAGGCCACATGGAGTATGCCCCCAACACCCTCGACAACGAGTACAAACGTGACTACGGCGTGCGCGACGATGTAGAGATGCCCCGCAACTACTATCTCAACGACGACCCTAGTCAGCGGCCCTTGGTCACGTGGCGTGCTCACGCTAACCTCTTTTATAATAACTGGATAAACTACTACGTTTATCAGGAGACGCCCTATGACATCAACCAGATAGGATGAGAACGCTCGAACTGCTTGCCCCGGCCCGCAACCTGGAGTGCGGCATAGCGGCCATCGACCACGGGGCCGATGCCGTCTATATCGGTGCACGGCGGTTTGGCGCAAGGGCTGCGGCAGGCAACAGCGTGGACGACATCGCTCGCCTCTGCGACTATGCTCATCGCTACGGGGCAAGGGTCTACGTGACGGTCAATACCATTGTATTCGATGACGAACTGGCTGACACCCGACGTTTGCTGGAGCAACTGCATGCGTGCGGTGCCGATGCCGTGCTGGTGCAGGACATGGCTGTGATGCGCATGGCTCAGCACATCGGCCTGGCCGTCCATGCCTCTACGCAGACCGACAACCGCACCGCCTGCAAGGTGCGCTGGTTGGCCGGTCAGGGCTTCAGCCGAGTGGTGCTGGCCCGCGAACTGTCGGTCGACGAGATTGCCGACATCCACCGCCAGGTGCCCGACACCGAACTCGAGGTCTTCGTGCATGGTGCCCTCTGCGTCAGTTACAGCGGACTGTGCTATGCTTCGCAGCATTGTTTCGGACGCAGTGCCAACCGAGGCGAGTGCGCCCAGTTCTGCCGCATGAAGTTCGACCTGCTCGATGCCGACGGAAAGGCACTGGAGCGCCAGTCACGCTACTATCTCTCGTTGAAGGACATGAACCAGAGCCGCCATCTCGACGAACTGATAGAGGCCGGTGCCACGTCGTTCAAGATAGAGGGACGACTGAAAGATGCGGCTTACGTGAAGAATGTCACGGCAGCCTATAGCCAATTGCTCGACCGCTATGTGGCCCGCCATGCCGATGCCTGCTGCCGCGCCTCTCGCGGACACTGCTCCTACACCTTCACCCCCGACCTCAACCGCACCTTCAACCGTGGCTATACCACCTATTTCCTGCATGGCCGCCAGCCGCAGATAGCATCGTTCGACACACCGAAAGCCGTCGGCGAATACGTGGGAACGGTGAAGGAGATTCGGGGCGCATCGTTCACGGTGGCCGGCGTGGCCGCCTTTGCCAATGGCGACGGCCTCTGCTTCGTCAACGCCCAGCACCAGTTAGAGGGCTTTCGCGTGAATAGGGTAGAGGGCAATCGCCTCTTCCCCCAGAAGATGCCTGCCGGTCTGCGCCCCGGTCTGCGTCTCTATCGCAACAACGACCAGGAGATGGAACGGCTGCTCAGCAAGCCCAGCAGCGAGCGGAAAATTGACGTGACGATGTCGTTGCGTACTGTCGAAGGCGGTTTCGAACTGCAGATGGGCGATGCTGTGGCCACCATCGACGCCCCGCATCAGCAGGCGGAGAAAGACCAGCGGGCAAACATCGTGCACCAGTTGACAAAGTTGGGCGGCACACCTTTCCGCTGTACCGAGGTCGTCCTGCCCGACCATTTCCACTGGTTCATACCAAGCAGCCTCTTGTCCGAACTGCGCCGCCAAGTGGTAGAGACGGCACTTTCCGGTTGTTTCTACAGGAGAAACACTTTGCTTCCCCATGAGAAACAACTTGTTTCCATGGGCGAAACATACCGAAACTCCTATCTCTTCAACGTCTCCAACGCCGAGGCGCGTCGTTTCTATGAAGAACAAGGCATCCATACCGAGCCTGCCTACGAACTGCAGACGCCCGGCGAGCGGCTCATCATGCAGTGCCGCCATTGTCTGCGCTACGCCTTGGGCTACTGTGTGAAGCACGGCGGACGACGGCCCGAGTGGCGCGAACCCCTCTCGCTGCGGCTGGGCGACGGGCGCAGGTTCCGGCTGGAGTTTGATTGCAAACATTGTCAGATGAATGTCTATGCCGACGAGTGAACGGATTAATTTATATGTGACGCATGAACGGAAAGATTCTTTTTATATTTTATTGTTTATTCTTTAGCGTAGCACTCTCGTCGTGCTATCGCGAGGCGCGACAGACCAGCGATGCGTGGATCGTCAGCGAGGAGCAGATGGATTCCATCTCGTTCTACACCACTCATCACTACACCCAGAACTACAACTTCATGGTCAAGGCCGACTCGCTCCTGCTCGTCTGCCAGCAGCCGTCGGAGGTAGTCAGCGGCATGCTCGTCGACACTATCTACGTGAAGAAGCATGATGTGGTCGTCGTGGCCGACATCATGACCCTGTCCACAGACAGCGTCGACTCGGTATGGGTGCAGGTGGCACGCGACCAGTCGACAATCGGTTGGATACACGAGAGCGAGATGCTCAGCGGCGTGGCTCCCGACAACCCCATCTCGCGCTTCATCGACTTCTTCTCCGACGAGCACCTGCTCATCATGCTGGCCTTCGTGGTCATCGTCGCCGCACTCTATCTCATACGCCACCTGTTCCGACGCAAGGCGAAGATCGTACATTTCAACGACATCCCCTCGTTCTATCCCACGCTGCTGGCCCTGCTGGTGGCGGCCTCCGCCGTCTTCTACAGCACCATCCAACTGGCCGACCCCGACTCGTGGCGCCACTACTACTATCACCCCACGCTCAACCCCTTTGCCGTGCCACTCCACCTGTCGCTCTTCCTGTTGTCGGTATGGGCTCTGCTCATCGTCGCTCTGGCGACCATCGACGACATCCGCCATTTCATGTCGGTCTCCGAGACCATCGTCTACTGCATGGGACTGATGGCCGTCTGCGCTATCAACTATGTGGTGTTCAGCGTCACGACGCTCTACTACGTGGGCTATCCGCTGCTCGTGGCATACATTGTCTTTGCCGTGTGGCGCTTCATAAAGAAATCCCAATAAATGGGGATTGTATGTCCGGCGGAATCTTCGTACCTTTGCAGCCGGATAATAACACACAGATTTGGATTTATGAACAAAACAGTATTCCTGGCCCTTGCCATGCTGACGGCCCTGACCGCCAGCGCAGAGACAGAGCCCGTCAACCCCACCTTAGCCAACGATACCTCACGCGTAGTAGACCTCGACGAAGTGGTCGTCGTGTCACAACCCAAAGAGACCTTCCGCCTGCGCCGACAGCCGCTCAGCAGCAGCGTGTTCACCAGCGGCGAGATGGCCAAACTCAATGTTCACGACCTGCGCCAACTGGCGGCCTTCGTGCCCTCGTTTGCCATGCCCGCCTACGGCTCGCGCCTCACCTCGTCGATGTATATGCGAGGTCTGGGCAACCGCATCAGCAACTCGGCCGTAGGCGTCTACTATGACAACATTCCCCTAATGTCGCCCGGCGCGTTCAACAACTATTTCCATCAGATCGACCGCGTCGACGTGCTACGCGGCCCGCAGGGTACCCTCTACGGTGCCAATACCGAGGGCGGCATCGTGCGTGTCTACTCCAAGAACCCGATGAACTATCAGGGCACCGACGTCAATCTCGGTCTGGCCTCCGGTCTGGAACGCCGTGCCGAGGTGGCCCATTATGCGAAACCCTCCGGACAACTGGCATTCGGCGTGGCTGCCTTCTACCACGGTCAGCAGGGCTTCTTCCGCAACGAGGCCCTCGACGACTATGCCGACAAGATGGACGAGGCCGGCGCCAAACTGCGCCTGATGTGGAAACCGGCCGAGCGGCTGCTCATCGACCTGACTGCCGACTACCAGTACACCCGTCAGAACGCCTTCCCCTACGGTCTCTACAACCCTGAGGAGCAATGGGCATCGCTGCCCTCCACCACCACGATGCCCGGCTACAAGCGCAATATGGCCAACACGGGCCTGGGCATCAGTTACGAGATGGACCGACTGCTGCTCACGTCGACCACCAGTTACCAGTTTCTGCGCGACCGCATGGACATGGACATCGACTATACCCCTGCCGACCGCATGAGTCTGCTGCAACGCCAGAAGATGAATGCCGTGACCGAGGAACTCTCGCTGCGCTCACGTGGCTACGGCATGTGGCGCCATGCCACCGGCCTGTTTGCCTCGCGTGAGTGGCTGCATACCGATGCCGTGGTCAACTTCGGCCAGGGCTTGATGCGCCCCATCTGCATGGCCATCGAGAACGCCATGAAGCAGGCCATGCAGCAAGCCTTCACCGGTCGCTTCATCGGCCAGGGCATGACACCACAGCAGGCCGCTGCTGCCGCCCAGGCACAGGTGGCCGCCATGGGCGTGACGATGAATGCCGAGATGGCCGTGCCCAACACCTTCCGCCAGCCGCAGACCACGCTGGCCGCCTACCACGAGTCGAGCATCACACTGGCCGACCTGCTCACAGCCACCGTCGGTCTGCGCTTCGACTACAGCAAGGTAGAGATCGACTACGACTCCTACGGCTATATGGCCATGACCGGCGGCACGGCCAATGCATTGGCCACCTATACCCTCGACTCCCGCATAATGAACCACCACTCTACGTCGTTCACCCAGTTGCTGCCTAAGTTCGGACTCTCGTATAAACTCGACGGCCGCGGCAGCAATATCTACGCATCGGTCAGCAAGGGTTATATGGCCGGAGGCTACAACATCCAGTTGTTCAGCGACATACTGCAGGCCGACCTCAACGACCCTGTGGCACAGCAGCAGGCCCAGCGCGGCGATGTCAGCATCGACCACGATGCACAGTACTATGCCAACGTCGAAGAGGCCATCAGTTACAAGCCCGAGGAGAGTTGGAACTACGAGTTGGGTGCCCACCTGAACCTCTTCGACGGTAAGATGCAGGCCGACGTGGCCACCTTCTACACCCGTCTGCGCAACCAGCAACTGGCGGTGATGGCTCCTAACTATGGCTTCGGACGCATGACCGTCAATGCCGGCAAGAGCAGCACCTGCGGACTGGAGGCGGCACTGCGCGGACTGGCCTTCGACAACCGCCTGTCGTGGGCCGCTGCCTATGGCTTCACACGCGCCACCTTCCGCGAGTTCACCGAGACGCAGGCCGACGGCACCGTCGTCGACTATAAGGACAACAAGATTCCCTTCGTGCCTGCTCATACCTTCAGTGCACAGGCCGACTACCGCTTCGACGTGCCTGCCGACGGCGTGCTACGCTCAGTCACCATCGGTGCCAACGTGGCCGGCAACGGACGCACCTACTGGGACGATGCCAACACGGCCTGGCAAAACCTCTACGCCACCCTCGGTGCCCACGTGCTGGTCGACAT
>OCTX012154941.1_pt1 | contig 16815 bp, 17 predicted proteins | sample 1539691 | NCBI WGS metagenome assembly OCTX01 (sample SAMN02144231, study PRJEB22623) | gut metagenome | biome: sheep rumen | host: Ovis aries | place: New Zealand | reverse complement strand
CGCGCTCGCGCTGCGCGTAAAAGGAATCCAGAAGCTCCGAAAAGCTGCCGCAGGAGCGGCGCTCCATCCGTCCGCCGTATTGCCGGATGTCCCAAAAGCTGAAGTCCTTGGGCTTCCCGTCCTCCAAAAGCATCGTCGGTTGAAAGTCCCCGGCCTCGATCCGATCAGCGAGCGCATCCAGCTCGTCGGCCAGGCGCTCCCGGTCTCCCCCGCAGCGATGTGCAATCTCCCGGCAAATAAGCGGCGAGAGTCCCGCAAAGCGGCGCAGGAGCCAGGCGTCGAGCCCTTCCGCCGGGTCACACTCGGCAAGCATCTCGCGGCGCTGCTCGGCGGTCGTGTCAAAAAAGCTGGTTTTCTCCTGCCGCGGCGGCATGCGGTAGATCATGCCCGGCAGCAGCCGCCGCAGCTCGTCGCCCGCGTAGTCCATCCGGCGCAGACAGTCAATGATGCGCCCGTCCGGCCCGACCAGAATCAGGTTGGAGCTGCGGCCGATCATCTCAAGGATCAGCGACTTTTTCGCGCTGTCGCCGAGCTCGTCCCGCGTGTCCAGCTCCAGGCGCAGCATGCGCTCATGCTCCGGCTGCTCCAGCGACTCAATCCGCGCGCCGACGAGGTGCTTGCGCAGCAGCATGCAGAACATCGGCGGCTCGGCGGGGTTTTCCATCGTTTCCCCGGTAAAATGCAGGCGGGCGCTGCCCGTGCCGGCAGAGAGAAGCAGCTTTTTGTTGCCCTGCCCGGTGCGCAGAGAGAGCAGAACAAGGTCGCGCTCCGGCTGCTGCACCTTATCAATTTTCGCGCCCTCAAGCTGCGGCGCCAGCTCTTTGGCGAGAGCCTGAATACAGATCGCGTCAAGCGGCATGGCTATTCCTCCATAATGGCCGCAAACAGCTCTGTAATGCGCTCCCGGCGGCCCAGCAGATACAGCCAGCCGAAGAGCGCCTCCAGGCCTGTGGCGCTGTGATACTCCGCAACGCTCGCATTCTGCGGCACACCGTGCACCTTCGCGTTGCGGCCCCGGCGGTAAATGGCGGTCTCCTCTTCGCTCAGCATCGGCAGGAGCTTCTCCATAGCCCTGGCCTGCGCCGGCGCGTTGACATAGCGCACCGTGCTGCGGTGCAGGTCCTGAATTGCCTGATGCCCGTCCGTGCACAGCATGGAGCGCACCAGCAGCTCATAGACCCCGTCGCCCACATGGGCAAGGCCGAGCATGCTGATGCGGTTGACCTCCTCCAGGCTCATATGCGGATTAAATAACTCGTTCATCATCCATCATGAGAAAAGGGCGTGTACGCGCCCTTTTCGTTTAATATTCCGTGTTGTCCTCTTCGTTTATCTCGGCGGCCAGCGCCAGATCGCCGGCCGGAGCCATGCCGAGCTGGGCCTGAATCTCCTGCCATCCGGCGCGGTCAATAATCACGCTGCGGGGCTTGGCCCCCTCGTAGGGGCCGACAATACCGAGCTCTTCCATCTGGTCGACGATGCGCGCGGCGCGGGAATATCCGAGCTTGACGCGGCGCTGCAGCATCGACACCGAGCAGGACTTGGCCTCGAGCACCGCCTCGACCGCCTGCGGCAACATCTCGTCGTACTCCCCGGCCGGGCCGTCGTCCGCGCTGCTCTTGCCGTTGTCGGAGGCATTCTTTTCCTCGGCCGCCTTGTTCATATATTCCTCGATATCGGAATTGGTCTGCGCGCCGGCGGCGTTTTCCTTGATAAAGCTCACCACCGCTTCGCGCTCCTCGTCCGAGACGAAGGCGCCCTGAATGCGGATGGGCTTGCCGACGCCGACCGGCGAGAAGAGCATATCGCCCATGCCGACCAGCTTCTCTGCACCGCTCTGATCCAGAATGATGCGGCTTTCCATCGCGGAGGAGACGGCGAAAGCAATGCGCGAGGGAACGTTGGCCTTCATCAGGCCCGTGATGACATCCGCAGAGGGACGCTGCGTGGCTATGACAAGGTGCATACCGGCTGCGCGTCCCATCTGGGCCACGCGGCAAATGCTCTCCTCGACCTCTTTGGCTGCGATCATCATCAGGTCGGCCAGCTCGTCGATCACGATCACGACCTGCGGCAGCGTCTGCTCGCCGCGTTCGGCGCAGTGACGGTTATAGTTTTCCAGATCGCGCACTCCGGCCTCCGAGAAGAGGCGGTAGCGCTTGAGCATCTCGACCACCGACCACTGCAGTGCGCCGGCCGCTTTCTTCGGGTCGGTGACCACCGGCACATAGAGGTGCGGGATGCCGTTATAGATGCCGAGCTCGACCATCTTCGGGTCGATCATAATGAGACGAACCTCGTCCGGACGTGCTTTGTAAAGCAGGCTCAGAATCAGGCTGTTCATACAGACCGATTTGCCCGAACCGGTGGTGCCGGCGATCAGCAGGTGCGGAAGCTTTGCGATGTTGCCGATGATGCCCTCGCCGCTGATATCCTTGCCGAGGGCAAAGCTGATTTTGCTCTTGGCGTTGGCAAACTTCGGCGTGTCCAGAATATCACGCAGATAAACGGTGCTGACAAGCTTGTTCGGCACCTCGATGCCGACGGTGGAAATCTTTTCCGGGATCGGCGCGATGCGCACGTTCACGACGCCGAGCGCCAGCGCCAGATCGCCCGCGAGATTCGTCACGCGGGAGAGCTTGACGCCCTGCTCCAGCTCGATGTCATAGCGCGTCACGGTCGGGCCGCGAATCACGCCGACGATGGCGGAGCTGATGCCGAAGCTGTGCAGCGCGTTCTCCAGACGCTCGCGGTTCAGACGCACCTCGTCGCGGTAGTCGACGTTTGCGTTGCTGCCGCCGCGCAGCAGCGTGAGCGGCGGGAACTGATAGGCCGTCTGCCCGTCCGCCTCGCTGATCGCATCGGCCACAGCCTGCGCCTCGGCCTCGACATCCACTTTGACCGGCTTCTTCGCCTTGGGCGGGTCGGAAATCTCCGCTGCGGCGACCGTCGGGCGGACGCGCGCGGGCACCGGCGTCGGCTGCGCTTCACGCTGCAGCGCGATGCCGGCCAGATCGGCCGCCTCGTCCAGATCCATCGGCTCAACGCGCTCCGTGGGGCTGACTGCCTGCACGGCGGGCGGCGTTTTCTTGCGGACCTTGGCGCGCTTCGGCTCCGGCTCGGAGGGCTGGTTTCGGATGTCGTCAAATTCGCGCAGCGGCAAATAGTCCTCATCCTCGCCGAGGGGGATATCCACCGCGCGGCCGCGGCGCGCCGGGGTCTGCACGGGCGCTGCCGGCTTTTTCCTGCTTTTCTCCTGTTTCGGCTTGTCCGCCGGGATCATCTCAGGCTCCTCTTCCGGCTCATAGGGCCGCGAGGCGCGCTCGCGGATCCTTCCGGCGGCACCGCTGACGTCAAACTTCGTGCCGACGACCAGAAACAGCCCGAAAATCACCAGCAGGACAAGAAAGGCGCCGATCTTGCTGAACGCCTTATAAAGCGCATAGCCGAAAAGGCCGCCGAGAATCCCGCCCGAGGCGAGCAGCTTTCCCTGCTGGCTGAGCTCGGTCATCACGGTCTTAAGCTCAAAGTCCTCAGGGGGCGGCCCGACGCGCAGCACGTGCACCATCGCCGCGAAAAGCAGCGGCAGCATCAGGATACAGAACACGCGGAAGGCCACCGGACGGCCATGGTGAAACACCAGAATCACCGCGCAGAACAGAAGGGCCGGTGCGCTCAGCCAAAAACCCCAACCGACGAGAGACTTAATCAGGTTGCTGCCGAAGACAATAATGGCGCCTTCATTATTGAAATAGCCGATGACAAGGAAAACGGCGGCGAAAAAGAACAGCAGCCCCAAAATTTCTCTCCGCCGCGGCGGATTGGGCTCGGGGGGCGGCGCCTGCATTTTTGCGCTGCCGCCGGAGCGCGGCGCAGACTTGGCTGCCGTGCCGCCGGAGGTTTTTTTCTTTGTCGTTTTTTTGCTCTGTGCCATGAGCGTATCCTTTCTGTTGTCAGAAAATCATCGTAAGAATAATGGACAAGGCACCGGCGACCCAGCAGTAATAGGCAAAGCCGCCGAAGTGTCCGCTGCGGGAAATGCGCTTGAGCAGCGAGATCGCGCCGATGCCGGTGACCATGGCCACCGCCATGCCGACAAGATAGGCCGGCATGCAGGTCCAGTCGATGCCCTCCCGCGCCGCGTCCGCAATGCTGAGAATGTTGGCGCCGAGCACCGCCGGCAGGCTCATCAGGAAGGCAAATTTCACCGCGAACTCGCGCTTGAGCCCGGTGGCGATGCCCGCTGTGATCGTCGTTCCCGAGCGAGAGAGGCCGGGAATCGTGGCCGCGCACTGGCAGACGCCGATCAAGAGTGCGTCGAGCATGCTCATGTTCTTTTCCGTCTTGCTGCCGGGAATCATTTTATCCGACACATAGAGCATAAAGCCCGTGAAAATCAGCATGACGCCGATAAAGATGCTGTCGTAATAGAGCCCCTCAAGCATATCCTTGACCGGCATGACAAGCACCAGCGGCAATGTCGCCAGAACGATCATCAGGAAAAGGCGCGCAGCCGGATAATGCGTTTTTTTCTGTCCGGCCTGCGGGCCCAGATTGACGAAGCCCAGAACCTCGAAGAACATATCAACGATATCCTGCCAATAGACCACGCAGATGGAGATCAGCGTGCCGAGATGGAGCAGCACATCAAAAAACATATGCCCCTCCTCTGCGGTTGTCATGCCGAAGAGATTGTTGAGAACCGACAGATGGCCGGAGCTGGAGATCGGCAAAAACTCCGCCAGCCCCTGAACGAGGCCGAGGATGATCGCATTCCATATCGACACGGCAATTTCCTCCCATGATTACTCATATTTTAGAATTATAACACGCTTTTCCCGCAAAGACAAGAGGACAAAGCGAGAGGCGCTCCCGGCGAAAAACCGGAAGCGCCTGTTTTTATCCTATGAGCCGCGGCCTCGGCACATGCCGCGATCAGTTCTTGCCGTGCAGCATTTCCCCCACGAGCGCGGCAAGGGCTTTGCCGCCCTTTCCGTTGATGACAGCAAGCAAAACATCCAGCGCATCGGAATCGCGGCCGAGGAACTGCTTGAGCGTGCGCAGCGGCGCATCGGCTGCCGTGCTGAGCGTCATGCGGTAGTCGGGGCTGTCTTTGCCGCCCGTCCGCGCGGCAATCGTCCGGCAGAGGATCGAATAAACCACGCGCGCAAGCAAAGAATCCTCCTTCATCTCGTCAAGGGTGTTGTCCATCGTATAACTGCCCCTGCGGGGAAATGTCTCAGGAACCGGGCGGCCGATCAGACGTTCAAAGCTGATGTGATCCGGCACGCCGACGGGTCGGAGATACCAGTCCGGACAGGCTGTGCCGTCCCAGCGGCGCCCCGCACGATGGATCACGCCGGAGAGCGCGATATGGTCAGCGTCGCCGCCGATCTGGATTCCGTAGTCTCCCTCCGGCGTCAGCCAGCCGCCCTGCCAGACGGCGAAGCTGCGCTCATCCAGCGTAAAGCTCAGCGTTTTACTCTCGCCGCGCTTCAAATAGACCTTTTGAAAGCCCTTGAGCTCCTTCGCTGCGCGGAAGCTCTCGCCCGCCGGGGGCGAAACATACAGCTGTACAGTCTCGCTGCCGTCGGTCCTGCCGACGTTTTTAACCCGGAAGCTCACCGTGTTTCCTTCGATTTTCAGCCCCGAATAGGCATATTCCGTGTAGCTCAGGCCGTAACCGAAGGGATAGCGCACGGGGACGCCGGCTTTCTGATAATAGCGATATCCGACGTAAATGCTCTCGCGGTAATGCGCATCCTTCTTTTCTCCCGCGTAATAGGAGGCGGAAACGCAGTCCTCATAGCGCAGCGGCCAGCTCTCAGCCAGCTTTCCGCCGGGGCACGCGTCACCGAAAAGCAGATCGGCCATGGCCTCGGCGCCGGCCTCGCCGGGCAGGGCCAGATACAAAATCGCTTTCACCTTATCCGCCCAGGGCAGCTCCATCGGGCTCCCGCCGATCAGTACCACGACCGTGTGCGGGTTGACAGCGGCGACACTTTCGATCAGCTCCGTATAGCCCTCGGGCATCGCCATCGACGCGCGGTCGAAGCCCTCAGACTCAAAGCTGTCCGGCAGACCGGCGACAAGCACCGAGATGCCGCTCTTTTTCGCCGCGCTCACAGCTTCTTTCAGAAGCTTCGCGTTCTTGCTGCCGTCCGGATTGCAGCCCGGGAGATGCGGAATATCCGGGCAGATCTCGGAAAGAGAGCGGAGATTCAGTGGATTAATATGGCTGCTGCCGCCGCCCTGAATGCGCAGCTTCTCCGCCATCGGGCCGAGGAGAAGGACGTCGACGTCCTTTGCGATCGGCAGGATGTGCTTTTCGTTTTTCAGCAGCACCGCGCTCTCGGCGGCGATTCGGCGGGCAAGGCGGTGATGCGCGGCGGCGTCAAACGGCGGCCTTGTCTTCTGTACCGCCTGCGCGCGTTCGGCCAGGCGCGCCACCCGCTCCGCCGAGCGATCAACGAAGGCCTCCTCCAGCCGTCCCTCGCGCACGGCCGCCAGCACCTCGCACTCCTGATAGGCCGAGCCCCCGGGCATGCTCAGGTCGCAGCCGGCCTCAAACGCGCGCACGCGGTCGTTCATTGCGCCCCAGTCGGTGACCACCATGCCGTCAAAGCCCCATTCGTTCCGCAGAATATCCGTCAGGAGCTCCTTGTTGTCAGAGCAATGCTCACCGTTGAGCTTGTTGTAGGCACACATGACGGCGGCGGGCCTGCCCTCCTTCACGGCGGCTTCAAAGCCGCTGAGGTAGATTTCACGCAGCGCGCGCTCATCCACCACGCTGTCGGAGTTAAAGCGCTTATACTCCTGGCTGTTGCAGGCAAAGTGCTTGAGGCAGGCGCCGACGCCGCAGCTCTGCACGCCGCGGATAAAGGCGGCGGCGAGCTTGCCGGTCAGATAGGGATCCTCGGAAAAATACTCGAAATTGCGCCCGCAGAGCGGATTGCGCTTGATGTTCGCGCCGGGGCCGAGCAGCAGCCCGACGCCCTGCGCGGCCGCCTCCTCGCCGATGGCGCGCCCGAGCTCCTCCAAAAGCGCGGGGTCCCAGCTGCAGGCGCTCAGAACCGCCGGCGGAAAGCAGGTCGCCGGCACAGAGTTGTTGATGTCCGTCAGATCGGAGCTCTCCGTCATCTTTCGAAGGCCGTGCGGCCCGTCACTCATGCATAGCATGGGCACACCGGAGGCAGGGATCGCCTTGGTGTGCCAGGCGTCCGCGCCGGAACAGAGCGCTATTTTGTCTTCCAGACTCATGCTGCGAATCTTATCCATGCCGCTCTCCTCCCGGTTCATCGGAACGAGAGGCGGTGAAAAGCCTCTCCCTCCATCGTTTTCCATACAAATTCCCCGTCGTCAAGCAGGAGATACGCATGCGGGGAATCCTCCTTCGGAATCGAGACCGAGCCCGGATTTAATACCCAGACGCCCTCCGGCAGCAGATCCCAGCATGGTACATGCGTGTGCCCGTGCAGGAGAACATCGCCGGCGCGATAAGGCGGGAGCTGCTCCCTGTGATAAAGGTGTCCGTGCGTGGCAAAGACCGTGTGCGACCCGGCAAAAAGCAGGCAGTAGTCCGCCATCATCGGAAACTGCAGCACCGTCTGGTCGATCTCCGCGTCGCAGTTGCCGCGCACGCCGCAGATGCTTTCCCGGCGGGCGTTGAGCATCGCGGCGACCTCCTTCGGCGCATATTCCTCCGGCAGATCGTTCCGCGGGCCATGGTAGAGAATATCGCCCAGCAGCAGAAGGCGCGCCGCGTCCTCTCGCTCACAGGCCTCCAGCAGGCGGCGGCACCAAAAGGCCGAGCCGTGAATATCGGATGCTATCATGATTTTCATATTGCTCACGCTCCTATGCGATTATTATAACCGCCGCCGGGCAATTCTTCAATCACGAATCTTTCACAGCCCTGCCAAAAGTCTGTTGACATTTGCCGCCGGATCGCGGATAATCAAGCCGAGGTGATGGCATGGCACAGCAGCGGCAGTTTCTCTCCCACAGCTTCGGGCCCTTTTACGACGCGGAGTCCCGAGTTCTGATACTCGGCAGCTTTCCCTCGGTCAAGTCCCGTGAGCAGAACTTCTTCTACGGTCACCCGCGCAACCGCTTCTGGCCGGTGCTTGCCGCCGTGCTGGACGACGAGACGCCCACAGCGACGGAAGAAAAGCGCGAATTCCTCCGCCGACATCGGATCGCACTCTATGACGTCATCGAGTCCTGCAGCATCATCGGCTCAGCCGACAGCAGTATTCAGGACGTGGTCCCCGCCGATCTGCGGCCGATCCTCGCCGGCAGCCGCGTGGGCACGCGCATTTTCACCAACGGCGGAAAAGCCGCGGCGCTGTATCGGCGTTATCTTTTTCCTTTGCTCGGTATTCCCGCCGTTTCGCTTCCTTCGTCGAGCCCCGCCAACGCCGCCGCTTCCCTGACACGCCTGACGGAAGCCTGGCGCGAGGCGCTCGGCCCTGCGATTTCAGAAACGACGGATGAATCGATGATTGAAAGACGGTGCAAGACATGAATCCGCTTTTTACCAAAGCTGTGGACGCACAGCCGCAGATGCTGCTGTTTCATTTTGCTCCGGACGAGCGCACGATGCGCATCATCCACACGCTGACCGTGAACGGAATCGCCGTGAAAAACGTGTCCGCCGCGGAGGAAACGGCGTCGATCGGCTTCCTCTTCGGCCTTCCGGGCTATGAAAGCGGCAGCAGGCGCGGACTTCCCGGCGCTGTACGGGAAGAAATGCTCGTGATGAAGGGCTTTAATCAGCCCATGCTGGAGGACTTCCTCCGCTTCTTCCGCGAGGAGGGCATCCGGCGCGTGGAACTCAAGGCCATGCTGACCCCGACCAACGCCGCCTGGAGCGGCGGAGAGCTCTACCGGCACATGACGCTCGAGCGCGAAGCCCTGCGGAAACGGCAAAAACCGTGAGGCATCCGAAAAGCCGCGTCAAGATGTAAAAAAAGCTTGAATTGTGCTTTTATCTATGCTATACTGTCAAAGCTGTCATTGAGCATATCATCGAAAGGATTGAAATACATGAGCACTCTGAAAATCATTCTCACGATCCTGCAGCTTCTCTCCGGCCTCGCGGTCACCGTTGTCGTTCTGATGCAGAGCGGCAAGAGCGCCGGTCTCTCCGGCGCCATTTCCGGCGGTGCCGAAACCTTCCTCTCCAAGGGCAAGGCCAAGACCTGGGATGAAAAGCTGGCCAAGGCGACCCCGTGGTTTGCCGGCGCTTTCGTGCTGATGACTTTTATCCTGCACTTTGTCTGATCCGAACAGCGAAAAATCACCCGTCCGCTTCTTGCGGACGGGTGATTTTTTTATTCCCAGGTTTTCCAGACCTCCGGGCAATAGCCGACGGTCGCCTGTTTTCCGTTGCGGACAACCGGAGTTTTGATCAGATACGGATCCTCGAACAGCTTATCCAGCCTGGCTTCTGTAGAGGCCAGGTACTGGATCAGCGGATAGTCCTCGTCCTTCGTGTCGATCATCGCCTCCAGGCCGACCGCATTTTTTACGGAGCTGAGCTCCCCGCGGCTCATGCCAAAGCGCAAAATATCCACAAACTGATATTTGATCCGCCGTTCCTTGAACCAGCGCTCGGCTTTTTTTGTATCAAAGCACTTGGCTTTGCCGAATATCTGGATATTCATAAGTTTAAATCTCCGTAATCACCGGAAGGATCATCGGGCTGCGGCGGGTGGTCTTGTAGAGGTAGCCCGAAATATTGGCCTTCACCTTGGATTTGATGCCGGGATAGTCCGTGATGTGCGCCGCCTGGCAGGCTTCGACCGATTCGATCGTCACGCGCTCCAGCTCCTCCATCAGCTCCTCGGCTTCTTTTACGTAGATAAAGCCGCGGGTGACGATCTCAGGCCGGGCAATCAGCGTATGGTCATAGGAGGAATAAGGCAGCACAATCACCACCATGCCGTCCTCGGCCAGGCGCTGGCGGTCGTGCAGGACGACGCTGCCGACTTCTCCGCCGCCGGTGCCGTCCACCAGCACGGCGCCGGCCGGCACGCTCCCCTCCGCGCTGATGGAACGCTTCGTGAGCTCAATGATGCTGCCGTTTTCGCCGATGACAATGTTTTTCGGCTGGACGCCCATCAGACGGCCGAGCTCGGCGTGCTTGACGAGCATGCGCTGCTCGCCGTGGACAGGAATAAAATACTTGGGCTTCGTCAGCGCGAGCATCATCTTGAGCTCTTCCTGCGAGGCGTGGCCGGAGACGTGCAGATCGGTGTGCCGGTCATAGATGACCTCTGCCCCCTTGCTGAAGAGCGCGTCGATGACGCGGCTGATGGTGTTCTCATTGCCGGGGATGGCGGAGGCCGAGATAATCACGCGGTCGCCCGCATCGATGTGCACCTGTTTATGCTCGGAAAAGGCCATGCGGTAGAGCGCGGACATGCTCTCGCCCTGGCTGCCTGTGGAAATGATGACGACCTGCTCCTTGGGCAGGCGGTTGGCCTGCTCGAGCTCGATCATGACGTTTTCGGGAATGTCCATATAGCCGAGCTCTTTGGATACGCGCAACACGTTTTCCATGCTGCGTCCGGAGATCGCCACGCGGCGGCCGTATTTGGCGGCCACGGAAATGATCTGCTGCAGGCGATGGACGTTGGAGGCAAAGGTCGTGATAATGATGCGCTTTTTACAGCCGGTGAACAGCTTGTCAAAGCTCTCGCCCACCTTACGCTCGGAATCGGAATGGCCGGGCTTTTCGACGTTGGTGGAATCGCCCAGCAACGCAAGCACCCCGTCGTTGCCGAGCTGGCCAAGGCGCGTCAGGTCGATCATGCCGCCGGAGATGGGCGTCACGTCGATTTTCCAGTCGCCGGTGTGGATGACCGTGCCGATCGGCGTTTTGATCGCCAGGGCCACGGAATCCGGTATGGAATGGTTCACGTGGATAAACTCCACGGTAAAGCAGCCGAGGCGGAACACGGAGCCCGGCTTCTTGGTAAAGATCTGCGTGTTGTACAGCAGATCGTGCTCCTCGAGCTTGAGCTCTACCAGCGCCGCCGTCAGCGGCGTGGTGTAGATGGGCACATCCAGCTCCTTGAGCACATAGGGCACGGCGCCGATATGGTCCTCGTGGCCGTGCGTCAGAATGATGCCGCGAATGTTGGCGGCGTTGGCGCGCAGATAGCTGATATCGGGCAGAACAATGTCGACGCCGTACATGTCGTCGTCGGGAAAGCCCATGCCGCAGTCGACCACAATAATGTCGCTGCCGAACTCATAGGCCGTCATGTTTTTGCCGATTTCGCCAAGTCCCCCCAGGGGGATAATTTTCAGTTTAGAAAGCATAGATTCTCCATTCGATTGTTTGTAATATGTAAAAGGCTCCCTTCCATCTTATCCAGGATAATTGTATTTATAACCGTTTTACAAGCAAATTTACATTTCCGTCCGGCCTTCGATGGCGCGATTGAGCGTCGCGTCGTCGGCAAACTCCAGATTGGAGCCCACCGGGATGCCGTAGGCCAGGCGGGTGACTTTGATTTGAAAGGGCTTGAGGAGGCGCGAGAGATACATGGCGGTCGCCTCGCCCTCCGTGTCGGGGTTCGTGGCCATGATGACCTCTTCGATGTCGTTGTCCGCCACGCGCTGCAGGAGCTCTTTGATGCGAATATCGTCCGGCCCCACGTGATTCATCGGGGACAGCACGCCGTGCAGGACGTGATAGGTGCCGTTATACTCCCGGCCGCGCTCAATGCTCAGCACGTCCCGCGGCTCGGACACCACGCAGATCTGACTCTTGTCGCGGCGGTCGCTGGCGCAGATAGAGCAGATCTCCCCCTCTGTCAGATTCTGGCAGATTCTGCAGCAGTGCACGCTTGTCCTCGCGTCCATGATGGCGTCGGCAAAGGCCTTTGTCTCCTCCATCGGCAGCGACAGGACGTGAAACGCGAGGCGCTGCGCGCTCTTACGGCCGATGCCGGGCAGCGAGGCAAAGCGGTCGATCAGGGTTTCAAGCGAAGCGGGAAAAAAAGACATGGTCGTGTTCTCCGATCTTAAAGTCAGCCGCGAAGAGCGGCAATCGCAGTGCGGCGGTCGCTCTTTCCGAAGACCGCGCTGCCTGCAACGAGGATATTGGCGCCTGCCTCGATAGCAAGCGGCGCCGTCTGCGGCGTGATGCCGCCGTCAACCTCCAGGTCGCAGAGGGGGTTGATTTCATCCAGCCAGGCGCGAAGCATGCGGATCTTTTCCAGCTGATCCTCCATGAAGCTCTGGCCGCCGAAGCCGGGCTCCACCGTCATGACAAGCACCATGTCGAGCATCGGCAAAAAGGGCTCCAGCGCCTCCGCCGGCGTGCCGGGCTTGAGAGTGATGCCGATTTTCTTTCCGCGGGCCTTGGCCGCTTCCAACGCAAGGAAAATATTGTCCTCGGTGTCCGCTTCGACGTGGACGTTGATGAGGTCCGCCCCGGCGTCGCAAAAGGCCTCGATATAGCGCAGCGGCCGGTCGATCATCAGATGCACGTCCATAAACATATCACAGCTCTTGCGCAGCGAACGCAGCACGGGAATGCCGAAGGAAATATTCGGCACAAAGATGCCGTCCATCACGTCAAAGTGCACATAGTCCGCACCGGCGGAGCGGATATCCTCCAGTTCTTCGCCCAGGCGGGCAAAATCCGCGGACAGGATCGAAGGCGCAATTTTAATCATGGCTGACTCCTTTATCCCTTTTTATCTGATTGATTATACAACATTCCCTCGTGCATTTCAAGTCGCAGCCTTCACAAGATATAGTATGCTTTCCCGCAGTCAATTCGATCACAAGTGCCAAGACCACGCCCGGCGGCCAATGCCGCGCCGGGGCAAAATAAAGGCAGATAATTTCCTGTTTTTTTACAAATAGCCGGGCTGATATGCCCGGCGAGACTCTTGACGCACTGCCTGTTTCGATATAAAATAGATAAAAAGAACATCAGAAGGAGTAATGTTCATGGCCAACCGCAGAAGAAAGCGCCGGATTTTTGCCAGCCCTTTTTATACCTTTGCCTTTCTCTGGCTTCTTATGTCCGGGATTTTGCCGCTTTATACCGTTGCGGGTCTTCTGGCTACGATTTTTGTCTGTTCCGCCGCTGCATTTCTGGCCGGAAAGATTTCCGCCTCCCGCTATGAATCGCAGGAAAAAAAGAAAGCGGAGCCCGTGCGCCGCGCCTCCACCGTCCGCAAAACTGACGCGCCCGCTTCCGCTGTTCACAAAAGCGACGCAGCGCCTGCTGAGCCTGCGCCGGCCAAGAAGAGCTACGGCCCCGAGATTGACCCGATCATCGAGGAAGGCAACCGCGCGCTGAGTGAAATGGGTCGGCTGTACCAGTCAATAAAGGATCCGGAAGTGCGCGCGAAAATCAACGAGATCATGCGCATCACCGACAAGATCACACAGGACGCAATCGAAGACCCCTCGGATATTCCCCAGATTAGGAAATTCATGAATTACTATCTGCCCACGACGATCAAGCTTCTCAACGCCTATGATCGCATGAGCGCCCAGGGCATTGAGGGTGAAAACCTCAACAAGAGCATGAACAGCATCAACGAAATGCTTGATGCTGCCATCGTAGCCTACAAGAAACGCCTTGATTCCCTCTTTGCCAACCAGGCGCTGGATATTGAAACCGATATCCAGGTGATGAACACCATGCTGGCCCGCGAAGGTCTGGTCGGCGAAAAAGACTTTCAGGTAGCCCAATCCGGCGGAAACCAATGATTTGTATATAAGGAAAGGATGACAAGCCATGACGAGTGAAAACAGCTATGTCCCCAGCCTGACGCTGGAGCCCAACGCGGCGGCCGTTGAGGAAGCGCCTGCGGAAGAAGTCAAAGTAGAAGAAAAAGAAATCCCCATCGAGCGCCCCGAACTGGAAAAGCTCTCCGATGCCGAGCAGGCCGCTGTGAAGGAATTTTCCGAGAAAATCGACGTGCTCAACACCGAACAGGTCATGAATTACGGCAGTGCCGCTCAGAAGAATATCACCGAATTCTCCGACGCCGCATTGAAAACCGTCCGTACCAAGGATCTCGGCGAAGTCGGCCAGCAGCTCGGCAATCTCGTCGTCGAGCTCAAGGGCTTCAACTATGAGCCCGAAGAAAAGAAGGGCTTCCTGGGTCTGTTCAAGAAAACCCAGCAGAATATCGCCGCGCTGAAGGCGCAGTACGACAAGGCTGAGGTCAACGTCGACAAGATCGTCGAGGCTCTCGAGGGCCACGAAATCACGCTGATGAAGGACATCAGCATGATGGACAAGATGTACGAGCGCAACCAGGAATACATGAAGGAGCTGACGATGTACATCATCGCCGGCAAGCTGCGGATTCAGCAGCTGCGCGAGGTAGAGCTGCCGAAGATGCAGGAGAAGGCGCGCGAGAGCGGCCTGCCCGAGGATGCCCAGGCGGCCAATGACTTTGCCAACATGATCGGCCGCTTTGAGAAGAAGATCCACGACCTGGAGCTGACCCGCACGATCTCCGTACAGATGTCCCCACAGATCCGCATGGTGCAGAACAACGACACTTTGATGGCCGAGAAGATCCACTCTTCCATCGTCAACACCATTCCTCTGTGGAAAAACCAGATGGTCATGGCGCTGTCTCTGTATCACTCCGAGCAGGCCATGAAGGCGCAGCGTGAGGTGACCAACGTGACCAATGATCTGCTGATCAAGAACGCGCAGGCTCTGCATCAGGGCAGCGTAAGCGTGGCTGAGGAATCCGAGCGCGGCATCGTCGATATCGAGACGCTCAAGAAGACCAACGAAGAGCTGATCAAAACCCTCGACGAAGTGCGTCAGATTCAGGATGACGGCCGCGCCCGGCGCCAGCAGGCGGAGGAAGAGCTTGGCCGCATCGAGGGCGAGCTGAAGCAGAAGCTGCTTGAAATGAAGGGCTAAATCGCTCGAACATCAGGAGGGTTTCCTATGCTGAAGAAACCGATTATTGCGGCGCTCCTCTGTGTGATCATTGTTCTGGCGTCCACAGTCATTTCCGTCCACTCGCGGCTGGACGCCCGCTGCGCGGATGTTTCGGACGAGTTTTCCGTTCCCGGCGGCATCAAGGATCAGCTTTCTGCGCTGTGCACTGCCGGAAGCGGCATCATCAAGCTTGCAGAAGCCAACGGCCTTGATACGGCGACGGCCTCCGGCGAGTGCGACGAACTCCGGTTTGAACTCGACTACAACTCGCCTTCCGCGCTGGCCTGGTTGATGAGGATGATGAATCGGGAGATCGACGATCTGAGAATGTCTCTGCGGCAGATGCAGCTGTCCGAAAACGATGCGAAACTCTTCTCGGAATACGAAACGGCCTATCTTGCTGCCCAGACCGCGATCAGTGAGGACACATACAACCAGTCGGTGAACAGTTTCCTTCGCAGCGAGCTTGGTTCCTTCTCCTCCTTCTTTGCCAGGCTCTGCGGCGTCCAACTGCCGGAACAATTTGAGTAAAGCTTCCATACAATTCAAAATCCTGCCGATGTTTTTCGGCAGGATTTTTCTATGGCCGCGAAGGCGATGATGCACTATTTAGCATAATAAACATCCACCCGCCTAGCACGCATAAAGGGCAGGTTTGTCATAAAGCGGGACAAGGAACCGTCCCCTGTCCCACCAGCTTTGTCAGAAAGCCGTCGCTTGCCCGGTAAGTATACGTATACGTGCGGTTCGCGCCGAGCGTGCCGCTCCAGTCCTGGCTTACGTTGTACTGGATCTTTTTGACGCGGTTGGCCGTGTCATACTCCGTCACCCGGTAGTCCTGTACCACCGTTCCGCTCTTTGTGAGACAAGGAACCGTCCCCTGTCGCACCGTACCGCTCTTTGTGGGACAAGGAACCGTCCCCTTGTCCCACATTATAATGAACCTTCTTTGACTTGTTCTAGAAAGACCCGTGATAGTGGAAAAAGGCTCTTGAAAAATTAAATACCACTTTCACTTGCAATCATACTCTCTGCGGCCAATAGTTCTTGGGCCAATTGATTAGGGACATCTGGCAAAATAGCCCGCAGTACATCTTTTCTGTATTGAAAAAAGGCCATGGAATCTAGCCTCCTTCGCGTTTTTCTTAAAAACACACGCTCTTCCTCGCTTGTTAACGGGCACTTGCCAAACCAGACCCACAAAGATTTGCTGCTGCCCGTATCGACGGTGACTATTCCTGCAGCCGAAAAATATGACCAGGCGTGCCGAATCGTTTTCAAGCCGATCCTCATACTTATTCCCTCAGAGTCAACGGTAAAACTGCCGCACTGGAAATCTGCAAGCACAGAGTACACGGCAGCACTCAGCGAGATAACGCCAACGGCCAAGGGTATGATATCACCTGTTGTTTCACAGCCGAGTTTATGTAATAGATAAATCTGAAAAAGGATAAAACAGACAAAGAAAATGATACCTCCATAGTAAATGGCCGAATATGACGGCGATATTTTATAGCGTTTCATAAACAGACCTTCTTTACTATATCATCCCATTTAATTCACCATAAATTGAAAAGTGAGTTGCTCCAAATGCGTTTACTACATCATATGCCGAAGATGTGAACTCCCTTAACTGTTTTTTTGCGGCATTTACAACATCCGCAATTTTTCCAGATGTATTAAAACTCCGAGCTCCTTCACTAGCATACTTTAATAGGGCATTAAAACCAAACGAAACTATTGGTGGGACAGGGGACGGTTCTCTGTCCCGTTGCCGACATGTCATCCGCTGCACCTTGCGACTGTCGTTTTCGGCACGCCGGTCATGCGCGCAGCCTGACGCACCGACACTCCTTTTTCGAGCATCG
>OCTX012251686.1_pt1 | contig 16822 bp, 18 predicted proteins | sample 1539691 | NCBI WGS metagenome assembly OCTX01 (sample SAMN02144231, study PRJEB22623) | gut metagenome | biome: sheep rumen | host: Ovis aries | place: New Zealand | reverse complement strand
CGCAGATTCCGCCGCCAAAGCCGCAGGCGAAGGAGGCGCCCGCGCCGCGACCGGAACCCGCGCCCGTCCCTGCGCCTGCTCCCGCGCCGAGTGCGCGCCCTGCGCCGCCGTCCGCGCCCGCGATGCCGCCTCGCCCGAAAAGCGTATACGCGCCGCCACCGTCCGCCACGCCTAAGCCTAACGTCAAAATGAAACTGCCGGACATCCCCGGGCGCCTTTCGGAGTTCGATCCGCGAATCCTGCGGATAGGCGTCGTCGTGCTCGCGGCCGTCGCAGTCATCTGGGGGCTTGTCGCGATCGGGCGCGCGCTCTACCGCGCGAGCATGACGCCGCCGTCGCCGGAGGCTCCCGCCGCGACGGTCGAAACACCTGCCGAAAAGCGCGTACCTGCGGAAAACAGCGGTGCGGCGGGCGTCAAGGCGGCTCCGCGCAAGCCGCAGACAATCCCCCCGCTTTACATAGACTGAAATCTATTGTATAATGTCACCAAACCCTAAAAGGACAAACCAACCATGGAAATCGTAATCTGCAAGACTAAAGAAGAGGCCTCCAAACTCGCCGCGGAGATGATCACCGCCGCCGTCAAGAAGAACCCCAAGACCGTTCTCGGCCTCGCGACAGGCTCCACGCCCGTCCCGATGTACAACGAGATGGCAAAGGCCGTGAAGGCGAAGAAGGTCTCGTACAAGTTTGTGAAGTCGTGGAACCTCGACGAATACGTCGGCCTGCCCGGCACCCACGACCAGAGCTACAGATACTTCATGAACAAGAACCTCTTCGAGAAGATCGACATCAAGCTCTCGAACACCCACGTCCTCAACGGCATGGCGAAGGATCCCGTCAAGGAATGCGCCACGTATGAGGCGCAGATCAAGAAGGCCGGCGGCATCGACATCCAGGTTCTCGGCATCGGGTCAGACGGGCATATCGCCTTCAACGAGCCCGGCACGTCCCTCTCCAGCCGCACGAGCGTCGTCTATCTCACGCCTTCGACGATCAAGGACAACGCGCGTCTCTTCTTCAAGGGCAAGGAGAAGGAGGTTCCGACCCGCGCGCTCTCGATGGGCGTCGGCACGATCTGCGAAGCAAAGAAGATCATCCTTCTGGCGTTCGGCAAGAACAAGGCCGACGCTGTCAAGGGGATGGTAGAAGGCGGCATGACCCAGTTCTGCACGGCGTCGGCGCTGCAGGCCCACAACGATACGTGGGTGTTCTGCGACGAAGAGGCCGCTTCCAAGCTCAAGCTCCGCGACTACTACGCATGGCGCAGCGCCACCAAGCTGGGGCTATGAGCGAAGAATCCTTTATCGGCTTTCTCTGCGGCAACTGCCAGACGGAGCTTGAAGCTACGCAGGACATGATCGGCGAAGAGACCGAGTGTCCTGCGTGCGGGGCGCGTCTGGTCGTGCCTGCGCCGACCGGCGCAGGCGAGAGCGATGGTGTTGTGCGGCATTCCGAGGGCGACCTCGGCAATGCCGCCGAAAAGGCTCTCAAGAGCAGGACCATACGCATTGAGCTTGGAGACCTCGGCCTGTGAGCCGACGTCGCAGAGGCGGCAGGAAACGTAGCGGCTCCAGGCGCTTTGCGCTTGGGTGCGCGGTCGTCCTGACTTCGGCCTTTGCGATTTTTTCATATGCGGCAGTGTGGTTCGTGCATCACCCGCGCGGCTGGATCGACCGCATGTGCGAAAGGCACCCCGGCTTCATCACCGCGCCCCTTCTCGCGGTCGGCAGCTCCGTCGGAGATATTACCGACGCGATCGGCTGGACCGGCCACGACGCCGTCTACGAATATGACACTGAGGCTCCGGCCGGTTCGGTTCTCTTCGCCGGCGCGCCGCGGCACACAGGCCAGCCCGCCCCGAACGACATAGTCGTTCTGAACCGCGGCGAATTCATGATCGGCTGGTCGCCGAAGCTTCGCCACCCTGTATGGTGTGCGTATCATGTGACGAAGGAGCCGCGCCACAATGTAGGCAGACGCCCCAACTTCAGCAGGGACAGGTCGGTTCCTTCCGCACCGCCGCCTTCGTCGTACGAACGCTCGGGATACGACCGGGGGCATATGGCGCCCAACTACGCTGTGGCATCGAGATACGGCGAGGCCATGCAGAAGCAGACGTTCCTTATGACTAACATCGCGCCGCAGAGTCCGAGCCTCAACCGCGGCGTGTGGCGCAATATGGAGCACCGCATAGCAGACCTGTGGACCGCCCGCTACGGCGAGATATGGGTGATAGTCGGGTGCATCTCACCTCTCGACAACCGCGAGACGATAAGCGGGACGTCGATAGACGTGCCGACGCAGTTCTATCAGCTCATCGTCGCGCAGGAGGGGCTGGACATACGCGCGCTGGCGGTGGTGATCCCCCAGAAAGTGCCTTACGGCGCGTACGCGGCGCGATACCTCGTTTCAATCGACGATCTGGAGGATATGACCGGGTTGGATTTCCTCCCCGATCTTCCTGACTTCATACAGAACCCTCTTGAATCAGAACTCCCCTCGCGCCTGTGGCCCATCCGCCCGGGCGACGTGTTCAATCTTCTGCGGCTGCGCTACAGCCGGTGATTCTCCGCGGAACACGATGTCGAGACGCCAGTGCAGCTGCAGCTGCCGTGGGCCATGAAATCGTTCGCGCGGTAGCAAAGTTCGTGCGGTTGCAACGTTCGCGCGGTGCGCACCCGGTAAATATGGTATAATATGCGGCAATGTTTGCGACCATATTATACATCATTGCGTGCGTGCTCCTGTTTTCGCTTGCTATAGCGATTCACGAGTTCGGTCATTTCATTGCCGCCCTCAAGCTGGGGCTGCGGGTCGAGGCTTTTTCGATCGGCTTCGGTCCGGTTCTCTGGAAGAAGAAGGTGAACGGCGTCGAATACCGCCTTAGCGCCATTCCTCTCGGAGGATACGTTTCTATCCCGGATGTCGACCCGGAGGGGACGAAAAAGCTTGAAGGCGGCGGCGACGCGCCTCGTGTGCGCATACCTGCGTGGAAAGAGATTGTCGTGGCGGTCGCTGGACCTGCCATGAACATCGTGCTCGCCGTCGTGCTGGCGGTGGTGATCTCGCTCGCGCCCGGCGTGAAGTTCGGCGAGCTCTCGTCGAAGATCGGTTCGGTGATTGAAGGAGGCCCTGCGGCAGAGGCCGGCATGAAGGCCGGCGACACGGTGGTCTCGGTCGGCGGCAGGCCGGTCTCCACATGGAAGGAGATGCTTACCGAGGTGTGGATATCGGGCGGGCGGCCTACCCTGTTCGTCGTCGATCGGCCCGGCGAGGGCGAGGTGGAGCTTTCCGTGACGCCGCGCCATGAGGAGGCGACCGGCGGCTACTTCATAATGGCGCTCAGCGAGGCGAACGCGGCGGGGGGCGGCTCCTGGCTGCCCAGCCGCAATCCTCTGCGTCAGCTCGCGTGGGACGCAGGCTCGATATTCCGCGTGCTTAAAGGGCTCGTGACTCCAAAGGAAGCCAAGGCGACGGCCAACGCGCTAGGCGGGGCGGTTTCGATCGCGCAGGGGATTTACTCAAGCCTGCGGCACAACGCCTGGGACGGGCTCGGCTTCATGCGCTTTCTCAACGTCAACCTGGCCGTGCTCAACCTTCTGCCGATACCGGTCCTTGACGGCGGGCTCATAATGTTCGCGCTTCTGGCGCTTGTCTTCAGGCGGCGTGTGCCCGACAAGGTGGTGAATGGTCTGTCGGTCGGCTTCATGTACCTCTTGATTGCGCTCATGGCGATTTTGATTTACAGGGATTCCGTGCGCAGCTGGAGAATCCACACATATAAACCGGGAGATGCGGCAGATGTCGTCAAGCAGGCGGACGAGAGCCCTGAAGGCCGGTAGCCTCGCCATAGGCGGCGGCGCTCCCGTGAGCGTGCAGACGATGGCGAACGCCGATCCGCACGATGCGGACGCGCTTGCCGCCCAGATCGAGTCATGCGCTGCGCTCGGATGCGACCTTGCGAGGCTCGCCGTCCCCGACGCAGAGGCGGCGAAAACTCTCGGTGAAGTAAAGCGCCGTGTCCAGATACCGCTTGTCGCAGATATACATTTCGACTACCGCTGCGCGCTTGCGGCCATAGAGGCGGGCGCCGACGCGCTGCGGCTCAATCCCGGGAACATCGGCCCGCTCGACCGCGTCCGGGAGGTGGCGTGCGCCGCGAAAGAGAAGGGCGTCCCGATAAGGATAGGCGTCAATCTCGGCAGCCTCGAACGCGACATCGCCGAAAAACTCGCCGCCGCGGGACGCACGCCGGCGCACATCGCCGACGCGCTTTGCAAATCGGCGATGCGGCATCTTGCGGTTCTTGAGGGCGAGGGTTTCCGCGACGTGGTGATATCCGCCAAGGCGAGCGACACGCTTGCGACAATCGAGACGTACAGGCGGCTGGCGGAGCTTACCGACTGTCCGCTGCATCTCGGTGTGACAGAGGCGGGGACGCTTCTGCCGGGGACGGTGCGTAACGCCGTCGCTCTCGGGGTTCTTCTTTCGGAAGGGATAGGCGACACGATCCGCGTTTCGCTCACCGCCGCGCCGGAGAAGGAAGTCCGCGCCGGGGTGGAGATTCTGCGCTCGCTGGGGCTCAGACCGAACGGCCCCGCGGTGACGTCGTGTCCGACGTGCGGACGCACCAGGGTCGACGTGTCTGGCGTGGCGGCCCGCGTGGAGGATGAGCTTGAGCGGCTTTTTGTCGCGCGCGGCCGGCCGGCCGGGTTCCCGCGCGTGGCTGTGATGGGATGCGCCGTGAACGGTCCGGGCGAGGCGAAGGGCACCGACATCGCGCTCTGCGGCGGAGGCGGAGATTTTGTGCTTTATGTCAAAGGAAACCCTGTCGCCAGGGTCTCGGAGAAAGATGCAGTATCGGAGGTTATGAGACATGCCGTTCATTATTGACAACATAGCGGTTCTTTTCATCGCGTCGGTAGTATGCGGTCTCGGCTGGCTGTTCGGCGGGCGGGACCAGGTTCTGCTGCTAAAGGTAATCCCATGGCTCACCGTGTTCATGGTCGAGGTGGCGCTGTGCTTCCCGCAGAGGCACTCAGGCGAGTCGACGGCGCACGCCCGCTCGCGCGCATGGAGCGCCATGAAGAAGGATCCGCTTGTGTGGACCGCGCTCGGCTTCCTGGCTCTGCTGTTGATCCCTTTTCTGAATACAGGGCTTTGCCCGGACTGCGACAGAGTGCTCATAGAGCAGGGTCACAGCCCGGCGCCGCCGTTTTCGCTCCTGCCGTTCTGCGTCGACCGCATTCGGCATTTGAACGTCGTCATGTGGTTCGCGCCGTCGCTTCTGGCGATGCTCGCCGCAAGGCACGCGCTCGTAGAAAGAGGCAAGCGAACCTTGATTGAAGCAATCGTGTGGAACGGCGCGGCTATGGCGCTTCTCGGATTCGCCCAGCAGGTGACCGACGCTCCTGGTCCGCTGTGGCGCCCGTTCCCCGACGGCGTTCGCGTCTATTTCTTTTCGACGTTCGGCTATCCGAACATGGCGGGTTGCTATTTCGCGACCGTGTTCTGTCTGTCTGTGGCGGCATGGCGGCGGCGCGCGGACGATGTCCATCAGGATATCGAAAAGACGAATGCGGGGCGCAGGTTTGCGCGCCACCGCCTCTTCTGGATGAAGCATTTCATGATGATACCGTCGATTCTGTGCCTTTTCGCGACGATGGACACGCTTTCGCGCGCGGCTATAATCCTTGTCGCGTCGGCCGCAGCCATCCTCTTTGTCCATGCGGCGGTCACGACCCTGGCGAAGATGAAAAAGGCCGACCGTGTGAGGGCGCTGGCGTTCTGCGGTCTCGCGCTGATCGTGCTAGCGATAATCGCGTCGGGATTCATGCCCGACAGCGTCCAGAAGGAGATGCACACCGTAGACACGCGCGAGGCGCTCGACCGCGTGACAGGGCGCGGCGAATACCATTCGAAGGTCGCTATGGAGATTTGGCGCGAACATGCGGCGTTCGGCGTGGGCGGCTGGGGATATGTCCATTTCAGCCCGCTCAAGCTCCCGCCGCGCAAATACTGGGCCCCCGGTTCGGCGAACGTCCACAACGACCATCTGCAGTTCCTTGTCGAGCACGGCTTCGTAGGCTATCTGCTGCTGGTGGCGATTGTGGCGATGCTTCTCGGCCCGACATGCTCGACATGGATCAGACTTTCCAAGGCTACGAGGTTTCTGCCCGCGAACAGGCGTCCGCCGCCTCCTCAGGCGCTGTTCGCGCTGCCGGCGCCGGCGTTCGCCGTGCTCGTCGCCGCGGCGATCCCGGTGATACACGCTTTCGGCGACTGCCCGTTCAGATCCGCCGCCGTGATGTCGCTCTTTTTCACGATGCTCGCGTGCATCGACGGCTATCTGCCCCGCGACGCGGCGTCGGACGACCAGCCGTCGGATGTCGAATCGCGCCATCGCCGCCACCGCCATCACCATCATTCCAACTGAGGGTACAGCCATGCTCCATGTAAACGAAAACTACGCAAAGATCAAGCCGACGTATCTGTTCGCGGAAATCGCCCACCGCGTCAGCGCCCATCTTGAGGCGAATCCCGGCGCGAAAGTCATCCGTCTCGGGATCGGCGATGTGACAGAGCCTCTGTGTCCTGCCGTCGTTGAGGCGATGCACAAGGCAGTGGACGACGAGGCGGGACGCGCCGATTTCCACGGATACGGCCCGGAGCAGGGCTACGCGTTCCTGCGCGACAGGATCGCGGAAGTGGACTTTCGCGCGCGCGGCGTGGACGTCGCGGCGGACGAGATACTTGTCTCGGACGGCGCGAAGTGCGACTGCGGGAACATACAGGAGCTGTTCGCCCAGGATGTGAAGGTGGCTGTCGGCGACCCGGTATATCCCGTCTATGTCGACACGAACGTCATGGCTGGGCGCGGCGACATACTGCTTCTTCCGTGCACGGCGGCGAACGGGTTCGTCCCTTCTCCGGACGACCTGCCTGCCGAGGGCCGGCCTGACGTCGTCTACCTTTGCTATCCCAACAATCCTACCGGGGCGGTGGCGACCAGGGCGCAGCTTCAGAAGTGGGTCGACTGGGCTAATGAATCGAAGGCGCTTCTGCTGTTCGACGCGGCTTACGAGGCGTTCGTTCGCACGGAGGGGATCCCGCGCTCCATATACGAGTGCGAGGGGGCGCGTACGTGCGCGATAGAGTTCAGAAGCTTTTCGAAGACCGCCGGCTTCACGGGAGTGAGGTGCGGCTACACGGTCGTTCCAAAAGGGCTTTGCGCGTATGCGGCCGACGGGACGCCTGTCGAGCTGAGACCTATGTGGACCCGCCGCCAGACGACGAAGTTCAACGGCGCGAGCTACATAACCCAGCGCGGCGCCGAGGCCATATACACTCCTGAAGGCCAGGCGCAGACGAAGGCGACGATAGACTTCTACCTTGAAAACGCCAGGCTGATGCGCGAGGCGCTCGCCGCGCAGGGCTACACCGTTACAGGCGGCGTCGATTCGCCGTATCTCTGGGTGGACGTCAAGGGCGACTCCTGGGAGTTCTTCGACAGGCTCCTCAAGATGGCCAATGTCGTGACGACGCCGGGCGCAGGCTTCGGCCGTGCAGGAGAGGGCTTCATAAGAATATCCGCTTTCAATTCACGCGAAAACGTTCTCGAGGCCATCGAGCGTCTGAAAGGGGTCCTATGACAGCCTTTGCCGCGATTGCGCTCGCCGCGCTTGTGTGGTATCCTTCGCCCGACTGGAAGGACGAGCCGGATCCCGTCGCGTCGCCGCACGCCAGGAAGGGCGGCACCATCCGCTTTTTCGGCGCGCAGGCGCCGAAGAGTCTTAACGGCTACGTCGACAACAACGCCTACACGGGCATGACGTTCGGGCTGATGTACGAGAGCCTGCTTTCAACCGATACCGGCACGCTCGATTTCGCGCCCGGGCTGGCGCGCAGGTGGGCGGTCTCCGAGGACGGGGCCGAGTTTGTGTTTCAGATAGACGAGCGCGCGCGCTGGAGCGACGGCGAGCCTGTGACGGCCGGCGACGTGAAGTGGACGTTCGACACCGTCATGGACCCGAAGAACGACACCGGGCCGTGGAAGGTAAGCCTCGGCGCGTTTGAAAGCCCCGAGGCCGTGGATGTGCGAACGGTGAGGTTCCGCAAGAAGCCTGGCTCCGACAGCGACTGGCGCGATCTTCTGCACTGCGGCTTCTTCTACATACTGCCGAAGCACGCGTTCGAGGGGAAGGATTTCAACAAGCTCGATCTTGTCGGCGCTCCCGTCGGCGGCGCCTACCGCATTTCGCGCATCGCCGAGCAGGTCGAAACCGAGTTCTCTCGCGTCGAGAGCTGGTGGCGGCGCGACCTGCCGTCGAGCCGCGGCGTGTGCAACTTCGATCGTCTGGTGATGCGTTACTACATCGACTCCGAAAACGGTTTCGAGGCCCTTAAGAAGAGACTTATCGACGTCTACCCGGTCTACACCGCGCGCATAATGGGTGGCGAGACCCACGGCGAGAAGTTCGACCGCAACTGGATACTCAAGCGCCGTGTCAAGAACCACAACCCGGTCGGCTTCCAGGGGTTCGCCATGAACATGCGCAAGCCGCCGTTCGACGACCTGAGAGTCCGAAAGGCGATGGCGATGCTTGTCGACCGCGAGACGATGAACCGCACGATGATGTTCGGCGAATACTTCCTCTTGAAGTCCTACTACACCGACCTCTACGATGAGGAGCATCCGTGCGGCAACCCGGAGTTCCGCTATGACATAGAGGGCGCGAAGAGGCTTCTCGCCGAGGCGGGATGGAAGAAGAACGCGAAGGGACTGCTTGAAAAGGACGGCAGGGAGTTCCGCTTTACGTTCCTTTCGCGCGCGACCAGCGAGGACAAGTTCCTGTCGCTGTTCAACCACGCCCTCGAACAGTGCGGCATAAAGATGAGCATCGCGCGCAAGGACTTCGCGGGATGGATGCGCGACATGGACGACTTCAACTATGAGATGACCTGGGCCTCTTGGGGCGGCAGCATATTCCGCAGCCCCGAAGTCACCTGGCTTTCTTCCGAGGCCGACAGAAAGGGTTCGAACAACATAACAGGCTTCAAGTCGACGGAGGTCGACGAGATCATCAAGGCCGAGAAGAGCATGATGAAGATGGCCGACCGTGCCGACGCATACCGCCGCATCGACAGGCTTGTCGCAGAGCAGGTCCCTTACGTCCTGCTGTGGAACATCGCCGAGACGCGCCTTCTCTACTGGAACAAGTTCGGGACGCCTTCGACGGTTCTCGGCAAGTATTCCAACGAAGACTGCATCTTCGGATACTGGTGGTACGACGAGGACAAGGCTGCCGAACTGACCGAGGCGATATCAGGCCACGAGTGCCTGCCGACCGTCCCGCTCCGCGTGATCTACGACGAGGAGAGGTCACGCAGGTGATGGACGGCTACGAACTTCTGGATTCCGGCGACGGGCGCAAACTTGAGCGTTTCGGCAAGATTGTGCTTGCGCGGCCGTGCTCCCAGGCGATGTGGCGGCCGTCTCTGCCGCCGACGGAGTGGTCCCGTGCGGACGCGAGCTTCGACCGTGAAGAAGGAAACCGCTGGCACGGGCGGGCGAACCTGCCTGAAAGCTGGACGATCGAAACCGCCGGAATCCGCTTCAAGCTCGGCGGGACGGACTTTGGACATCTCGGCATCTTTCCCGAGCAGCGTGCGCAGTGGAGCTGGATACGTTCGCGCGTCGCGGCGGCCGCGGCCGTCGGGAGGCACCCGTCGGTGCTCAACCTGTTCGCTTATTCAGGCGGTTCCACGATGGCGGCGGTCCTTGGCGGCGCGGAGGTCTGCCACCTTGACGCGTCGAAGGGGATGGTTGAATGGGCGCGGGAGAATGCGGCGCTGAACGGGCTTTCGCAAAGCCCTGTGCGCTGGATCGTCGACGACGCGAGAAAGTTCATGAGACGCGAGCTGAGACGCGGCCGCCGCTATGATGCGGTCATACTGGATCCTCCTACGTTCGGCCGCGGCGCGGCAGGGGAGATGTACAAGATAGAACGCGACCTCAAGGAGACGCTCGACCTCGCGGCAGAACTCCTTTCGGAGCGGCCGCTTTTCGTGCTCTTTTCATCGCATACGCCCGGCATGTCGCCTGTCGCCGCGTCAAATGTCGTCGGACAGCTGTTCGCGGACGCGAAGGTGGAAGCCGGCGAAATGCTGCTTGAAGGATCGGGGCTGAAGTGTCCGAGCGGCGTCTATTGCCGCGCTCTCTGGGATATGGTATAATTATCGCCGCTATGAAAGCGAAAGTGCCACAAGAGCTAGCAGGAGCATTCAAGAAGCGTCCGACGGACGCCAACAAGTATTCTGTGGGCACTGTCGCAGTCGTCGGCGGCTCCTGGCGGTATGCGAACGCGCCTGTCATGGCCGGTCTCGGCGCGAGGGCGGCAGGCGCCGGTCTCGTCAATCTGGTGGCGCCCGGCGCGTCGCGCATGTGCGCAGGGGCGCTTCTGCCGGAGGCGACGTTCACAAAGCTCACTCCGAACGGCGTCCCGCCGAAAGCCGATGTAATGGTTGTCGGGATGGGTCTAGGCCAGTCGGTGAGTTCAGAGCTTATAGTATCGCGGCTGCTTTCCGGATCGAGCGGCAGGTTCGTGCTCGATGCGGACGCGCTTCAGATTCTCGCGGCATGGTACGGCAGGACCGACGGCTACGATCCGGCGCCGGGCCAGGAGCTCGTTCTTACACCTCACGAGGGCGAGGCGGCGAAGCTCCTTGGCGTGGGGTATGAGGCGGTTTCCGCCGACAGGGCGGGGGCCGCGCGCAAGATCGTCAAGCGCTACGGCGCGACAGTCGTGCTCAAGGGTCCTGGAACGCTCGTCGTTTCGGCGGACGGCTTGAGAGTCTGGCAGAACACAACAGGCAATCCGTTCATGGCGCTTGGCGGCATGGGTGACCTGCTGGCCGGCGTCATAGGTGCGCGCTGGGCGTATCTGAAAGAAGATCCTTTCATCGCGGCGGCGTCTTCTGTGTGGCTTCACGGGGTGGCGTCGGACAGGGTGGTCGCGGCGGGACGCGACCCGTCCGTTTCAAACACCGCCGCCGAGATCGGCGCGCTCAGAGTCTGCCTGGACGGTGCAGACAGGGCAAAGGGGGTAAATCCATGAAGGTAGACTATCAGGGGCTCATCGACCATCTGGCCGGGAGCGGTTCTGCGTTCGGTCTGCTTACAATGCAGGCCACTTCCACTACGGGGCGTTTGATGGCGGCATTCCCCGACAGGCTCAAGTGCCTGTTTTCGGCGGAGCACGGCTTTTTTTGTGCGTCCGCGCCCGGCGAGAAGACTGCGAGCGCGTGGCATCCATACTGGGACCGTCCAATCCACTCGCTCTACGGCGAGCACCGCCATCCGACGGACGAAATGCTTGCGGGACTGGGATGCATGGTGATCGACCTTACGGATATCGGTGTGAGGTGCTACACATATCTGGCCACGATAAAGAACGTCCTTGAGACCTGCGCCGAGAAAGGTGTCTCGGTGGTCGTGCTGGATCGCCCCATCCCTCTGGGCGGGGTTCTCGACGGGCCTATGCGCAGACCGGAGTACGCCTCTTTCATCGCGCCGCTCAACATACCTTTCTGCCACGGCATGACGCCTGGCGAATGTGCGATGTGGATCAAGAACGCCGAGGGGCTCGAGCTTGATCTCACGGTCGTGCGTGTTCTCGACTGGAGCCACGCCTCGCGCGAGCCGTGGCCAAACTTCATACCGCCCTCTCCTGCCATGCGCAGCTGGGACAATGCGGTGATGTATCCGATGACGGTTTTTTCGGAGGCGTATCCTTCGGTCGACTGCGACCGCGACGGATCGCTGGCGTTCCGTATCGTCGGCGCGCCGTGGCTGGATCAGAAGGGGCTTATCAAGGATCTTACTCCGGGGCTGTCGAGCTGCGGCGTGGGGATGCGCCCCTTCCGCTACGCGCCGCAGTCGGGCCAGTACCGCGGCCAGAATCTCAACGGGATCCTTTTCACACTTTCAAACCCCGAGGCCTACTATCCGGTGACTGCCGGGATGCTGCTTTATACGGCTCTGCTACAGCATCACGGCTCGAAGATGGTCTTCGGCTCCAAGACGGAGTGGTTCGACAAGCTGTATGGTTCGACCGAGATACGCGACACGCTGCAGAACGGCGACCTTGGTGACCTTTTCACAAAATGGATCGACGAGCAGGACGAGTTCCTCAAGACACGCGTCGACCTTTATGCATAAACAAAGGAGCAAACACAGATGGAAGAGCAGATAAAGTCAAAGCTCGAGGAGCTGCGCGCCGGTCTTCAGAACGACGGCGGCGACCTGGAGCTGGTAAAGATCGAGGGCAAGGTCGTATACCTCAGGCTCGTCGGACACTGCGGTTCGTGTCCCTTCGCGATGATGACTCTCAAGCAGGGGATAGAGGTCGCCCTTCAGGAGATCGACCCCGAGATAACGGTAGAGCGCGTGCAGGATTGACGACATGAAAACAGTCAACGTATCGCTTGTCGGCGTCGGCGGGCAGGGAATCATCCTCACGGCGGACATTCTGGCGAAGACTGCCGCCATCGCTGGGCTTAAGGTGAAGAAGAGCGAGATTCACGGCATGGCCCAGCGCGGCGGGAGCGTGAGTTCGCAGGTGAGGTTCGGCGACGATGTGTCGTCACCCGTGATCCAGGACGGGACTAGCGACATCCTCGTAAGCTTCGACAAACTGGAAGCCGTCCGCAACGCCCATCTGCTCGCCAAAGGCGGTGTGGCGATAGTCAACGACCTCTATCTCGTGCCCGTGACGGTCTCGTCCGGCCAGCAGAAGGACGTCGACAATCTCGACGCCCGCGTGTCCGCCATACCCGGGCTCAAGCTTATCGACGCCATGAAGATCGCAGTCGAAGATGTCGGCAACGCGCGCACGATGAACATGGTCGTCGCAGGGGCGCTCTCGGTCTTCACGCCGTTTGCGGAGGCCGACTGGATGCGCGCGATGGAGGAAATGCTTGCAGGCCCGAAGGCCAGGCTCCTCGATGTGAACAAGAAAGCGTTTTCGCTCGGCCGCGCGGCGGTGCAGGGCTGATTGTAAATCTGAGTAACAAGGAAAAGTGAAATGATGAAGGTGTTCAAGATGGCGGCCGCGGCGGCTTCGGCGGCGATGTTCGCGGCGGGATGTGCAGAATCCGGCGACGAAGGCGGGATAGATCTCACGGCCCAGGCTCTGGCGGCCGCGCAGTCCAGCGGTTTCGTCCCGGCCGAGGGCGGTGACGGCGGGACTCTGCACATATACACATGGAGCGACTACATCTCGCCCGACGTTCTCGAGAGCTTTGAAAAGGCTCTGGGCGTAAAGGTGGCGATCGACACATTCGACTCCAACGAGGCGATGTATGCCAAGCTCAAGGCCGGCGGCACGGGCTATGATATCATCATGCCTAGCAGCTACCAGATCAAGACCATGGCCCGCGAAGGAATGATCGACCGGCTCGACAAGTCTAAAATCCCGAATGTGCTGAACAATTTCGACAAGTCGTTCGCGACTCAGATTCTCGACTGCAAGTTCACCTACAGCGTCCCGTACGCCGTGACCTACTCCGGTTTTGCGTATGTGAAGGACAAGATTCCCGAAGGCGCGGATGTCGGCTCGTGGTCGATTCTGGAGAATGCCGCGCTGAAGGGACGCGTCTCGCTTCTCGACGATATGCGCGAGGTGATCGGTGCGGGGCTTATGTATCTTGGATATTCAATCAACTCCGAGAACCCGGCCGAGATAGACGCCGCCGTGGAACAGGTTCTCAAGTGGCGCGCGAACGTCCGCAAGTTCGATGCCGAGAGCTACAAGACCGAGGTCGCGAGCGGCGCGACATGGCTCGGCCACGGCTATTCGACCGACATTACTCAGGTGATCGTCGGCGACGAGGAGGCCGGTGCGCCAGCGCGCGACGACATAGGCTTTGCGCTCCCGAAGGAGGGCTTCACCATCGCTTTCGACGAGATGGTGGTGGCGAGCGGCGCCAAGCGCAAGGATCTCGCCTACGCCTTCATAAACTACATTTACGACGGCGAGGTCGCCGCGGCGAACATGGACTACATCTGCGGACCCAATCCGGTCAAGCCGGGAATCGATCTGCTCGACGAGGAATACCGTTCGCTGATCATACTCGATCAGCAGACGCTCCGTCACGGGCAGGTTCTCATGAGTTTTGACGGCAAGCCCGAGGTTCAGGAGCTCTACAACAGGGCCTGGGACCGCATCAAAGCCACCGAGGCGAGGTGACTGTCGACGAGATAGGTCGCCGCATCGACGGCCTCGGCCTGTGGGACGCGGTGTATCCGTACCACTGGGCGATAAAACCCAAAGGCACGGTTCTGCCATACTTCTTCGCCGCGGTCAAGGGCGATCGCGGCGAAGTGAAGGTCAGGGTGCTTCTGCTTGAAGGCTGGCAGACTTTTCACGACTTCGTGCGCACCGGGGTCGACCGCAACTTCGGCTGGTATTCGTCGCCGATAGAGTTCCCTCATTTTGAACTTGTGATACTGGCTGACGGCTCAAGTGCGCTTTTCAGGCACGACCCGGGGTATCTTCCGGCGGCCGCCGACGAGGCGGGCCGCTCGCTGTGCGAACGCATGCTGTGGGAGGTCTTCGGCGTCATGATGCGTATAGAGTCCGACAGAAAGCTCCCGCTCAGATACGCCGATGAGAAAGCGCTCTTCGCGCGGGTCGAGGACCGCCGCGGCAACTGGACCGACGAACCTCTGCCTATACCTGATCCCCGGACACATGTAGAGAGCGTGACTTTTTCGAAGGCCGAGCTCAAGAAGGCGAAGGATCTCCCGTTCGCGGCCGGTGATTCCGTGGAACTCGACTTCCGTCTGGTTCCCGGCCTCGCCACGAAGGAGAAGCGGCCGCGATGTGCATATGTGCTGGCCGGCGTGGATGGTTCAAGCGGCGAGAATATCATTTGGAACTGCATGTCCGTCAATCCCGAAACTGGCCTTCGCGGAATGTGGGAGTCTGTGCCGCCGCGCATCCTCGGCTTGTTGTCCGCCCGCGGCAGGATGCCTGGCGAGATCAAGGTCGTCTCGGGCAGAATGTTCCGCCTTATGCGCCCGCTTTGCATGGAGATACCTTTCAGGCTGTCGCTCCACGACCGGCTCCCCCGCCTCGAAGCCGCGTATCTGGCGCAGTGCGACCCGTCGAGATTTGTGGTATAATATACCGACAAACCAAGAAAGGCGACTCAATGGCCACAGAATCCAAAGTTGGGCGGAGAATCCGCACGTTTCGCGAGAAGCTCGACATGAGCATCTACGATCTCGCTCAGAGAAGCGGGATCGACGAGAAAGTCATAAACTCGATCGAGAAGGGCGAAGTCCTTCCCGCTCTCGGCGTGCTTACAAAACTTTCACGTGCGCTCGGGCAGAGACTTGGCACTTTCATGGACGACCAGTTCAAGCCCGATCCCATCATCACGCGTGCGAAGGATCTCGAGGCCGCGAAGGTCGCGGGCGAGGGCATGAACGATCTCGGCTACGCCTCCCATTCGCTCGCCATCGGCAAGCCCGACCGCCACATGGATCCGTTCCGAATCGAATTCGGCGCCGACGGGCGCGACGAGTCTTCGTCTCATGAAGGCGAAGAACTTATCATCTGTCTCGCCGGCGAGGTCGAGCTCAAGTACGGGAAGGAGGTCGTGACGACCTTGAAGCCCGGCGACACGGCCTATTACAACTCGGTCGTGACACATTCGCTGAGGGCCGTCGGCGGCAGGCCCGCCAGCATATACGGCATTGTTTTCATGCCGTTCTGAAGTTTCAAACAACGCAATCGGGGATGACTCATGGGCTGGTTCGAACAGAAGGAAAAGCCGAAGATTCCGCAGGCGAAGGCACTTTGGGCGATCTGCCCCAAGTGCATGAGCCACTTTGAAAAAAAGGTGTGGCAGGACAACGCCCGCATCTGTCCCAAGTGCGGCTACCACGGGCGCCTCTCGGCGCGTGAGCGTATCGCGCAGACTGCAGACGACGGGACGTTCTGCGAGGTGTTCCGCGAAGTGAGCTACTCCGACCACCTCAAGTTCCACGATGCGACCGGCCCCTACCGCGACAAGGTCGAGGCGACCATCGCCAAGACCGGCGAGACGGAATCCATCGTGGTCGGGACGTGCGAAATCGGCGGACACAAGGCGATGCTCGGCGTCATGGACTTTTCGTTCATGGGCGGCAGCCTCGGGACGGGGACCGGCGAGCGCATAGCCCGCGCATGCGAGCAGGCCGTCGCCGAGCGCCGTCCGCTCGTGCTCTTCAGCGCGTCCGGCGGCGCCCGTATGCACGAAGGCATACTTTCCCTGATGCAGATGGCCAAGACCTCCGCAGCCATAGGCCGTTTGAAGGACGCGGGCCTGCCCTACATATCCGTCCTCACCGACCCGACGACCGGCGGCGTCTCGGCGAGCTACGCCATGCTCGGCGATATAAACATAACCGAGCCTCGCGCCCTCATCGGTTTCGCGGGGCGCCGCGTGATCGAGAACACGATCCACCAGAAGCTGCCCGACGATTTCCAGTCGGCCGAGTATCTGGAGAAGCACGGCTTCATCGACAAGATCGTGGAGCGCAGGAACATGAAGGCGTTCATCGCCAAGATGCTTAACTACTGGGGGTTCTGATGATGGCTGCCAAGAAAACTGCTAAGAAGGCCGCTGTGGCGAAGATGACTGCGATGGACCGCGTGAAGCTCGCGCGCGACCCGAAGAGGCCTCACATAGGCGACTTCATACGGCTTATGTGCTCCGACTTCGAGGAACTCCACGGCGACAGGCTCGTCAACGACGACCGCGGTCTCAT
>OCTX012207162.1_pt1 | contig 16827 bp, 12 predicted proteins | sample 1539691 | NCBI WGS metagenome assembly OCTX01 (sample SAMN02144231, study PRJEB22623) | gut metagenome | biome: sheep rumen | host: Ovis aries | place: New Zealand | reverse complement strand
CATGAAGCTGTCGTTGGTTGCAGCCGAGGTAAACCGGATGTCCGAAGGCACACCCTCGTTGGCATGGATGTTGGCATGAACCTTGATGCCCCCTTTCTTCTTTCCCGTCTTCGGATGCCTGCCCACACCCTTGAAGATGAGGTTGGAGAACAGCGTGATGGTGGTGGAGTCGATGATCTGCAGGCGTTTAAGCCATAATGGAACCTGTCTGCGTCGGCTGTCCGATGAAAGTTCGTCCCTATATGTACCATATAAATCCCTGTATACGGCCTCAAAGACGCATTCCTTGCGACGGGAATTGGCGTCCGACAGGGTTGAGCGTCGGGGCATGAGCCTGATGCCCAAGTGCGCCAGCTTCCTGGCCTCAGGGAACATGGAGTCCGTAATCTCACGCAGAGAGTCAAAACGCTTGATGACGGCATACAGCATAATTACCAGATGTTGCCATGCATCAAAGTGTTTCACGTAACGCTCACCACCGTTTTCACGGCTGAAACGAAGAATTTTTGCCTTGTCAAGTAAATTTAACAGCTGACCATACATCGGCTGTCCGATAAAATGTGTACCTTTGTTCATGTTATCTATGTTTTGTTTGGCGACAACAAAGGTAACAAAAAAGGCTGGAACCCAAGCGAGGGTTTCAGCCTGATTTCATTCCGTGCAAAAAACTTTTATCGGACAGCAATAAAAAAAATCACATTTTTGGAACGAATAAAGTGAGATGTGTCACATTTTTTGAACGAATAATGTAAGTGCATAGGCAAAAACAGAGTTTATCATATAGGATTCTGTTTTCAAAGTTAGACGCAATATATGTACTTCTCTACTCAGACTCAGGTGGCACGTAGAATAACGGAATCACGCTTTCTCAATGATACACGTATGCTGTTTCGTTTTCTCGTCGTAGTTGATGCCGACGAGGAGGATGTCGGAGGTGTCCTCGCGGACCTGCTCGACGTATTTGCGGTCCTTGATCTGCTGGATGGCCTCCTCGGCGGAATGACCCTGCTTCAGCTCCACGATGAGTGCGGGCTTGTCCACGTTCTTGCGGGGACGGAAGACGAGGTCGGCGAAGCCGTAGCCCGTGGGCATCTCGCGGTGGATGATGTAGTCGTTGCGGGCATAGTAGTAGGCCAGGCTGACGACGCAGGCCAGTGAGTTCTCGTCGTTGTAGGAGAGGATGCTGGTCTCCTTGCTGTGGATGGCGTCGATGCCTTCCGCCACGATGTCGGCACGTCCGGCTATGGTGGCCTGGAGCAGACGCTCGGAGCGCGCTATGGCATCGATGACGATGTCCCAGTCTGTCTCCTCCACCGCGTTGCGGAGCTCTCCTTCCACCTCGCGGTTGGGCACATAGCACTCGTCATGGTAGCGGTCGAAGGTGAGATAACCAAGGTGGATGAGCACGGTGAGCACCTCGTCGCGGTTGCGGACGATGGATATGTCGTTCTGGAACTTGGTCGTGTTCACATGGATATGCGCTCCGGAAAGCAGTGCGATGACGCTATCCTTCAGTCCTTTATAGTTCCTGTGTATATAGCTGGCCACTGAGTCGAAGGCACCTGTGCTCGACCAGTAGCTCTTACAGAACCGCGCATTCAGCGCCTTCATAACGGAATTGGGATTGAACATCTGCGAGGCAGCGCCAATCTGATAGCCGTCGTACCATTTCTCCAGTTCCCGGTAATCCATGCCGTATTTCTCTGCCAGATTCTGCACCTCGTCCACCGTAAAGCCAAAATACGGAGCCATGTTCATCGGCTCTACCATCGAGTACTCCCAGAAATTATTGAGTGCCGACTGGGTGTCGTACTTCTTGATGGGCAGGATGCCAGTGATATATGCACCGGCAAAGACCTTGGCGGTCTGACCGCTCTTAAAGAGACGGCGTAGAAAGTTCACATATTCATCCACCACAGTTTTGTTTCCTTCGAATTCACGGAGGATACCGTCCCACTCGTCGATGATGAAGATGAACTTCTGCTTGGTTGCGTCAATCACACGTGTAAGGTAAATCATCAGGCTCTCATCCTCCTTCAACGGCACCTCAGGATACTCTTGATGGATATCCTGCTTGAGAGACTGCTGAATCTGACGGACGATTGTCTCGTCCTTGATTTCGGTAACAAAATCGCTGATGTCAAGGTAGATTACCGGGTACTTGTTGAGATGCTGCTCGTATGAGGGGTCTGAGGCGATTTGCAGGTCGTCGAAGAGTGCACGGGAGTCGCACGACCAGTCGTAATATGCGCACAGCATCTTTGCCGCCATCGTCTTTCCAAAGCGACGAGGGCGGGTCACGAGGCTGAAAAAGTTCTCCGTGTTGATAGTGGAATTGACCACGGAAATCAAGCCGGACTTGTCAACATATTCGCTGTTGCGCGACAAGGTGAAAGCCGCATTGCCTACGTTGATGTAATTGCCCATAGTGTCAGTATTTTGCGTTTATTCTGCAAAAATACGAAAAAAAGAATAATATTTACTATTTTAGTTTGACTTTTTATTTTGTTTTAATGATATTTCAGCTAATATTTTAACATTGAAATCGTAAAAAATATATTTTTTCCGAAAACGTCAGAAACCAATCCTTAAACTTTGTAACTTTGCAACAAAAATCATACCACCATGAAAAATTATACATCTATCTTTTCTATGGCTTCTATGAAGTCTATGGCCTCTAGAAAATCTATGAAATCTATAAAAAACAATTGCCCGCCGAGAGGCTCGCGATACCATCGCGAGCATGCTCCACACTATCCTCTACAAGACTTGGACTTTGTCCCCAAGGCCCTCAGGCTGACATCCACTTCCCTCTGCCCCGAAAACCTCCCCAGTGTTGAGTGGATATCACCCGCATGGCTCATTAAACTTTAAACTAATCAAAAAGCACCATGAACAAACAAAAAACCGGTGGACGCCAAAAAGGCACACCTAACAAAATCACAGCTGAAGTACGCGAGTTCCTAGCATCTCTTGTTTCCGACAACGCCGACCTCATACAGCAGGACTTCAGAAACATGACAACCGAACAACGAATGAACTTCTTGCCCAAAATCCTGCCATATATCGTACCCAAGGTCAAACCCATCAGCGACGAAGAGGAAAGAAAGCAAGCCTCTCTTGACATGAGAAGCATCGGAAACACCGCACAAGCACTCATGCTCTGGGAAAAACAACAAGAACAGGAAGAAAGGGAAAGAGAAAAAGAGGCGGCAGAAAAAGATGCCGAAGAAGAAAGAGAAAGGGAAATTCCTGTAACACAAGAAAAAGAAATACCAACAGCAGAAAATGTTTCCCCAAGAACCGAAAGAAAACAAGAAACAGCCCAAAACGAAGAACAAGCTGCACGGCCTGCACGAACTGCCCCAGTTGCAACCTCACCATCCCAGGAACTCGCAGAGCCTGCATTTCCGTCTAAGCAGAACCAACATAAACCGAACCATGAAAAGCAGTACACCGTCACCGACGAAGAGCTACACAACTTCATGACTCTTCTCTGCAAAGACCTCGAACCCTACCTTCAATACAACAGCCTCGACGATGTCGACTTCGAAGCCATACAAAGACAAAAATATGCAGCCGTGCAAGCCAATCGCTCCAACCAATCTCACCCGTACGACCCGTCAGATTAATCCAATTAGTACGACCGTCAGATAATTCCGATTTATCCTAAATCTCATGACATCATAAGTCTCCTCTGCTCGATTCCTCGATTTATCGTCTTTTCGAAGTTTCGCCATTTCGCCGCCTCGTCTAAAAACCTCTATTTTAGACCCACCTCCGTAAACAATCAATTTCTCGTCTTTTCGATTCCTCGAAACATCGTCGTCTCATTAGCCTCGGCTGGGGTTGTGGGCGTCCCGCCCGCACTAAAGACCGACGAAGCACGGTCAACAACAGCCACGCCCATCGCTCTTTGGCATTTTTCAATTCATCTATTTCCCTCTATTTTAGACCGCCTTGCGTGCAACAATCGAAGTCTCGACTTCTCGAAATATCACCTTCTCGTTTTCTCGTCTAAAAACCTCTACTTTAGACCAACGTCCCTGGTTTGTACAGTTCCCATCAGCACTGGGGATGTGGTCGTCTCGTCCGCGTCAACCGTCGAAAGCTCGATGTCTGAAGACGGTTGAAATATTCGTAATTATTCGTTTCGATTCGTGTTCGTAAAAATCGTCCGTATGGCCAATTCTTCATTTGATTACACTCCGCAAGACCAAATTATTCATTCAAATGCTTGCATTTCTTAGTGAAAAATCCTAATTTTGTAATCAGAACTGTTTCTACATAAATAGTTGCTTAAATCTACCGTTCCGAAGTGAACGGATGATGCATAATTAATAATGTGACTAACTAAAAAATAAATTGTAAACCTGAAATATTCACGTTAAAATAAATTCTTCAATTATGAAAACAAGCAATCAGAGACAGTATTGGATGCATCGCATCTCTTATGAGAAAGACATCAAAAGGATGCTCCTGGAGAAAGAAGGTCTGCTCATCACGGGGTGGAGCAACATATCGGACGACGTTTTTTTGCATGAGATTGCAGGAAAGGGACGCTCGGAATTTGACAAAATATATGAGAAACACTGTAAGAGCCTTCCTCGCAACCGTTTCTGTCTCTATATGTTCTTATCCGAATTTCAGGAAGGGGACTATGTGGTTGTGCCAAGCACCGGGACATTCAGCGTATATGAGATTGTCTCTGACAAGCCGTTCTCCCAGGCACACCTCACTGAGTTTGTCAACAGCGAGGAGGGAAAGGACGCGATAGAATGCAAGGACGGGAAATGCTACAAAAAAGGCACGGCAGATGAACTTGACCTTGGTTTCTTCTGGCAAGTCAAACCTGTAGAAACAGATATCTCCAGGGAACAGTTTGCGGCCAACAACCTGCAGAAAAGGATGAAGTACCAAATGACAAACATCAACATGACCGACTTGCAGGCCGAAATTGAGGAGGCCATCCGTCTGAAGAGAGACAACAAGCCAGTCGTCCTCAGAAACGAAATTGTCGAGTCCACCTGTAATATCGTGGTCGACAAACTCAAATCAACAATTAACGACGCCGGTTTCGAAAAGGTTGTCCAATGGTACCTGAAGCGTTTAGGAGCAGACACGACCCTTATCCCGTCGAAAAACGCACTTTCGAAAGCGGACGGTGACGTGGACGTTATTGGCGTATTCGAAGATTTAGGCATAACGGTCTTCGTCCAGGCCAAGCAGTATGACCAGTTCGTAGACAAGGGCGCGATTGAGCAACTTGTCAATGCATACGAGTCGGTCTACAAGGGCACGTATCCAGGAACAGCAGTTTTGTGGGTTGTCACCACCTGCGACCAATTCACGCAAGACGCCATCAACTATGCCAGTGAAAATTACGTGAAGTGCATAAGCGGAGCAGAATTCGCCAAGAAGCTACTGGATGCAGGACTCAAGAACCTGACATTATAGAATAGCAAGTACGACGGTATGGATACGTACGGCAGAATCGCGTAAGAGGTGAAAATTCCGTTTTTACAAGTACGACGGCACGGAGATGTAGGACATGGGGGTTCTTTACGATTCAGGAACGTATTTGCGCAAAAAACAGATTTTTTCGTTCCTACAAGTAAGACGGCACGGAGATGTTTGGCATGGGGCTCTTTTCAGTACCGTCATTGGGGAAAAGAAGAATGTGTTCTACTCTTGGCGCGTTTCCTCGTCGGTGTACCACTTGGCATACATGATGTAGTGGGATGCGATGCCCTGGTTAAGCTCCTTGGCCTGCTCGGGGTCCACCTTCTTGATGAACTTGGCGGGCACCCCACCCCAGAGATCTCCGTCGCCCACTTTCGTTCCTGAGAGGACGAGAGCCCCTGCAGCTACGATGGCGCCCTCCCCGATGACGGCATGGTCCAGCACGGTGGCTCCCATGCCGATGAGCGCGCAGTTCTTGACCGTGCATCCGTGGAGGGTGACATTATGTCCGATGGTGACGTCGTCCCCGATTTCGATGGCCGCCTTTTGGTAGAGCGTATGCAGGCATGAGCCGTCCTGGATGTTTACACGGTTTCCGATTTTGATGTAATTCACATCGCCTCGTATGACGGCGTTGAACCAGACGGTGCAGTTGTCGCCCATGGTTACGTCGCCAACGATAGTTGCGTTCTCAGAAAAATAGCAGTCTTTTCCCCACTTGGGTGTGAGGCCGATAACAGATTTGATTAAAGCCATAAGAATAAAAAATTTTATGCAAAGTTACAAAAAATAGCAGAAAAACTCAAAAAAACGCATAATCTGATACTATGAATTAAGAAATTATGCTATCTTTGCAAGAAGATTTACGATTTACTATTTACGATTTACTATTTATTTGGCAATTTTCTTAATTTGGGAATTTGCCATGCGAACGGGAAAAAACGGAATATCCGGAAAGACTGGAAAAACCGGTTTACTATTTACGATTGACGATTTACTATTTATTTGGCTATTTCTTAATTTTGAAATTTGCCATGCGGACGGAAAAAAACCGGAACATCCGAGAAAACTGATAACTGAAAACTGAAAACTGAATATATCATGTACGACAAAGACCGCGGACTATACATTGCTCATTGCGAGAACGGGCCGTTGAGCATCATCGGCAAGATGGCCAACCGGCACGGATTGGTGGCAGGCGCCACCGGAACAGGAAAGACCGTCACGCTCCAGGTGCTGGCGGAGAGTTTTTGCCAGATAGGCGTCCCTTGCTTCATGGCCGACATGAAAGGGGACGTGTCGGGCATCAGCCAGCCCGGCAAGCTGAGCAGCTTCATCGAGAAACGCCTGCCAGAGTTCGGCATCGAGAACCCGGAGTTTCAGCCGTGTCCAGTCCGTTTCTACGACGTGTTCGGCGAGCAAGGCCATCCGATGCGCGCCACGGTGTCGCAGATGGGACCGCAGCTGCTGTCACGTCTGCTGGGCCTGAACGAAACCCAGGACGGCGTGCTGAACGTTGTCTTCCGCATTGCCGACGAACGCGGTCTGAAGATACTGGATATCAAGGACCTTCGCGCCACGTTGGACTTCGTGGCCCAGCATGCGGGGGAATACTCCACCAAATACGGCAATATAGCTGCCGCGAGCGTCGGTGCCATACAGCGTGCCATCCTCCAGCTGGAGAGCCAGGGGGCCGAGAAGTTCTTCGGTGAGCCCGCCTTCGACATCGAGGACCTGATGCAGACCGAAGGTGGCAAGGGCGTGATGAGCGTGCTGGCCGCCGACAAGCTGATGCTTCAGCCGAAGCTTTACAGCACCTTCCTGCTCTGGCTGATGAGCGACATCTACTCGAAGCTGCCGGAGGTAGGCGACCTCGACAAGCCGAAGCTCATCTTCTTCTTCGACGAGGCACACATGCTCTTCGAGGACACGAGCAAGGCGATGGTGGACAAGATAGAGCAGGTGATCAGGCTCATACGAAGCAAGGGCGTGGGCATCTACTTCGTGACCCAGAGTCCGACGGACATCCCCGTGAATATCCTGGGTCAGCTTGGCAACCGCATCCAGCATGCGCTGCGCGCCTATACGCCGAAAGACCAGAAGGCGGTGAAGACCGCCGCCGACACGTTCCGAGCCAACCCTGCGTTCAAGACCGACGAGGCCATCATGAACCTGGGCACGGGCGAGGCGCTCGTCTCATTCCTCGACGAGAAAGGAGCTCCGTCGATGGTGGAGCAGGCAAAGATCCTGTTCCCGCTGAGCCAGATTGGTGCAATCACCGAAGGCCAGCGTCTGGACCTCATCAAGCAGAGCCGCATTTACGGCAAGTACGACACGGCCGTGGACAACGTGAGTGCCTATGAGATTCTGATGAAAGAGGCAGAGGAGGCCAAGAAAGCCGCAGAAGAGGAAGCTGCCGCCACAGAAGAAGAGAAGGCGAAGGCCGCCGCCGAGAAAGAGAAGGAGAAAGAAGAGAAAGAGAAGAAAAAGAAGCCTGGCTTCTTCAAACGCGTGTGGAAATCGATCGTGACCGCCGTGACCAGCACGATAGCCGCCATCGTGGCCGCCTTCGTGACGGAGAAGATAACCGGCAAGAAGAGCCGCAAGTCGTCGACAAGCAACACGGGCAGGATCATCAAAAACGCCACGAGTGCCGCCACAAGGACCATCACGCGCGACATACTTGGAAACATGAAGTAAGTTTGAAATGTCGGACAAGTCGGACTGGTCAGACAAGTCGGACTGGTCAGACAAGTCAGACCGGTCGGACGAGTCGGACAAAAAAGCAAAAAATTTGGCAAACAAACAGATATACAGACAAATAGGAGGGTTACTGCTGATCCTCCTATCTTTTTGCGAGGTACACGCCTACGATTTCGCAGACCGTAGCCGTGGCGTGACGCTCTACTACAATATCTTGTCGCAGACGGAGCGGACGGTGGAGCTTACACATGGTGGTCTGGAGAACGCCTACGAGGAGCGCAGCTACACAATCCCACGCAGTGTGCGCCACAAAGGCAAGCGCTACAGGGTGGTGGGCGTGGGCAAACGTGCTTTCGCACGCTGCAACCAGCTGACGAGCATCACCTTCAGCAACCATATCACGCGGATAGACAGCGCTGCCTTCATCGGATGCGTGTCGCTGTGGAAGGTGAGATTTCCAGAGAAACTGAGTTATATCGGCGACCGTGCCTTCTACGGCTGCGAGTCGCTCACGTATGTGGAGATTCCCCGTCGTGTGGAACATGTCGGGACTGCCGCATTCAGCAGTTGCGCGGCGATGGTGGACATCCTTGTGGACGACCGAAACGTTCGCTACAGCGACGCTGGCGGAAGCAGTTGCATCTTGGACAAGCTGAGCCACACGCTGGTTCAGGGATGCGAGAACACGGTGGTTCCTGAGGAGGCCACTGTCATCGGTGCATATGCGTTCGAGGGATGCGAAAGCCTCCGCAGCGTGGAGCTGCCTTCTCGGATAGAGCGGATAGACGAGAAAGCCTACTGGGGGTGTCGCGAGATTGAGTCGGTGAGGCTGAAGGCCTTTGCGCCGCCGGTTGTGAGTGAGGATGCCTTTCCCGACGGTACGGGAGAACGTGCCAAGTTCTCCGTCCCCTATGAGGCAGTGACACTTTACATGGACGCGCCAGTGTGGAAGAGCTTCACAAACTATTGACGGAAATAATCAGAATTTTCAATTCAGAAAATTATTTTTTAACATGAATGTCCATGAATGTCCGCGAATGTCCATTAATAAATATTTTTAATTGACATGAATTCTTTCGAACACTAATCTGAACGAATTTTCACGAATAGTTTTTTAAACACGAATGTCCATGAATGACCACGAATAATTCATAAATATTTTTTTAAAAAAAGCGTCAAAAATTTTGTAGTGAAGAAATAATATCATAACTTTGCATCGTAAAACAAAACGGAGAAAGTGATAACCCCCAATTAAAAACAATTAAAAAAAGGTAATCAATAGCTACAGAACAGCTGATAGTCGGCTATGCAAATGGCCCTCAACAGGGAAAATACGCCCTTACGCGTCTGCTTCCCGAAAATCAAAATCGTTCTTTAACTTATTGATTGCCAAAAATGAAAAGGAAACAAAGAAGAAGAAAAAACTGCGTGTGCAGCTGCACACCAGTTGGCGGCATCCTGTATATGGATGCGATTGAACTGAACCGTTTCATCAACGAAAACACTCTGGAGCTGGAAAAAGAGCCCAACACCCGCATCGTGGGAAGCCGCGCCCTGGAACTGGGCATTTTGTGCGAGCAAAAGGGGTGGAATCTCCGCGCTTTGGGCATCTGGGAGAAATTCCTTCAGCAAATCTACAATTACGATAGCTACTGGGGCATGGAGGAAGTGCCACTCCCCTCCCCCTCAGTCCGGATTGAGGGCCTGATGGCCAAAGACGAGGCCCGGACCTTAGGCAAACGAATAGACCGTCTGTGGAAACGGATTGGTCACCCCGAACTGGCCGATGCCCTCAGACGCGTGGAGCGCTACTATTGGGACATCTGGCTTAGCCGCTACTACGACGCCTGTGACATCAGTTTCATAGAAGAAACAGAAGAACGGCTGGGACTATCAAGTAAATAATGGCATTTGGAATGAATTTAAAACCTAAACTTGTTATGGAAAAAAAGTATTTTGGATTTACATTTAAAAATCAGATAGACGAGAGCAGCCGCAAAGCAGCGGCAATATCTTTCATGGCTTGGCACATTCCCGCGTTTGAAGTCAAAAAGTATCTCGAGAAGTTTGACAATGCGTTAATGACCATAGAAGAGCTGGATGCAAAACTGAAAAAATCGGTTGAAGATCAGGAAAAAGAGAAAGAGGAGAAAGAGCATGTTGAGGCAGACGACGATGACGGCGTTGAAGATGATGATGATGACGATGACTATGGCATAGGGTACAATAAACTTTTTAGTGACTACGATGACGACGATGATGACGATGATGACGACGAGTCGCTCTTCCCTTTTCTTCCCGACAGTTCCTCCACAGGAGCAGTGGGCAAAGAGTGGTTTCTGAACCGCAGCAAGGAATGGCAAGAGGTGTTTGGCGAAAAGCCCTCCGAGGACGACTATGCCTATCTGCTTTCCGACAAGCGATTCGGATGCAAGAATCTCCCCACGAACTATTATGCGCTCTTCCCCCGTGAGTTTCACAGCCCCCGCGAGATGGCCTCATACGTGAAGCAGTATGTGGTGGGCCAGGATGAGGCTATCGACCATCTCTCCGTGACGTTCTTCCAGCATTATCTCGACCGTCGCAACCAGAGTAAGAAAAGCGTGAAGATGCCCGTAGTGCTGCTCGGAAGCACAGGCACAGGCAAGAGCGAGATACTCCGGCGCTTCAGCGAGCTCTGCGACTGTCCTGTGGTACGTATTAACTCAAATGACGTGGTGCCCAACGGATGGAGAGGCGCCACCATCCGCGACTACATCGCGGGGGCGATGCGTGATGGCTACACGCAGAAAGACATGCGCTACGCCGTGATTGTGTTTCATGAGTTCGACAAGCTGACCCACAAGGGCATGAGGATGGTGGGCAGCAACAGCAGCGACTTCGACATGGACATGATGCGAGAGATCATGCGATTGTTCGAGAGCGGACATCCATTGAGGTTCCAATCCGCCAATCCGTTTGAAAGAGATGAGGTTGAACTGCCTACAGAGAATCTGCTCATCCTCTTCGACGGTGCTTTCCACGGATTGGAGGACATCATTCGCAAACGGATGAAGCACGACGACCATCCCATTGGCTTCGGGCGTCAAGACAAGGCGGGACGGGCTGTCGACTGGTTTCACTATGTGGAGTACCGGGATTTGCTGGAATGGGGATTCTCACCAGAGCTGATAGGGCGTGTTGGCGAGCTGATACCACTCTCGCCATTGGACGAGAACCTGTTCCTGAGAATTATGCGTGAAGCTAAGGACTCCGTGTTCGAGGCTCACCGGCAGTTCTGCGAAAACAATCATATAGAGCTGGATTTCAGCGACGGCGCAATGCGTCTGATTGCACAGCAGGCTCAGGAGAGCGGTATGGGGTTCCGCAATGTCAAGGCCCTGCTTGCGAGGGTACTGAACCGCGTGTATTACGACATCAACACGAACGACTCCCGGCTCAAGCGGGTGCATATCGACTCAAGCTATGTGGCTCGTCAGCTGGGCTTAGAAAAACTGAAGCATTAACGTTGGGTACATATTGTTTCTCACGAGCACGGGGAATCAGGCCGTTTTTGCCTGATTCCCAGTGCTTTATGTTTTCCCGCGCTTGATGCAGATAAGCAACGATCAGCCTACGGCGTCACACGCACTTCTCCCGGAACTGACTGGGCGACATACCGTAGACACGCTTGAACGTATGGCCGAAACTGCTGGTCTCGCTGAATCCGCACCGGGCCGCAATTTCGGCAATGCTGAGTTCCTGACTGTCTTTCAGCAGTTTGGCCGCATTCTCCATCTGAATGGCTGAAATAAAAGTCTTGGGCGCCACACCTGCCACCTCATGCAGTCTCCTCCTGAATGTCTGCACACTCAAGTTCATCTTGTCGGCCACCTGCTCAACGCCGAAAGTTCCCGCCTGCATTCCGCTGTTCACGACTTCGATGACTTTTTCGAGGAAAAGTTTCTTCTGCTCATCCAGTCCCACCGTCTCCGTCTCTGCCGCAGGAATCCTCAGCTTCTGGTCTTCTGACGCCAACTCACCCTGCGTGCCCTTGTCGATGGTGCCAGCCTGATTTTCCGCCTGCTCCCTGAGTATGCGTATTTGCTCCACCAAGGCCTCAATCTGTCTTTTCTGACGTTTTCTCATCAGAACGACAATCAGGATTGCGGCCATTATCACCACCGCTACAATGACAGCCCAGACCACCATGCTTCGATTGTGGGACGATCGCATGGACTCGTTCTCCTGCTTCAGTTCGTCGTTGGCAAATTCGGCATTGAAGCGAGCGAGGTTCTCAGCCGTGGTGTGCGTGTAGAGGGAGTCCTTGAGCAAGTCGAAGCGGTCGAGCTCTACCTTCGCACTGTCGGGATTCAGGGTCCAATAGCTTTCATAAAGTCCTTTGTGAGCATGAATCTCGTTGTAGAGATCGCCCATCTTCGAAAGCAGGGCTGCCGCCTCCCGATAGCAAGGAATGGCCTCTTTCTGCCGTTGTTGGCACAGCAAGGCCATACCGAGCTTGTTGAGCGCGACGGCCAGCGTGTGGGCGTCGCCATTCGTTCTCGATTCGTCCACCACATTCCTCATGATGCGTTCGGCATCGGCATATTGATGCAGACCGAGAAGCACCGTGGCTTTCTGTGTGAGACGCATGTTGGTCCTAATTTGATTTTCAGGCATTTTGCTTTCAATTTCGCAAGCCATCTCCACATGAGGGAGCGCGATGGAGTCGCGTCCCATGGCATGGTAGATGTCGGATGCCATTCCCTGAATCACGGCCATGCGTGCCGGATTGTCTGCCTTGCGTGCATGTGTGATGGCCTTCAGGATGTACTGCTCCGCCTCCTGCAGTTGATAAGCCGCCATATAGATGCCCGCCAGGGAGTTGAGGCTGGCCGAAATGCGGTCGTCGTCTGCCGAGCGCATGTCGATGTCCAGACACTGCTTCATATACTCGGCAGCTTTGGTGAAGTCGCCTTTCCTGACGAAAGCGAGACCCAGAATATTCAGATTTCCGGCCTTGTCATCATTGGGATAGTGGCATAGAGGTATTGCCTTCAGTCCGTATTCTATTGACTTGTCGTAGTCCTGACGGTCGTAGAACCACTCTGCCGCCCAATACCACACCTGCTGCCGGACAGAGTCCAAGGGAGTGGCAGCGCCGAACTGTATTTTCTCATCCGTGAACTCCTCCTTGTCCAGTTCCTGAAAAAAGGAATTGGCAGCTACGACATCCTGAGCTTTGTCGAAAGCATCCAGATCTGCCTCCACAGACTGAGATTCCGCAGCCGATGGGAAAAAGAGAAGCAGGGCAATCAATGAAAATCGAATAAAAGATATAAAGAGGTGGGATGATGGGCTGAACATATGCTTTCTGAATTTTTCAACAAAGATACAACAAAATCGTTAAATTCTTGCCTTCCGAAAGGATTATTTGAGGAAAGTCACTGTTTTGGAAGGGAAAAACTGACTTAAGGGGTGTAATCCTTGTCAATCCCCTATCCGTTTCACTTTTCAGCATATCGTGTTGTCGTTGTCCGCGAGCATGAAATTCGCACTTTCATAACAAATAAGGATTGTAGGATTGACCGATTCTTGCTAACTTTGCAAAAAATTTAGAAAGAGAGGGATAACGATGAATACAGACGTAGTCGTTGTGGGAGCGGGTCTGACCGGCCTGACTACAGCTTTTTGGCTTAGGAAATGGAATGTGAAAGTACATGTGGTGGTGACCACCTGCGGAGCCTATGCGCTGAATGACTTGCTTCCGTCATGCGAAGGCCATTCCCCAATACGACGCCAGCAGCGGCCCACGGATAGCGTCCTTGAGCAAAATCGAGCAGCGCCATAAAGGCCTCATCCTCGGCGGCAACCTTCGCGACGGCATCGGCATGGCGCAACGCATCACACAGGCCACCACCATCGCACGCATGCTGGCAGACCAGCTAAAGGAAACAGACAAGCAGAAATCAACCAATTTGCTATAATAAAAAAATAATGAAAAGAAAACTTACCCTTTTACTTGCAACATTGATGATGGCCATGCCAATGATGGCGGGCGACATCGACGGTGACACTCCAGGCGATACCGCCCGCGTTTATGACATCGACGAAATCGTGGTGGTTTCCCAGCCAAAGGAGCACACTATCCTCAGGCAGCAACCCGTCAGTTCCACGATCCTCTCGAGCAACGAGCTGGAAGGACTGAGCCTTCGCGACCTGAAGGAGATCTCCGACTATGTGCCCGCCTTCGTGATGCCGAACTACGGATCGCGCTTCACATCCTCCATCTATGTGCGTGGCATCGGCTCCCGCGTGAACAGCCCATCAATGGGTGTGTATATCGACGACATCCCATTAGTGAACAAGACCTCGTTCAACAGCCACACCTACCAGCTTGACCGCGTTGACATCCTGCGTGGCCCTCAGGGAACCCTCTACGGAATCAACACTGAGGGAGGACTCGTACGTCAGTACACACGCAATCCCATGAACTACCAGGGAACGGACATCAACCTCGGCATAGGCTCCCACTTCTACCGCAACGCGGAGGTGGCACACTACACCAAGCTGAGCGACAAGCTGGCCCTCTCTCTCGCTGGATTCTACGACGGGACGAACGGATTCTTCAAGAACTCACTGACCGGCAAACGTGCCGACGACATGAACGAGGCCGGCGGACGTATCCGCCTCGTCTATGCACCGACAACACGCCTCAGCTTCGACTGGATCGCCGACTACCAGTGGGTGAATCAGAAAGCCTCCCCCTACGGTGCCCTTGACCCGGAAAGCGGAAAAGTGACCGGAAGCCCCAACCAGGACACACAGAGCAAATACAAGCGCAACATGCTGAACACCGGACTGGGCATCAAATACCAAGGCAAGGGATTCGACTTCCAGTCGACCACCAGTTACCAGTATCTGTACGACAACCTGCTGATGGACAATGACTACAGTCCCATCGACTTCATCGTGGTTGACCAATGGCAGACAGGCAACGCACTCACCCAGGAGTTCACGTTCAAGAGCAACAACAACAGCCGCTGGCACTGGACCACGGGTGCCTTCGCATCCTATCAGTGGCTTAAGACCGTTGCACCAAACACCTTCGGGTCAGCCTTCAGCGAGATGATGAAGAAGCAGATGCATCTCGACCAGGCCGAGGCCGGCATCTATAACGCGATACTCGGAAGCATGAGCGCACGAATGCCCGAAGAAGCAGCCAAAGCAGCCATCGAGCAGGCAGGAGGCGTGAATGTGGGCGTGTCGATGCTCGTGCCATGCCGCTTCCACACCCCACAGTTCAACCTGGGACTCTACCACGAGTCGAGCTATGACCTTAGCAAACGGCTCACCGCTACCCTCGGACTGCGATATGACTTCACTCGGGCAAAAATACGCTACAACACCAGCGGCGACTTCAACCTCCTGTTCAGCATCATGGGCCAGGACGCCCTTGCAAGAGTGGTATCCCTGTACCAGCATGAGGAGAAGACCGACTTCAGCCAGTTCCTTCCGAAATTCGGACTTACCTACAAGTTCGACGGAGGCAGCAACCTGTATGCCACTGTGACGAAAGGCTACCGTGCCGGAGGCTTCAACGTTCAGATGTTTGGCGACATCATCCAGAACGACATCCAGAGCAACGCACAGACCATCATGGCAGCTGCCAACCAGGCCCAGCAGACCCACCAGAACGTGGAGCAGACCGTGGAGCAGAGCGATGAGAAATATGCCACAATCCTCGAAGGCATCAAGTTCAAGCCTGAGGAAAGCTGGAACTACGAAGTGGGCACACACCTGAACCTCTTCAACAACAAGGTTCATGCCGATATCTCGCTGTTCTATATGCAGATCCGGAACCAGCAGCTGTCCGTGTTCACTGAGGACTACGGATTCGGACGCAAGATGGTGAATGCCGGCAAGAGCTACAGCTGCGGAGCAGAGCTGACACTTCGAGGCATGGCCGCCGACAACCGCCTGTCATGGATGGCAAGCTACAGCTACACGCACGCAGCCTTCAAAGACTATAAGACGAAGGAGAGTGCACGCGGCGAATCTGTGGACTACAAGGACAACCTCGTCCCCTTCGTGCCTGAGCACACATTCTCAGCTCTTGCCGACTACCGATTCGACATCTCCAACGCTGCCCTGAAGAGCATCACACTGGGAGCCAACGTATACGGACAGGGCAAGATATACTGGGACGAGGCCAACACCTTCGACCAGAAGTTCTACGCCACGCTCGGCGCACACTGCGCAGCTGACTTCGGACTCTGCCGTCTGAACCTCTGGGCCAAGAACCTCACCGACACAAAGTACAACACCTTCGCTTTCGTGAGCAAGGCAACCGGAGATGCCAGCTACGCCGCACAACGTGGCAACCCCATTCAGTTCGGTGTTGACGTAAGTTTCCACTTCTAATCGGCACAAATATTTCACCAACATATTCCGCCCTGTCCTTCTGAGGATGGGGCGGATGTTTTTTTGAAGAAGAGAAAAGGAGAGACGGTTGTATGCTTTTACGAAAATACAGTAATGGAAAGCGGTGTTATCGAGCAAGGAGCGAGTAAGAACCTGCTCTTAATTTTTGGCATGTTCTAATAATTAATAAATCCAAGAGAATTATCTTTGCCTGTGTTTGCCTCTTTTTGGCATCTTTGCTCTTAACCTCTTGAACCG
>OCTX012280405.1_pt1 | contig 16830 bp, 11 predicted proteins | sample 1539691 | NCBI WGS metagenome assembly OCTX01 (sample SAMN02144231, study PRJEB22623) | gut metagenome | biome: sheep rumen | host: Ovis aries | place: New Zealand | reverse complement strand
GTATAAAGGTGGGTACACCGAACAGGGGTTAGCGGAATGAAGCACAGAATAGCCATTTTTTCGAACGGTTATAACGGCAGTATTACTCTCAAGGCGATAGAGGGTATCAAGAGGTATGCTGCGGTCATGGACTTCGATACGCACTTTTATATCGGATTTGCAGCGAGCAACGAGAAGCCCACTTTTAACGTAGGCCAGTTCAATATCTACCAGCTCGCCAAGCTCGAACAGTACGACGGCCTCATCGTTTTCTCAGGCATCTTAAATAACCCTGAACTTGCCGAACACTGCTGCAGGACAGCCAAGGAAAAGGGTCTTCCGGTTGTAAGTATCGGTATGTCTTTCGAAGGCATTCCCAATGTGGACATCAACAATGAAGACGGCATGAGGGATCTCGTTGAGCACCTCATTACTGTGCATGACGTTAAGAGAGTCGTATATATCGGCGGTACCAAAGAACATGTTGATACGATCGAGAGATATAACGTAGTCTGTGAAGTAATGCAGAAGTACGGTCTTACTCTGGATGACAAAGACGTCTATTACGGCAACTGGGTAAATGAGACTGCGATCGACATAGCAAGGCAGCTCTCAAACGCTCCTGATGGCCTTCCTGACGCGATCATATGCGCTAATGACATCATGGCCCTCGCAGTAAGCTGCGAGCTCCGTGACTTAGGCTACGAGCTTCCTGAGGACGTAATAATCACAGGTTTTGACAACATCGGCGAAGGCAGGGTCTCATATCCTGCAATGACGACAGTTGACCAGGATTATATAACGGTCGGTTATAACGCCTGCAAGATCCTCTACGATGAGATAGAGGGCACGGACAATGAGAATCTTACCAGTGTAGCTTCCAAGCTCATTGTAGGCGAGAGCTGCGGCTGTAACTGTGAGGCTAACAGCCCTTACGATATCGGCAGAAGGAATTACTGCAGGAATATCCACGCGAAGAGCAAGCAGGCTGACTTCTTTAACCGCTTTATGCGTACCGAGCGTACGAAGATCCTTGAGTCCAAGGACTACGATGACATGAAGCAGAGCTTAAGGGACTTTTATACCGTTAACCACGAATATATCGGTGAAGACTACTACATCATGCTCAATAAGGATTACTACGATGATCTGGCATCGCCTGATGAGGAAGTCCTGAAGAACTGCTATGACACGAATTTTGATATTGCTGTGGCGCTCTCGAAAGGAAAGATCTCAGAAGAGGGCATAGACGTGAATCTCAAGATCCCGGGCTTTATCAAGCAGGAGGGCGAGCAGCACATTTACTTCTTCTATCCTCTGCATAACGAGCAGTATAACTACGGCTATGTAGTATTCAGAGACGGCACCTACATAATCGACGAAGCATTCCGTATCTACGAATATCTCGAAAAGCTCGAGCACTCCTTCATGGAACTGCGCATCAACATGCGTTTGGAAATGGTCAACAAGGAGCTGCGTTTCTTATACGATAAGGATCCTATGACAGGTCTTTACAACAGATTCTGCTTCGTAAGCCATGCTGTTCCGATCGTTGAAGAGAGTAAAGAGCACGGCAATACGGCGATGATCATGTTCGCTGATATCAACCACATGAAGAAGATCAACGACCGCTACGGCCATGTTTTCGGCGACAGGGCGATAAATATCGTGGCTGACGCTATAAAGAGATGCATCGGCGATGACAACGCAATAGGAATCCGTTACGGCGGTGACGAATTCCTGGTTATTGCTGCCAATGCGACTAAGGAATATGCCGATAAATTCGAGCGTGACATGATCGCCTTCATCGACAGGGAGAACAACCTGGGCATCAATCCTTTCAAGTTCTCCATAAGCGTAGGCTACGTCCTTACAGACCCCGCATCATCAAAGTCAGTCAACGACTATGTCGAAGAAGCTGACGTAATGATGTACGAGATCAAGAACGAGTATCACAAGACTCATCCCGGACTTAATTAAAAGATCTTATAGATCGTTGTATTCTCCTCTGCGAAGTAAGCGACATGCTTGAGGTTCCTTTCGACGAACTGCTTATTGAGCTCTACTCCGGAGTCGAGATCCAGATGATCGAAATCTTCATCGATAATGAGATACTTGATATTTCTCTCTTTGCAGTATCTGATGAACTCATTCGGATCGTTGCCGCATCCTGAGATAAGCCACTGATAGATGGTATCTCTCGTATTTGTGTCATGTCCTGCTGACCATGCGTAATAGGGCCAGCCGTAGTACATGGGACGTCCTGCAAGGATGAAACGGTTCATTGACCATGTGTAGGGAGTAAGGAATACGTCGGAAGGAGCAGTATTCTCAGCGATCCATCTGGTGACAGGTGAATTCATGTCAGTAACCAGAGGACTTCTGTTGATATTTATATATGTGGCCCATTCGCTGACGCCTGTAGCTGTGAGAGGAACCATGAGAACTGCTGCAAGGATAATGCCTGCGAGCTCAAATACAAACCATGCAGTATAGGGGAGACCCTTTTCCTTCTTGGTCTTAACAGGCTCGTGCTTCAATGTCTCAGGCTCTAATTCTTCCTCTTCCTCTTCAGGTTCGGGCGTTGAACCGTCGATTACCGCGTCAGCAGATGCGATAGTGACATTGCCGTCGTCTTCAGGCTCATCTTCGCCGAACTTAATGGAATTAAGGGCGATCGTGCCGGGACGCATTGCAGCGTGAGCAGGTTCAGGGGTGGATTCCTTCAAAGCTTCATCGGAATCGTCCTCATCAGAGGTCTTATCTTCTTCAGATTCCTCATCTTCAGACTTTTCTTCAGAATCTGATTCTTCCTTGTTTTTTATATCTTCGCCGAAAAGGGCAGCAAGAGCAGCAACGCCGGCCTTGGCTTCGCTGTCATCTTCCTTTTCGCCTTCTTCGTCAGAATCTTCCTTTGATTCTTCTGTATCAGCCTCGGAGGATTCTTTCTCTTCTTCTGAAGGCTTCTTGTCTGACTCTTCCTTATCAGCCTTTTCTTCAGAATCTTCAGTCTTTTCTTCAACGTCTTCCTCAGGCTCTTCTTCGTCTTCGGAATCCTTCTTTTCATCGCCGAAAAGGAGCTCTTCAGGAATCTCCTCTTCCTTGATCTCTTCTTCCTTCTTTGAAGACTGATCGTCTGAATCACCGCTCAGGCCTGATACGTCGGCATCAACGCCTGTGTGGGCTTCCATGGCTTCGATATCGAGAGATTCTTCTTCCTTTTCTTCAACAGGCTCACCGAAAGCGCTTGTGGAAGGGATGACCGGCGTTCTGACGCCAGTATTTGAATCAGCAGCTACAACAGCGAGATCGCCGTCCATCAGGTTGCCGTCAATGATATCGTCAGCTTCAACGGAATATGTGGGCTCTTCCTCTTCAGTCTTTCTTTTCTTGAGAGGAATATAGAGAAGATTTGCGATAAATGCCGCAACAAAAGCATCAACAAGGATAAGAGTTACCTGGATAAACTTGTGGTTTGCGAGCATCTCCAGAGTTACCTGGAAGAGGAACGCAAAGATCATCGGGTTAAGAACGCAGAGGAACAGCAGGAAGCGGTGAACAGGCTTCTTGTGTACCAGGTCGGATATAAGTGTTACGACCGCGAAAACTGCCGCAAGAATAAGTGTTAATCCCGTAACGATAAACAGGTAACGCGCGAGAGTGTAAAGTGATGCGTCTCTGCCGAGAATGAAGCCGGGTGTGAATACGAACGAAACGACGTTCTTATATCCGCCGGAGAATACTAATGTCTGGATAAATGAAGATGCAACGGCGCAGACAGCAACTGCCAGATAAAGGAGCCTGCTCTCTGAGAAGAGCGCCATTCCGAAGAGTACAAGGAGAAGCGCGATGAGGCAGGAACCGTGGAAATAAGGCATTACGATAACGAGAACGCATGCAAGGAATGTGAGAGACACAGGATAGAGAGGGTCCTCAGATCTTGTAAGCCATGATGTTTTCGAGAATGCAAAAGCCTTAATACCCTCACCAAAGTCTTCAGCACGCGAAATGGAGATGCCGAGTCTTCTTAAGAAAGGCAGGAAAATGATTACCATGATGATGATGACGGCAATACCGAGCATCAGGTGACGCTGGTTGGGATAAACGTTGATGGCCCAGATGCCCCAGTCGTCGTAATCGGTAACCTTATACCACATACCGAAATTGAGGATCTCGTTTACCGCCTTTGCAAGGGTATAACCCTGGCGCATATATTCATTTAAGTGATAGAAAACATTAAGTGAGCTTCTGAAGAAGACCAGAATAGGTGCAACTGCAAAAGCTGCTCTTCTGGAGCTTAAGAGTACTGCGAGAAGTCCTAACAGGACGAGCGCGCATACCATAGTGATTATTGAAGGGAAGTTAAGTGCATAATCGATAGGGAGTCCCAGATATTCGAGCATGCCGCAGAGGAAATAGAAGAAGAAGTGATACTTGATTCCGTCTCCGGAGAAATGCATGTACTGGGTAGGAAAGTTAAATCCCTTGCCGAAGGATGAGACCATAGCCGTATGAGGTGAGAGGTCTGAGAATGTGGAAGCACCGTTGAGAAGTGATGTGCCGTTTACCCTGTATGTGTAGAACATAAGGAATGTAGCCATGATGGTGATGATCAGGATAACAACGCCGTAGAAAACAGAATCGGCAACGTTGTGCTGATATTCCTCGATCATGGTGGCACCGGCAGCCTTGAGCTCTTCACGCTTGATCCTTCTGCGGTTAATGAGGATGATGCATGTGAGGATCATCCAGATGAAGAATGCAAACGTAATGAGAATGCCGAGCTTCATGCAAAGGTCGCCGCTGTTCATTATGTATGACAGTCCGAGGATTACGAAATAATTGAAGAACGGGACGCACATAAGGCCCGTTACGATTCCTGCAGGAACCGTAAATAACGTATTCGGAATATGCGTAATAGCCTTCGCTGAAGGACTGCAAGCGACATAAAGCCTTCTGACATCCGGTACACAAAGGCCTACGAAGCAAATACCGAATGCAGCACATAATACTAAATATAAAATAGCGAGCATAAAAATCCCCTTATTTTAAATATCTTTCTAATATTATCACAACTTAGCTTTTTACAAACATGTGGCAATTTTTGAGTATCAATGAAGACGCCGCTCGAAAAAGAGTATAATCTGTCTATCTTTTGCGATAAAAGGGGAATTTGTATGAAAATTACTGTTCTTGGCGGCGGTCTGTCGCCGGAAAGAGATGTATCACTCAAGTCGGCAAGCCTTATTGCCAATGCTTTGCTCTCCAAGGGACACGAAGTTGCGCTGGTCGATCTATACGACGGAATCGAGACCTCTTATCCTTGTGAGACATACTTCAGAAGGGGTACGGTAAATCCTTTTTCGTACACTATTCCTGAGACAGAGCCTGATCTCGACGAGATCATCAGACAGCACGGCGGAAGAAAGAGCTGGGTAGGTCCCAGAGTAATCGAGATGTGCAAATATGCTGACAAGGTCTTCTTAGGCCTTCACGGCAGCCACGGCGAGAACGGCCAGGTACAGGCACTCCTTGATGCTTTCGATATCACATACACAGGCTGTGATTACTTAGGCTGTGCGATCGCTATGGACAAGGACCTCTCAAAGGCCCTCGCAAGAGCGGCAGGTTATCTTACGGCTGACTGGATCGTAGACGATCCAGAGAGGCTTTCTTTCGAGAGAGTAAATAAAGAACTCGGACTCCCCTGTGTCGTTAAGCCTATCGGCAACGGCTCCTCCTGCGGCGTATCTATCGTTAAGTCACAGGATGAATTTGATGCAGCCATAAATTATGCTGCTTCCTACCACCAGAAGATCCTTATCGAGAAGTTCATAAAGGCACGTGAGATCACGATCTCCATCGTTAACGATGAGGCTCTTCCTGTTACGGAGATCATTCCACACGAAGGCTTCTACGACTACAAGAACAAGTACCAGGACGGACTTACCACCCACGTATGTCCTGCACAGATCGAAGAGGAAGATTACAAGAAGTGCCAGAAGATCGCTTTAAAGATCTTCAAGCTCCTGAGAATGACCCAGTACGGCAGGATTGACATGATGTACGACGATGTCAACCACGAATTCTGGTTCATCGAAGCAAACAACCTCCCGGGAATGACAAATACATCGCTTCTTCCTGAGGCAGCAAAGGCTAACGGTATTTCTTATGAAGACCTGGTCGAGAGCCTCGTTCTGAACTGCGGAAGAGACTGAGACATATCTCATATTTTTGACCATTTTGTTGATACGCGCCCTTAGTTCAGATAGAATTAAGGGTGCTTTATTTAATAAACCGGAGGTCTCTTATGAGCGAAAAGAGAACTGATTACATCAGCTGGGACGAGTACTTTATGGGCGTTGCAAAGCTTGCTTCCATGAGAAGTAAGGACCCTTCCACTCAGGTAGGCGCATGCATCGTCGACAAGGATAACTACATCTTATCCGTCGGCTATAACGGATTCCCGATCGGCTGTGACGACGAGGAATTCCCCTGGGCAAGATCAGGCGGAATGCTCGACACAAAGTATGCGTTTGTCGCTCATGCTGAACTTAATGCGATCCTTAATTCCAAGGAAGGCAACCTCGCTGGTTCCACGGTTTATGTTACGCTTTTCCCCTGCAACGAATGCACCAAGGCTCTGATCCAGAAGCGTGTTGCGAAAGTGGTCTATTTCGACGACAAGTATCACGATACTGATGCTTCCAGGGCTGCCCGCAAAATGCTCGATGCTGCAGGTGTCATTTACGAGAAATACGAGCCTTCCGGCAGAAAAGCTGAGATCGATCTCTGATGGAGTCTTGATATGAAACGCAAAACAGGGCAGAAGATCCTTCTGCTTTTTATTTCATTGGTCTTTGTTTTTACCATTTTCCCTATGGTATCTCTTGCAGCCCCCAAAGGTACTGCAACCTCTAACTGCTGGGGCAGCGGAGGCCAGCTTGAGATCCAGCTGTCAGGCTGTTCAGGTTATAAGAGCATCACTGTAGTAGCTGAATTTTCGGGCAAGATAAATTCAGCCACAGGCTGGGGATTTGACTCCTATGAGATAAAGGGAAACCAGGTAACTGCGACATGTTCTTCTACAGGCCAGAACAGCTGGGGATTCGATAACAAAGTCGGCATCCAGGTCACGGGAAGTGACGTTAATTCTGCCAAGCTCGTTTCAGTCTCAGGCGACGGCGAGTCCGGAAGCGTTAATGAGACACAGAACACCAAAACGTCTGAGACCACAGGTACCACCCAAGCCACAGAGCCTGCGAAAAATCCTGATCCCGCACGCAATACAAAGGGCATCGAAGGCGACGACTGGCTTACGACAGAAGGTTCCCACATCGTCGATAAGGACGGCAAGGAAGTCTGGCTTACAGGCTGCAACTGGTTCGGCTATAACACCGGAACCAATATGTTTGACGGCGTCTGGAACTGCAATCTCAAGGACACGCTTAAGGCTATTGCGGACAGGGGATTTAATGTCTTAAGAGTCCCCATGAGCGCCGAACTCCTTCTGCAGTGGAAGAGGGGTGAATACCCGAGAGCCAATTACAACAACGCTTATAACGAAGAACTGAATTCGATGAATTCACTTGAGATCTTCGATTATGTTCTCTCACTTTGCGAAAAGAACGGCATGAAGGTAATAATCGACATTCACACCGTAAAGACCGATGCTTCCGGTCACAACCACCCCGTCTGGTACAGGGAGGACATGACCGTTGATGACTTCGTCGGATCACTTTCCTGGGTTGCCGGCAGATATAAGAATAACGACACGATAATCGGTTACGACTTAAAGAATGAGCCTCACGGAAAAGCTTCAGAGACAACACATGCCATTTGGAACGATTCAAACGATAAGGACAACTGGAAGAAGGTCGCAGAGCGCGCCGGAAATGCCGTTCTGGACGAGAATCCCAATGCTCTTATCATCATCGAAGGCATCCAGATCTATCCGAAAAACATCAAGGCAAACAACTTCGTTTCCAGAGATGACGATAACGATTATTACAACACCTGGTGGGGCGCAAACCTCATGGGTGTAAAGGATTATCCGATAGATTTCGGCAGTCCCGAACGCAATAAGCAGATCGTTTATTCACCTCACGATTACGGTCCGAGAGTCTACGAACAGCCGTGGTTCAAGGGCGGTTTTACATACGAATCGCTCTATAAGGATGCATGGCACGACTACTGGCTCTACATTGCAGAAGAAGACATAGCGCCCATCTTCGTAGGTGAGTGGGGCGGCTTCATGGAAGGCGATAATCTGAAGTGGATGGAATACTTCAGACAGCTTATTGCAGAACGTCATCTTCACCATACTTTCTGGTGCTTCAATGCCAATTCCGGCGATACCGGCGGCCTTGTAAAAGACGACTTCAAGACATGGGACGAAGAGAAATACAACTTTGTAAAAGAAGTCCTCTGGAAGAGCGAGAACGGCAAGTTCATAGGCCTCGATCACGCTGTTCCGCTTGGAGTAAACGGCATAGCATTAAACGATTACGAAGGCATTATAATCACGCCTTCGCCTGATAAGCCGAAGCCGAACACCTGGAGCACGGAAACGATCGTTGATACCACCGAAGAGACAATAGGCGACACCTGCGGAGGTGTTTATTACGATGACAAGCCAGACCTTGCCTCTAATATGATCCGAAAAGCCTCAACGATTCTCGTCGTAGTTGTTATAATAGCTATAGTTCTTACTGGCGGTGCCGTAGCCGTCATGATCGTCCTTAAGAAAAGGGCTGACAAGAGGAAAAACGAAGAACTGATCATGCCTTTCGGTCCTGATGAGGCCGTGGCTGATAATAAAGAAAATGATGTAATTGCTGCCGGATCCGGTGAGGATAACACGGACGGAGCGCAGGAGGATAATTGACATGTTAAACATTTTCATGGCAAATATTTTCGAGAATAACAGCCAGCTTGGCCCTATCGTTTTCTGGCTTGCCATAATCGTTGTTATCGGTCTTATCATTGCGACGGTAGTTATCCACATAAGAGATAAGCGTAAAGAGAAGATCGACGATCAGCTCGATACCCAGTGGAGGGCTGAGCAGGTCGTAAACCGCGTCGAAGCTATCTCTCCCAAGAGCGGGAAAAAGAAGATCCGCCAGATCAAGCGCGGCTCCAGAGATCCCAAGAAGATAGAAGAGGAACAGGCTGCTTCCAAGAACACTTTGCTCGGAGGAAAGAGCGAAGCGCAGATGGAAGAGAAGGAAGCAAAAGACATCTTCGGTTCTCTCGGAATCTCATCCAAAAAGGCTGAAGAGATCGACAAGGCAAAAGAGCAGATCATTATCAACGGCTATCTTCAGAAATCCAATACGGCTCCCATAAGACCCGTTTATTCCAATACTCTTGAAGCGCGTCAGCAGCAGCGCAAAGAACTTGATTCCGATGAGGTAGGCAAGGAAGCAGAGACTCCCGCACTCGTAATGGATTCAGCAGCTCCCTCTGAAGTCAGGATCACGGACGCTCCAGTCCAGAAGGTAAAGCCGACAGCCTTAAAGCGCCCTACAGCGGCCAGAGTTACGACCGAAGAAGCAGCAGAAGAAGACACCACATACACTTCTGCCATAAGACCTCAGATCGGCACAGAAGTATCCAATGCCGAGATCGACCGTCCTGCGACGGTTCCTGAAGAAAAACCTGAGATCCTGAAGTCCGGTGAAGAGGCAATTATACCTGCTGCCAGGGAAGCTGTTGAAGGTTTTGTTCCTGACGAGGAAGTTCTTGAACAGAACAATGAAGAACAGTCTTAAAAAGCCCTATTTATCAGTTTTTCATGACATTTCAAGTACTTGAAAATACAAGGTGCATACTTGTATAATTTTAGTATCTTCTAATATTTATATTAGGGGATTTGTGTGCTTGTGTAATTTGGAGGTTAATATTGATGACGGGTAGCTATTCGGGTCGCTTCTCGCTTAAGTCGATATGCTTGCTCTTGTGCATGCTTATCGGATTCTCTTATGCGTTCGTTTTTTATGATTCTCATGAAGTTCAGGCAGCCGGCAAGGTCACAGCCAAAGCAGAGAGCTGGGGTGGTGACGATGCAAATCTCTATATTCATGTATCTGGTTATTCCAAAGGTCAGAATGTAGAATGCAAGATTGACCTTGATTCAGATGTATATGCTTCAAGTACAGGTGCTGTTAAGGTCCTTGAAGATGGAGATTATCTTAAACTTAGAATAATAGGATGGAATGGTGATGATGGAGACCCTGACGGAGACTACCATTTGAAGCTCAGCGGCACATCACTTTCGAATTTAAGTCCGGTTGTTTCAAACGTTAAGGTTACAAGAAATCCTACTTCTGCGCCCAAGCCTACAAATACAACCAAACCCACAAATACTAATACACCCAAGCCTACAAATACAAACACACCTAAGCCTACAAATACAAAGGCTCCTCAGCCTACGGCTACTAAGAAACCACAGCCTACAGCTACAAAGAAGCCCAACCCTACGGCAACGCAGAAGCCGAAGCCTACAGCTACAAAGAAGCCTAACCCTACGGCAACGCAGAAGCCGAAGCCTACAGCTACAAAGAAGCCTAATCCGACTGCTACGCAGAAGCCGGAGCCTACAAATACGCAGACTCCTACAAACACGAATACACAGGCTCCCAAGCCTACAAATACAAAAGCACCCAAGCCGACTGCGACCAAGAAGCCGAAGCCGACAAATACAAAAGCTCCTACTAACACACAGGCAGCTGATCCTACAACCTCTGCAACAACATTGTTAGTGACTGAGGTGCCTAAGCCGACAGAAACACTGGTACCTGACAACACAAACTCAAACGCATCTGATCCGAATAACAATGGTGCGGGAGCAGGTGTTGTTGCCGGAGTAGCCGGTCAGGTTACAACTGTTAATAACGAGACAAGCGCTACCACAACTGAAAATGGCGGAACAGGTGAGGGTACACCCACACCTACAGGTTCTCCCACGCCTTCACCTGTAGTTGCAGCACTTGCAACAACAGGCAAGAAGAAGGGTCCTGTAAAGGCCAACTGGCTGTGGCTGATCCTCCTTATTCTCGGAGCCGGTGCAGCTTTCGCAAGATACAAGTACCTCAAGGACAAGAAGGAACTTGAAGGTGTTGATCTCGCTATCGCATTTATTCCTGGCGTTCCTTTTATTGCTGATAAGTTCGGCTATTTAGGACCGGTCAAGGCGATGCCCGTTGCTTCTGATTCCAAGGAAAAGGATCACAAGGCGTTCAATGCAGCTACCGCCATGAAGGAGATCAAGGCTATGGAAGCAGGCGAGATAAGTCCTTTCAAGCCCGCACCCGGAACTGAGGCCAAGCCCATCCAGCACAAGGGTCCCATGAAGCTTCCTTCAGACCGTTCTGTTGAATCTCCCAAGGCTACAGAAGATACAAAGTTCGGTGGCACATTCAAGCCTGCCGAAAAGAACGGTGAAAAGCCTGCTCTGAAGAGCAATGCATTTAACAGGGCTGCCGGCGCTAATGCTCAGGCAAAGACTGCTTTGGGCGGTGCTGCCGGAACAACAGCAGTTGGTAGCAAAATGAGCACAAGAACCCAGACTCCTTTCAAACCTACAAACGCTTCCGGAATCCAGACTTCAGTAGATTCTGTTGCTCAGAATAATGCAATGAAGAATGCATTCAGAACCGATAACAGGATCGAGACTAAGGATGCATCACAGAATCCTACTGTAAGAAATGCTTTCAAACCGTTAAGCGAAGCTAAGTCCAAGCCTGCTGCAGAGACAGCAAAGCCTGCTTCATCTGCATTTAAGCCCGCAAGCACAACAGCTGCCAAGCATACAGGTCTTTCTTCTGATGATTCACCTGCTGCTCAGAGCCATGCTGCAAAGAACGCGTTCAAGCCTGCAGAATCAGCTGCAAACAGGAACGGATTCGGCAATCTTTTCAAGCCCGCTCCTGATGCAGCTAAGCCTTCCGAGACTGTTAATACAGCAGCACAGACTGCGGCCAAGCCTGCAGCAAATCCGAAGGTTAACCGCAGTGCGCAGAATTCTGCATTCAAGAATGTTTTCAAGCCTTCAAAGGTTCCGGGAACACTTCCTTCCGCAGATCCTGCAGCTGCTTACTCACCGTTTAAGCCTGCTGCTTCTGCACCTTCTGCAGCAGCAACACCCGCAGCTGCTACAAGACCCGCTGCATCCGCATTTAAGCCCGCAGCACCTGCAAAGTCGGCTGCATCACCGTTCAAGCCCGCTGCACCTGCAGCTTCTGCGGCAGCTCCTGCTGAATCCGCAGCACCTGCATTTAAGAGTGCCGCAACTCCTGCTGTAGCTCCCGGCGCTCTTGCCGGTGCGGTCGCAGTTGCATCCCGCAAGGAAGAGAAGAAGTCTGAACCTATCAGACGTCCTAAGAATGAACTTACTCCTGAACAGATCGCCGAGCGCGAGAAGGCTGCCAAGCTCCTTGAGGAGAGAAGAGCTGCCCAGGCTGCAAGAGTAGAAGAGATAAGAAAGAATGCCGAAGCTAAGAGGCTCGAGGCTGAGAAGAAGGCTGCTGAAGAAGCTAAGGCAGCTGAGGAAGCCAGAAAGGCTGAGATAGCAAGAAAGGCAGAGGAAGCAAGACTTGCAGAAGAAGCAAGGAAGGCTGAGGATGCCAGGAAAGCCAAGGAAGCAGCTGAAGCAGCCGAGAGAGCAAGACAGGAAGAGGCCAGAAAGGCTGAAGAAGCAATAAGGCTCGCTGCCATTGCAAAGGCTGATGCAGAGGCAAAGGCTGAAGAAGCAAGAAAGATCCAGGAATCTTTGAGAGAAGCCGAGAAGGCAAGGCTCGAAGAAGCAAAGAAGGCTCAGGAAGCCAGAAAAGCTGAGGAAGCAAGAATCGCTGAACAGCTTAGAAAGGCCGAAGAGGCAAGGAAAGCCGAAGAAGCAAGGAAGGCTGAAGAAGCAAGACTTGCCGAAGAGACCAGAAAGGCTGAAGAGGCTGCCAAGGCTGCTGAACAGTCAAGGATCGAAGAAGAGCGCATCGCAAGAGAAGAAGCTCTTGCTGCAGAGCGCGCAAAGGCTGAGGCTGAGAAGGCTGCACAGATCGCGGCAGCTGCAAAGGCTGAGGCAGAAGCAAAGCTTGCTGAGGCCCAGAAGGCAATGAAGGAAGCTGAGGCTGCAAGAGAAGCTAAGGCTGAGAGAGCCAAGGCTCAGGCCAAGACATCAGCATTCTTCAGAAATACTCTCGCATCTTCTGAGAACACAGTAGCTCCGGGTATTTCCGCTATCGCTTCGGCTCCCGGTTACGACAAAGCTCTTAACGATAGAAAAGATAAGAACATTGAGAAGGAGAAGGAAACTGCAAGCGTAAGTGAGATCAAGAGCAATCCTCTGATGTCATTTAGGAGCGGTTCATCTTCCGGTGTCGGAGCTTCCGCATCCAAGGATATCTCCGGTCCGTCACTTTCCAAGGAGCAGGCAAAGGCGTCTTCCAACTCTCACCAGTTAGGAAGCCTCCTTGCAGGAAAGAGCTATAACAATTCCGGCAGAGCACCCGTATGGGCAGCTCCTTCAATGGCTGGTGTTTCTGCTTTCAAGGAATCCGAGGAAGCTAAGGAAGCAAGACGTCTCGAAGAGCAGAAGAGACTCGAAGAGGAAGAGGCTAAGAGACTTGCAGAAGAGAAGGCAAAGGCTGCTTACACAAGCATTGCTGATTCTGCAACATCCCACAAGTCAGCTTTCTTCAGAAGAGCCCAGAGCAGCCGCGATACTTCTTCTGAACAGGAAGAGCGTTCATCTGCTTATGGCGGAATCGTAAGACCTTCTGCAATAATCGATAAAGAGCGCGATACAAAGAATACAATGACTGCACCTGCAATGGGCGCTGCATTGGAAGGTCAGAGACCTTCGATAATGGATCCTAACTCGAAGGCTGCTCCTACAGCATCAAGGCCTATGGCAGGATTCAAGGGACTTGGCGGAGACAACTCTTTCGACGGTCCTTCAGATGAAGAGACACTCGCTTGATCCAGAGATAAATCAGGGGGATTTAAGCCGATGAAAAGATCTAAGAAACCGTTAACTTTCACTGCTCTTGCAGCAGGAATCGGCGCACTCAGCATTGCTGTTGAAGGCTGTGTATACGGACCGCCGCAGGAGACTTGCGTATACGGACCTCCGCCGACGGATGTAACCTCTTCCCAGGAGGTCACGGACGGGACTGAGACTACACTTCCGCAGAAGGATCCTGATAACACCGAAATGGAAGTTTGCGTTTACGGACCTCCGAGTGATGAATCTGTTGACAACAATGAAGTCGATGTTTACGGACCCCCGCCGGAGGATATTAACGACTGATGACTGCGGATATAGCTGAAGCAAAAAAGGTATATCTCGACAGGAAGGCTGAAGAAAGAGCCAGGCTTTTCAAAAAGCCTGAGCTGATCTACCTGTTTTTTGAATTAACGAGAAGCTGCAATTCGAAATGTTTTCATTGCGGCAGTTCCTGTGAGCCCGGCTTAGGGCACGGACCTGATAAGGAAGCTTTCAAAGCAGTCTTAAGAGATGTTAAGGAGAACTTCGATCTTAAGAAAGTCCAGCTCTGCATCACGGGCGGAGAGCCGCTCCTTTATCCTGATTTTGAAGAGCTTTTAGGTTATGCCGTAAGTGAGGGTTTTCGCTGGGGCATGACGACAAATGCCACCCTTATTACCAAGGATGTAGCTGACATGCTCGCGAGAGTAAAGATGGGCACCGTGTCTGTAAGTATCGACGGCCTCCGTGATACACACGACAGGCAAAGGGGCATCAAGGGCGGTTACGACAGGGCCATGGAGGGCATCCGGAACCTCATAGACCGCAAGGCTTTCAGGCATATCCAGGTTACGACCGTTGTAAATCACAAGAATATCGGTGAGTTAGATGAGCTCTATGAGATCTTAGATAAGATGGATCTCGATTCATGGCGTGTTATCGGCATCGAGCCGATGGGCAGAGCATTAGAGTATCCTGACATGCTCCTTACGCCTGATGACCAGAGATATATATTTAACTTCATACGCGAAAAGAGAGAGCAGGGCATCCCTGTAGGTTACGGCTGCTCTCATTATCTCGGCCTTGAATACGAGAGGGAAGTAAGAGACTGGTTCTTCTATTGCGGTGCCGGAACACATACGGCAGCAATAAGAGTAAACGGCGATATAACAGCATGTCTTGATATCGAAGAAAGACCTGAGTTCGTTCAGGGAAATATCTACAAGGATAAGTTCAGTGATGTCTGGTTCAACCGTTTCCAGGAATTCAGAAAGCCCCTGTCCTCGCTTTGCAGGGAGTGCCAGAGCTGTGAGCATGAGAAATACTGCGCAGGCGGCTCCAGACACTGCTTCGATTACGATAACAATAAGCAGAGAGTCTGCTTTAAGGACATTCTCTTTTAATATTTTTTTATAGAGTGTATTATTGAAGGTACGGAACTTCTTCCAAGGAGAAGCGTTTATGTACCAAAGGATCGCAATTGTAACCGGAGCTTCATCGGGTATAGGAAAGGCTTTTATAGAGCTTCTTGCACGTGATAACGGTGAATTCTTTAAGACCCCTTTTGATGAGATATGGGCAATAGCAAGGCGTGAGGATGCTCTAAATGACTTGGCATCTTCTATTGGCGGCGGAAAGATAGTTCCTGTCGCTGCAGACCTCTCTTCTGATGCAGGCATCCGGAAAATAGAATCCAAACTGGAAGAAGAAAAGCCCAAGGTAGGCCTGCTTATTAATTCTGCCGGCATGGGCATTAAGGGCCTCATGGCAGACAAGGCTGAGAAGGCTTTATCAGATACGATCGCGATCAACTGCACGGCATTAAGCCTGATGACAAAGATTACTGTGCCTTTCATGAAGCAGGAAGGCAGTGAGCATTCAAAGATAATAAATATCGGCTCTTCGGCGGGTTTCCTGCCGCAGCCGGGATTTGCGTGCTATGCAGCGAGCAAATCTTATGTAATATCCTTTTCGAGAGCTATGAGCTGCGAGTTAAAGCCCAAGGGCATTGACGTTATGGTGGTCTGTCCGGGACCTGTTGCTACGGATTTCCAGAGAAGGGCGACTGAAGGAAAGGAAACAAATTTTACAGATTGGCGTAAGAATTTTGTCGCAGATCCTGTTAAGCTCGCAAAAGCAACGCTCAAAGCGTCCGCCCGTGGCAGAAGGATGATCTCATATCCGTTCTCACAGAAACTTCTGCACTTTGCATCAAAGGCAGTTCCAATCTCATGGATACTTGCTTTTGAGAGCAAAGCTGTAAAGGAATAATATATTTTAAGGAGTGATCTAATATGCAAAAGAAGGTAGAACCCACATTCGGAAGCATCTTCAAGGCAGTTGAAGCGAGAGCAAAAAAGGTCTCTTTTCTTCAGGACACAGCTACACAGATTACCTTGAACGGTAATCTCGACAACCTGCCGTTATATGTAAAGATAGAAGACGGCGTTGCTGAAGTTGCTCCTTACGAGTATATTAATGCACCTTTTTATATCGATGCTGATGCAGAGACATTCGCAGCTGTATTAAACGGCGAAAAGGATTTTGTCGTTGCCGTATCCCAGGGAAGCATAACGATGAACGGTGATGCCGCAAAGGCTCTGGTCTTCTGCGGGACATTTTTCGGCTAAACAATATTCATCAGTTGTTCAGGTTTTGGTGCTTTGCTCCTAACATTGTGCTAACAATTATCGGGTATCTTATAACTGTTAGATTTACATTTTTAGGAATTTGATATAATAAAATGGTATGGCAATTACACTAAACGGCATTTTTAAGGATAAGATGGTCTTCCAGTGGGGCGCTGAGCTTCGTGTGTTTGGCTTTTCCGACAGGACCTGTGTAATAAGAGCTTCTCTTTTCAAAGA
>OCTX012258160.1_pt1 | contig 16834 bp, 15 predicted proteins | sample 1539691 | NCBI WGS metagenome assembly OCTX01 (sample SAMN02144231, study PRJEB22623) | gut metagenome | biome: sheep rumen | host: Ovis aries | place: New Zealand | reverse complement strand
TCGTTGCCGTCGAGATCGCAGAGGGTCATGTCCACGGTGCTTCCGTGGCAATGCTTGGAGCGCGAGGAGATATAGCCCTGCTTGAAGAGCGTTTCCTTGTCCACCTCTGGATAAAACTCATCCTTCATCTTCTGATCCTTCATGTCGCCAACCCACCGTCGGAAATGCTGTACGGCGTCGTCTGGGCGGTAAGCGTCGTAAATCTTGATTCTATAGCCTTTCTCGCGTAGCTCGTCGGCGGCTTTCTTCAGCGCCTCTGCGCCTTCACGCGTCATCAGGGCAACAGAGTCCTGGTAGCCCTCAATGGGACGGCCTACGAAGTTATGGTCGGAGAAATACCTGATTTCCTGAATCATGTCAGGGATGACAGCCTTGACCTCCACGAAGTTCTTAACGGCAAACTGTTCCTCGGTCAATAGTTCGTCTTCGAGCAACGAGTCAGCAGACTCATCGGCCTGCAGGCTGTCGGCAAGGGTTTCGAGCGAGTCTGTCAGCAATGAGTCTGTCAGCAGTGAGTCAGCAAGGAGGGAATCGCCAAGCAGCGAGTCAATCGCAAGTGTGTCAACAGCCTGTTTTCGCGGTTTCCGTTTTTTTTGTGTCTTTTTTTCTTGGTTCTTCGGTTTGTCGGAACCGCAGGAGCCGCATGAGCACAAGTATGTCAAGGCACAGCAGACAAGCAGCAATGTCAGACTTCGTTTTGGAAATATATGAATATCACGCTTCATAGGGGCAAAATTAGAATTTGCCTATTATTTAAATTTAAGTGATTATTTTGAAACGGAATAGCGTATTAGCAAAAGATCACTCACCTCACTCTCCCATTATTGTGACAACCAATTTCCGGGTTCCTCCATAGTTGCGGTATTCGCCAAAGTAAATGCCCTGCCATGTGCCGAGATTGAGTCGTCCGTCGGTGATGGGAATCGTGATGCTGACGCCACTGAGAGTGGACTTGGCATGTGCGGGCATGTCGTCAGGGCCTTCGAGGGTGTGCTCGTAGTCGGGGCTGTTTTCCGGCACAAGGCGGTTGAAGATGGTCTCCATGTCGATCCGTACGTCGGGATCACAGTTCTCGTTGATGGACAGTCCGCAGCTGGTGTGCTTGCAGAAGATATTGACGAGTCCTGTCTTCGGCAGTTTTGGCAGCTGACGGACGATGTCGGCAGTGATAAGATGGAAACCGCGGGACATGGGCCGAAGTGACATTTCGAATTGATGAACCATTTTTTTAGGAAGGAGTGAATAGTGAAAAGTGTAAATTAGGGTAAGCATCCGCGGTCACTCCAGCTTGAGAATAGCGGGGAGCGATTCGTTGTGGAGATGGTCGAGGGCAGTGACGAGGATGGTGTGTCCGTAGAAGTCGCCTTGGAGAGCCACGGAGTTGTTTCGTGTGATGGCTCGTATGGCTGCAGGATTCTCGAGGTCGATAATCTCATTAGGCGGAAAGTCGTAGATGACGTATGATATGGCTTTGTTCATCTCCTTTCGGAGTTTGTCCTTCTTCCACGAGAGGACGGTGATACCGTTTTGGAGTTTCACCTTGAGTTTCTTCGGAGTTTTTGGCGGGTTGTTGTCGATGAACGGCATGGCAGGCTGTAGTGCCGGATAAGGATGGTACACCTTTTCAAGGATTGTGGCGTAGTTACCAGGGTTGCTTGCTACAGCTGCAGCATACCACTGGCAGGAGCCCTGTATGTTAGGCAGTTGACGTTGCAGTCGGTATTTGGCGTCCATCTGGTGACGAGTTGGGTCGTTGAGGTCCTGTCCCTTGACCGTGCGCTCCACGTCCTGTCCGATGAAGACGGGACGGTTCTTGCAGTTGTCGTTCCACCAGTTAAGCAATATGCCATAGTCCGCTGCTTTCGTTCCGAAATTCCAGTACACCTGCGGGATGAGATAGTCCACCCATCCTTCCTGTTCCCACTTGAGTACGTCGGCATAAAGGTCGTCATAGTTCTGCAGTCCGTTGGTGGCACTTCCATAGGCAGTGTTCTGTCCCGACTTGTCGTTGCGATAGATTCCGAAGGGCGAGATGCCAAACTTCACCCATGGCTTGACCTCACGGATGAGGTTGTGGAGGTCGCGTACCAGCATGTTCACGTTATCGCGGCGCCAGTCGGCAAGCGTATTGAATCCCCGAGGGTCGCGGTTGTAGTATTCCTTGTCGTTGAACTCCATTCCCCCTTCTGGATAGGGATAGAAATAGTCATCCATGTGTATGCCGTCGACGTCGTAATGACGGAGAATATCCTCCACGACAACACAGGTGTGCAGCCTTGCCACCTCGAGTGCCGGGTTGAGGATGAGCAAGTCGCCGTATTGGATAATCCACTCCGGATGCTGAATGGCAAGGTGAGAGGCTGCCAGCTGTGTGGTGTTCTTCGTCTTCATGCGATATGGATTGATCCACGCATGACATTCCATGCCGCGTGCATGGCATTGCTCAATCATCCACTGCAGAGGGTCCCATCCGTCTGCAGGCGGCAAGCCCTGTTGTCCTGTAAGGTAACGGCTCCACGGCTCGATGTTGGAACGATAGAGAGCATCGCCCTCAGGACGAACCTGGAAGAGGATGGCATTAATGTTGGCACGTTGCAGCACGTCGAGCTGCGATGTGAGCATCTCCCTGATTTGCTGTGATGTCTTGCCAAGATACATCCCGTTGACACACTGCATCCATGCTCCCCTGAATTCTCTTTTTGGCTGCGCGTAACGGTTCACAGTCAGCACCTGCTGCATCGGCTGCTGGGCATTGGTGCAACTGAAGCTGCCGCACAAAAGCGTCAGCGCAAGAATCATTGATAATTTTCTCATAACGAATATACGATAATTTTCTTTAAACTTTAAACTATAAAATGCTCGGACATACATGAAGTAAGTCCATACAGCATGTGGTCTATTCTCTTTAAACTTTAAACATTCAACTTTCAACTAAAAAAGATCACATCACCGGTGTGAGCAGATGGCCGAACCACCCTACAAACTTGTGCCATGCCGACTTGCGTTCCCATTTGGCATCATCGAGCAAAAGCGACTGTTCCTTGTCCTTCTCAAACATGTTAACGAGCTGCATGGTGATATCCTTATTGAAGACGGCCGTGTTGATTTCGTAGTCGTAACGTAAGCTTCTGGCGTCGAGGTTGGACGACCCGATGGTGCAGAAGGAGTCATCCACAGTCATTATTTTGGTATGATGGAACCCAGCTTGGTACATATATACTTTGGCGCCAATCTTGGCCATCTTTCTTCCCCAGAAATGTACGACATGTGGCGTCATGGGCACGTCGCTCTTCTCCGAAATCATGATTTGCACGTCGACTCCCCTTTTGACAGCCCTCTTGATGGCTTTTTGAACTGAAGAGGTTGGCATGAAATAGGGACTAATGATCTTGACGTTGTGCTGTGCGTTGTCCAACATCGTGCAATAAAGCTTACGGATAGACTCGTTCGTCACGTTCGGCTCGCGGTCGATGACAGCCATCCTCACATTTCCTTTCCCCTCGCAAGGAGGCTGGTATCTGACACCCGTGAGCAACTCTCCGGTCTGTTTTGCCCACATCTTGATAAAGATTTTATGGATATCGTCGACAGCCGGTCCTTCAATGTGCATGTGCATATCACGCCAGGGTCCGATGCCCTCAAGTCCTTCGATATAATAGTCCGCCACGTTCATACCACCTGTGTATGCCACCTCTCCGTCGATAACGACTATTTTGCGGTGGTCTCGGGGATAGATATGGTTGAGCCATGGAAAGTTGAGAGGGTCGAATTTCTCGAGTCGAATGCCGAGGTTGCAAATGGAGTCATGCTTTGCCCTCGAGAAGGGCTGATTGTTGGAGCTGTTGCCAAAGGCGTCGTACATCACCCTCACCTCCACTCCTTCCTTCACCTTCTGATGGAGCAGATGTACGAGTATGGAGTTGATGGAGTCGTTACGGTAGTTGAAATACTCCATGTGAATGAAGTTCTTGGCTTTTCGAACATATTTAAAGAGATCCTCAAATTTATCGTGTCCGTTGGTCAGCAGCCACACTGTGTTGTTATACGTCACGTTGAGTCCCATGTTTTTGAGGGCTCGTATTTCCATGAGGTCAGAGGGAGTCTGCTCGTCGTCCAGCTGCTGCTGGTCGGGTTGCTGCGCAAAAGTAGATACCGCTGTAAGAGATAGAGACAGAAGAAGTATTCTAAATAAATTTTTCATCATTTTAGTGGCTATTCAATTCTTCAAGTTTATGGATCAAGGGCATCATCCAGTCCTGGTTTTTCTCGACTAAGAGCCCATGAATGCCTAACGACTCCGCAGCTTCGATGTTTTTTTGTCCGTCGTCAAGAAAGAGAGATTCCTGGGGCTTGATTTCCGCCTGAATGAGCATTTTCTGGAAGATGGTGGGCGCAGGCTTGTAGTCTTTCATCTGGCAGCTGTAGAATGTCTGATGGAAATAATAATTGAGTGGATGTCCATCTCCGCTGAAGGCGTCGGACTCTGCCCAGTCAACAATGAAAGGGTTGGTGTTGCTGAGAAGAATGACATTGTATTCTTTTTTGAGACGCAGGAGATTGTTGAGCCTGTTGATGTCCACGCTCTCCACATAGCCTTTCCATGCCCACAATGTCTGCTCAAAGGAGAACATCGGTTCTTCATCGCCAAACACGTTGGTTTGCTCTTGAGCCAGTTGTGCCAGTTGGCGCTGGAAGGTTGGCGCGTCGATAGTTCCGTTTTCCACATCGAGGAAAATGCCAGTCTGTCCGTATAGTCCCATCCGTTGGCGCGTGTCCTTGATGCCGAGGGATTCGAAACGTTCCCACGCCACCTCTGGCGTAAGAGGAATGACCACGCCGCCCAGGTCGAATATGATGTTTTTAATCAATGTTGTTTTGTTTAGATGTGAATAATAAGAAAAAATCACCACTGTATTGGTTGCATGCCGTGTTGTTGCAGGAACTGATTGGCAAGGCTGAAATGGTGGTTGCCGAAAAATCCCCGGTGTGCAGAAAGCGGGGATGGATGTGTGGATCGAAGCACGAGGTGCTTGCTCTGGTTGATAAGCTGCATCTTGCTCTGCGCATAGCTTCCCCACAGAATGAATGCGACGTGCTCTTTCTCATCGCTAACGACTTTGATGACAGCGTCGGTGAATCGTTCCCACCCCTGTCGCTGGTGTGACCCTGCCTGATGCTCACGTACGGTAAGCGTGGCGTTGAGCAGGAATACTCCTTGTCTGACCCATCTTGTGAGATCGCCCGAGAGGGGTATGTCATTGCCTGTGTCGTCTTTGATTTCCTTGTAGATGTTGACAAGCGATGGCGGTATGCGCACACCGTCGGGCACGGAGAAAGCCAGTCCCTGTGCCTGCCCTGGCTCATGATAAGGATCCTGCCCGATGATAACCACCTTCACACTGTCGAACGGGCAGAGGTTGAAGGCATTAAAAATGAGCGGGCCGGGAGGATAGACTCTGTACTGGCGGTATTCGTTCCTGACAAAGTCCGTCAGTTGCTTGAAGTAAGGCTGCTGAAACTCACCGTTGAGCCTATGCTTCCAAGATTGTTCTATTTTCACGTCAACCATCAGAGGGAGTTATGCTATTTACGATTTACGATTTATTCAGATATTAATTTCATTTGGCTATTTCACAAACAAAAAAATTATCTGTTTACAATTTACGATTTATATTTTTTTAGAGGTCATGCTATTCATGTCAGGGAGGAATGGTAGTTGATAAGTCCTTCCAGCGGATCTTGGAGAATGGTACCTGTCTTGAATCCAAGTTTTTCGGCAGTCTCGCGAAGTTCAGCCTGATAGAACCATGCGATAGATCCGACGAAGTTGACAGGCAGTTCCGGGCAGTTGTAGAGATTGACGTTTCTCATGAAGAACTGTGTAAAACAGTCGATGATGAAGTCATGAATTTCCGGGATGTCACGGTGCCTGGCGCAAAAAGGGGAAAGTGACGCAAGAAAGCGGTTGGGCATGGATTCTCGATAGACTTTCTGAATAATGGCCTGTGCAGACAGCTTAGTTTCTTGCTCAAATAGCATGCACGTCTCCTCGGAGAACTGCTTCTTGAGACAGTTTCCCACAAGCCTTTTTCCGATATAGGCGCCACTACCCTCGTCTCCAAGGATAAATCCAAGTGGCGACACGTTGTCGACGATATGCTCTCCATCGTAGTAGCAGGAGTTGGAGCCTGTGCCCAATATGGCAACGATGCCCGGCGAGTCGCCGCACAGTCCCTTCGCCGCCCCCATCATGTCGCTCTCCACGATGATACGCGCCTGATTATTGAACGTCTTTCGTATGGCTGTGGCCACGACCGGGGATTTCTCTCTGGTACACCCAGCTCCATAGAAAAAAACGGCATCCAATTCTGCAAGAGGGTCGGCCGAAACAGCCTGACCGTACTGTGCGATTTGTGGAAGGAGCTCGTTCGTCAGTATGGCACTGATTTCCGCTTCATCCAGTTGGAAAGGATTGATGCCCTGAGTGGAGATGAGTTTCACGTTCTGGTCATGGATGAGACACCATGCCGTCTTCGTGGATCCGCTGTCGGCGATGAGGAACATAATTGTTATTTACGATTTTATAATTTACGATTTATTTGATTATTGGGACATTTAGATATTTCACATAACGAACCTGATTGTTATATACTATTTTGAAATGTACAATAAAATTGGATTACGGAAAACAATATGGTTCTTGGAATAAACTTACTCTCCTGAGAACTGCTTGATGCGCTGTTCCTCAGCCAACTGGCAAATGAGGAGCGTGTCATTGTTTTCAGCTACGATGCAGTTGTGGAGTCCCTGCACCACCACTTTCTTCTCGCCCATGGTGTGGATGATGCAGTTGGTGGTCTCGTAAAGGTTGATGTTCGGTCCCACAGCCGCATTTCCGTTCTTGTCCTTGTCGAGGAGCTGGATGAGCGACCCCCATGTCCCGACGTCGCTCCATCCGAAATCGGCCGGATACACGAAAATCTCGTCGGCTTTTTCGAGTATGGCATAGTCAACGGATATGTTGGGGCAGTCTGGAAAACGCTGGTTGATAAGTTCCTGTTCCTTTTCTGTCCCGTAGTATGGCAGCATGGCCTCGAATATGTCGTTGATTTCGGGGGCATAGATGCGCAGTGCATTGACGATGGTGCTGACGCTCCAGATGAAGATGCCCGAGTTCCAGAAGAAGTCGTCGTGACGGATGTATTCTTTCGCTGTAGCGAGGTCGGGCTTCTCCTTAAAGCTGTCCACGCGGTAGACGTTCTTGTTCATGAGCGACGCCGATGAGAGGTCTGCTTGGATATAGCCATATCCCGTCTCGGGCCGTGTGGGTTTCATGCCGAGCGTTACGATTGCGTCGGACTGAGACGTGAATTTCATCGCTTGACGGATGACTTCCTGGAAATGGATCTGGTTGACAATAAAATGGTCGCTCGGCGTTACAACGATGTTGGCGTTTTTGTCGGCCGACTTGATTCTCCATGCCACATATGCGATACAAGGAGCAGTGTTGCGCCTGCATGGCTCCAGCAAAATGTTTTGTGCAGGCACATCGGGCAGCTGCTGCCTGACGGTCTGCTCATAGTTGGCACTGGTGACAACCCACACATTCTCCGGTGGTACAATACCGATGAATCGATCGTAAGTAAGTTGGATGAACGTCCTTCCGCATCCCATCACGTCGATAAACTGCTTCGGGTTCTCTGTGGTGCTCATGGGCCAGAATCGGCTTCCGATTCCGCCTGCCATGATGACTAAATGATTATGATTACGCGCCATACCTGTTAGGGTTTAAGTTGTTGAGAAAAGGAAAAGAAAAACGAAAATTATTAAAAATGCAAAGTTAGTAAAAAAAAACGAGATACGATTTACGAAATGGATTTTTTTTGAAAAGGGAGTAAAAATGGAATGAAAAAGGAGTTGAAAAGGGAGTTGAAGCGGAAGTAGAAAAGGGGACGATAGTGACTGTTCCCAGCATGTCGGAATGTGCAGGAATGTTCGTGCAGAATTCAGAAAAAGAAAAAACGTTCTCAGCCTGCCTGCCGGGAACGTTGATATGGCGAAAGCATAAGTTCTAAAATAACTATCAGAATCGGAAGTCCAGCTCTACGTCTACGAGGTTGTAGCTGTGCTTGTCGGGGAGGGTCTTGTCGTTGACGCGGGCATATTCGAGGTTAATCTGAAGATTCTTGGAGAAGACATAGTCAGCTCCGATTTCGTAATTGGTGCGAGCGCTGCCCCACTCTTTCCTGTCGCGGTAGACATCGTAGCGTGCCTTGACATGACATTTGTTCTTCACGACGGGCGCGATGCAGAGGGCATAGAATCCGTCGGCCTTGTCGCCTGCTGCCAGATTGGCCCCATATCCTTGGCTATGGATATATTCTGATCGGATGGTCCAGTCGTCGAAGCAATACTCGCCCGAGATGGCATATCGGTTTTTCCCCGTCCGCACACCCCGAGTAACGGTCTCTCCGTTGACCACGTTCTCACGGTTGATGACACTGCTTCCTGTCCACCCGAAAGCGCCAATACGCATACCTTTCACTGGCATCACCCATAGTCCTCCGATGAAGTCCTTGCGGTTGTCAGCATCCTTTCTGTTGATGCCCTCGCCGTTGAACACGCCTACTTGATAATGGAGAAGTTCACGCCCGCTGCTGTTCTTGAGAAAGTCGCCCTGAAACTGTAGTCCGATGTCACGTCCGTTGGACGGATGCTCTCCTGTACGGTCGGAATGTCCGGTCAGTTTGGTCACGTTCTGCGAATACGACATGAATCCTTGCGTGATGGGATGCATAGGGTTTTCAAATGAGAATGGCCTTTTGAACTGTCCTGCCTTCACCTTGAAGAAACTGTAGCGTTGCCACTCACCGAAGAGGTCGACAAGTCGTGGTGAGGAACCAAGCGAAGACGTGTTTCCATTGATTTGCATCTGTACTTTCCAATAGAAGTCCTGGAGAATCCGTCCCTCGAGCGAGAGTCGGGCAAGACGCAGGTTGAACGAGTTGTCGTGGGCTCCGGGCTTGTCGTGTGCCTGATACTGAAGCATGCCGTAGCCGCTGAGCTTGATGTCCTGCACCCACTGGGGGAGCTGTATCACAGTGGTCTTTTTCTCTTCCTGAGCACAGACGCAGAGGGCGAAAACAGACAGGGAGATAAGTGTAATGAGTTTTTTCATATAGTTTCAGCTGTTAATTTTTGCAAAAATACAAAAAATATTGATACGACAAAAAGCGAAAGAAGAAAAACTCAGGAAATAGGTGAAAAAGGGGGTCAAGGCACAGGTTAAAACCAATTACAAGGCCTCGAAATGAAAAAAAAATAAAAAAATGCTCGCATGCGAGCATTTTTCCAATTTATCCTTTAGCATTTAATATTAAGTTCCTTGATAATGGCTGCGATTTCGCTCATAGTCGTAATCTTAGCCGGCACAAGGGGCAGTCGTAGTTCGTTCTCAAGCAGCCCCATGTTGTTGAGCATAGCCTTGACTCCAGCAGGATTTCCGTCGACAAAGAGTAGCTTGAACAGTTCGGCAAATCGATGATGAATTTGGAGCGCTGTGTCGAACTCACCCCTTGCCGCAAGTCTTACCATTTTACCAAATTCTTTTGGCAGTGCATTACCGATAACGCTGATAACTCCTTTTGCACCGAGGGTCATAAGCGGGAAAGTGATGCCGTCATCTCCGGAAAGCACATCGAAGTCTTTCGGCTTGTTCTTGATGATATCATCGATCTGAGTGAAATTCCCGCTTGCCTCCTTGACAGCCACGATATTCTCACATTCACGCGCAAGTCGAAGTGTAGTCTGAGCCGTCATGTTGACTCCCACTCTTCCTGGCACATTATAAAGAACAACCGGCATGTTGGTGGAGTTGGCGATAGCTTTAAAATGCTGGTAAATGCCCTCTTGCGACGGTTTATTATAATAAGGGCACACACTCAGAATTCCATCGATTCCAGTAAAATCACCCGTTTTGATTTCTTCGATGACTGCGGCGGTATTGTTACCCCCACATCCCAAAAGGATTGGAATAGATCCATTGACCTTTTCGATGACAAGCGCCTTAATATTCTCCTTTTCCTTCTTCGTCAGACAAGGAGTCTCAGCAGTAGTGCCCAGCACGCAAAGGAAATCAACGCCATTAGCCAATTGATAATCGAGAATTCTTCTCAATGCCCGGTAATCGACCTCACCATTTGAATTGAAAGGTGTGACGAGGGCAACACCCAATCCTTTAAATTTATTATACATCTAAATCTATGAATTTACAAAAACTTTTGCAAAGTTACGAAAATAAATGAAGATAGCCACAATTTTCTTTCAAAAAAATGATGAATAAAATGAGTTTTGGGGATTTGAAGAACAGATAAAATGAAGAAGCAGCACATACATTATAATATATTATCAAACAAAGCATAAAAAGCAACATTCGAGCCTGAGATACGCAAAAAAGTTCATAAAAACAAAAAAAATTGCTTTTTTTCTTGTTTTTCAAAATTTTAGCAAAATTTATTTTCTTGTTTTATAGTTTTTTAGTAAATTTGCAGTCCGAAATAAGCGGAAAACGTGTAAACTCAGACTAAACACGCAATTAACGGTTTACTAATCAACCAATTGAAGATGTTTTAGGAGGCTATATCACCAAAAAATTGCAAGGATACGACATACACGACAAAAGACAAAAACATACACATAATTAATCATATAACATTTAAGAAAAATGACAAAAGCAGACATCGTAAATGAGATTGCTAAGGAAACTGGTCTAGACAAACTGACCATCCTTAACACAGTAGAGTCTTTTATGGAGACTGTAAAGAAATCATTGGCAAAGAATGAGGATGTGTTCCTCCGTGGCTTTGGAAGCTTCATTGTGAAGAAACGCGCACAGAAGACTGCACGCAACATCAGCAAGAACACCACTCTTATTATTCCTGAGCACAACATTCCTGCATTCAAGCCTTCAAAGACTTTCACCGAAATGTTAAAATAATCCAATCATAAATTTTAAAACAGTCGAATTATGCCAAACGGTAAGAAAAAGAAAAGACACAAGATTTCAACTCACAAACGCAAGAAGAGACTGAGAAAGAATCGTCATAAGAGCAAATAAAGATTCTTGACAGCAATTCTTAACATTGAGAATTCTTGTTCAGATGCGCAACAGTTCTGTGACAAAGCCATAAAACAAATGGTTATCACAGAACTGTTTTGCTTATAACTTAAACAAAAGTACCAACGCGGGGTTGTCCCGTCCATCAAGAAGCATGTGGCCTGATTTTCATATTTCAGGCTTACGTGTCGTAGTTCGGAACGATCACAGGGCATGCAATCCTGATGCATCGTGCGTCAGCCCTTAAAATTCCGAAGAAATGAACAGTGAACTAATCATTGACTCCCAACCGTCGGAAGTGACTTTGGCCTTACTTGAAGACCAGCGCCTTGTGGAATATCAATGCGAGAAAAGTGACTCCCGTTATTCAGTTGGCAACATTTATGCAGCAAAGGTGAAAAAAATAATGCCGGCCTTGAATGCATGTTTTGTGGAAGTAGGTCATGAGCGCGAAGCATTTCTTCATTACCAAGATTTAGGAATCAACTTCCTTTCCTTAAAGAAATACACGAAGCAGGTATTGAGCGACCGCAAGCGACTGTCGGGCATGGACAAATTGAAACGCCAGCCCGACCTGCCTAAGGTTGGTGAAATCCAGAGCGTGTTGGAAGTAGGCCAGGAGCTGCTGGTGCAGATCGTGAAAGAGCCGATATCGACAAAAGGTCCACGTCTGACCTGCGAAATCAGCTTTCCAGGCCGTTACTTGGTGCTGATACCTTTTTCGGACAAGGTGTCAGTGTCATCAAAAATCAAATCGGGCGAAGAGCGCGCCCGTCTGAAACAATTGATCCAGAGCATCAAGCCCAAGAATTTCGGCGTGATAGTCCGCACTGTGAGTGAAGGCCGTCGTGTAGCCGAATTAGACAAGGAGTTGTCGATATTGCTCAAAAGTTGGGAAGACTGTCTGAAAAAACTGCAGAAGAGCCAGACATATCCAATATTGTGTCATGAAGAGACAAGCCGCACGGTTTCCATTCTTCGCGACCTCTTCAACCCTTCCTACGAGAGCATACACGTGAACAACCCCGAAGTATACAAAGAAGTAAAAAAATACGTATCACTGATAGCTCCGGACCGTGAACACATCGTGAAACTCTACAAAGGGAGTGTGCCTATATTCGACAACTTCAACGTGACGAAGCAGATAAAGAGCGGCTTTGGCAAGACGGTAAGTTTCAAGAAGGGTGCCTACCTGATAATAGAGCATACGGAAGCCCTCCATGTCGTGGACGTGAACTCAGGCAACCGTAATCGCGGTGTAGACAATCAAGAGGCAAATGCCTTTGAGGTGAACATGGGCGCAGCCGCTGAGCTGGCCCGCCAGTTCCGCCTTCGTGACATGGGCGGCATAATCGTGGTGGACTTCATAGACATGGACAGTTCCGAACACCGTCAGAAGCTCTATGAACACATGACCGAATTGATGCGCAACGACCGTGCGAAGCACAATATCCTGCCGTTGTCGAAATTCGGATTGATGCAGATCACCCGTCAGCGTGTCCGTCCTGCCATGGACGTGAACGTTGAGGAAGTTTGCCCGACGTGCATGGGTAAAGGAACCATAAAGTCTTCGTACCTGTTCACCGACACATTAGAAGGCAAAATAGACTACTTGATGAACAATCTTGGTAACAAGAAGCTTCGTTTGTTTGTTCATCCGTACGTAGCAGCCTACATCAAATACGGCGTGGTGTCGACCTACCGTAAATGGCAAATGAAGTACGGATTTGGTTTGAAGGTGATTCCAAACCAGCAGATGGGCTTCCTCCAGTACAAGTTTACCGACAAAGAAGGTAACGAGATAAACATGACTGAGGAAGTGGAACTGCACTGATACAGACAGACCTGAGAGAACAAAACGCAATGGTGATGCCTGCAAAAGCCGGCATCACCATTTTTTTTGCAAAAAAGTTTGCATATTACGCTGATTTTTGTGAAATTTGCATAGGAAAAAGAGATTCTACAGGAAGTCGAAAGACAGCAAGCTCATGATTTGACACGACTTCCAAGGAACAAAGTGACAAGGATTTTATATTTTGGTGAATCAGAAGGAGGCTTGCATGCTATCAACAAAGAATCTTAGTAAAAAACCATAATACATTACATTATGAAGAAACTATCTGCATCACTGCTGCTTATGGCCTGTGTCATGTTTCTGCATGCCGCAGAAGTCGACATCACATTGAAATTCACCGGAAATTGGAACCCTGCCGAGAAAGTGACCCAAAACGGCGACGGCAGCATCACCTACGAGGCCGTAGCCTGGGGTGGAATGGCGGCTTGGTACGACAACGTAGACTGGTCGGCCTACGACAAGCTTGTGTTTGAATTCGCCGAGAAGACAACCGTGAACACCCAGATACTGATACAAATGAACCAAAACAAAGAAGAAGTCAAGAGCTGGGGAAATGTCGGTATCACTTCGTTGGAATGCGCGTTTGCCGGCAAAGACGTCAGCAGTGTGAAGCAGGTGGCTCTTCAAGCAAGCGACGCGACGAAGATACAGATAAAGCGGATTTATCTGGTACACGACAAAGAAGAAGAGGCAGCGGAGGCCGACGACCCCCGTTACACGTATGACATGGTGACAGAACGGGCCGAAGACTCCGAAGGCTATGAGACCGCCTTCTCTGCAGTGGCGAATATGCGTATCGGATGGAACTTAGGCAACACGATGGACACCCACAGCGGCAGTGTGGACAACATGTGGCTTGAGAAAGGCAACCGCAGCGTCACATCGTATGAGACAGGCTGGGGACAGCCGGTGACGACCCGAGAGCTCATTCACATGTTCAAGAAAGCCGGTTTCAACGCCATACGAGTACCTGTGACCTGGTATCCTCACTACGGCGCGGTGGTTCTGAATTCTGAGGGAATCTGGGACAAGAGCACATGGGCCGGCTTTGGCATCAACAAGCAGTGGATGGCGCGCGTGAAGGAGATTGTGGACTACGTGATAGACGAAGGGATGTACTGCATTCTGAACGTGCATCATGACACGGGAGCTGCCAGTACGACATGGCTGGTGGCCGACGTGAAGGAATATGAGAACTACAAGACCCGCTACGAGACACTATGGGAGAAGATCGCCACCGAATTCAAGGACTACGACGACCATCTGCTGTTTGAGGCTTACAACGAGATGCTCGACACCTACAACTCTTGGTGTTTCGCATCGTTTGCCGCCCCCAACAATTATAACGCCTCCGTGGCCAACTCTGCCTATAACGCCATCAACAAATATGCCCAAAGCTTCGTGGACGTGGTGCGCGGAACAGGCGGTAACAACGAACGGCGCAACTTGATTGTTTCCACCTACGGCGCTTGCTGCGGCGAAGGCAACTGGAACACCCATTTGGTAGACCCTCTGAAGAATATGAAGCTGCCGACAGACAACGTGAGCGAGCATATCATTTTCGAGGTACACAGCTATCCCGACATCAAGAATCTGAACTCTGTGAAATCATCTGTTGACGACATGATCAGCAAACTGCAGACCCACCTTGTGAGCAAAGGTGCCCCCGTGATATTCGGAGAATGGGGACCAAGCGGCATAGACAATGACGACTACACCAAATATCACGATAATCTTTTAGCGTTCGCACAGTATTTCGTAGAGAAAACCAAAGCTGCCGGCATGGGCACTTTCTACTGGATGGGACTGTCGAGCGAGGCTGACCGGTCTGTTCCACGCTGGACCCAAGGCGACCTGAAGGACGCCATCGTGAAAGGCTATTATGGCGCAGACGGCTATCAGCCTTTCCTGAAAGGCGACGTCAACATGGACGGAACTGTGGACATCAGCGACATCGTGGCCATCATCAACGAGATAGCCGGCACAGCGAGCTACCAACTGGCCGACGTGAACAGCGACAAAACCGTCGACATCAGCGACATTGTGGCAGTAATCAACGTCATCAGCTCCAGCAATTCATGAAAACCAGCATTAAAAGCAGAAGTCAGGTGAATCGGATTCAAGGGCGCTGAACTCTGTTCATCTGACCTTGACAAGATCACCTGGCTGAGGGATATACGCCTCAGTCTTGAAATTCATCTTGTAGAGTTTCTGGATTCTGACACCATAGAACTGAGAAATGGCATACATGGACTCTCCGAACGAGACCTTGTGCCATTTCTTTTTCATTTCACGCGGTCCCTTCTTCGCCTTTTTCTGAAGATAAACATACATGCCGTCCGGGATAGGCAGTTCTGGATAAGCCTCATTGTATTTCAACAATTTTTTGGTCTTGATTCCGAGTTCATCGGAAAGAGATGTCCATGAGTCGCCCGCTCTGGCAACGACACACCGGAGCCCGTTGTTCTGCACAACCGGTCTTCCAGGATATACCGTCACATCCTGCCACCCCTGAGATTTATTTTTTTTAGAATGGCGGTGTTTTCCTGCCACCTCGAGGTCGATGTCATGAAGGTCGTAGAGCTCGATGATGTCGATAAGACGTTGGGCATAAGCAGGATTCGTGGCATACCCACACTGTTTGAGCCCGTTCGCCCATCCTTTGTAGTCAAGGATGTCGAGATTGAAAAGCATGCTGTAGCGACGGGCTTTGAGAAACTGGGAATGGTCCTCATAGCTCTGCCTGGCATTGGCATACACGCGGAACTGATCGTCGGGACGGTCGTCGGCCTTGACGTAAACCTTACCGTTCCACCCCACCCCTTTCTTTATTCCGAAATGGTTATTGGCCCTTACAGCCAGCTCACTCTTTCCCGCCCCGCTCTCGAAGATTCCCTGCGCCAGGGTGATGCTGGCAGGAATGCCATGCTCCTTCATCTGCTGGACAGCGATTTCGCGGAAGTGGTTGATATACTCCAGATATTGCGCGTTGCGTCGTTGCTGAGCAGAAGCAGAAAGACCAAAAAGAAAAAAAAGAATAATCGCGAAGTTGGCAATTTTTCTACGTGCAGAGCCTGTAGCCATAGGACAATACGATATAAAAACGACATTCATGAAATTCATGTTGCTTACATACATGAAGTAATCACAAGCAGTAAGAAACCAAGAAGACTAAAGATATGAGCTGTCGAACGATATGGGCATGAGGTCGAGGGGAGATTCCACGATGTAGGTGCCGTCCGTTCCGTACAGCAGCACTTTGAAAGGCGCCTTCTGGCGATGGTACACCTCAATGAACACCTGACGGCATGCGCCACAAGGCGAAATAGGCATTTTGGTGAACTCTCCTGTCGTGTCGCGTGCTGCCACTGCCAGACAGAGAATTTTCTGGTCAGGAAATCGGCTGTTGGCATAGAACATGGTAGTCCGCTCGGCACAAAGTCCCGATGGGTAGGCACAGTTTTCCTGGTTCGACCCCGTCAGCGTCTTGCCATTCTCGAGCATGAGCGCCGCCCCTACAGAGAAGTTGGAATAAGGTGCATAGCTTCTGAAAGTAGCCTGTTTGGCTTTTTCGATGAGGTCGCGCTCAGCGTCATCCAGCTCATTGTCTTGCTTGAGCTGCAGATGGATTTTGATTTCGATGTCTTTCATATTTGGTAGTTGAGATTGGTTTTTAGTTTAAAGTTTAATGTTTAAATGCCGTGTATCAGGACATCGTTGACACTTTTGTATCAGGACATCGTTGACACTTTGTATCAGGACATCGTTGACACTTTGTATCAGGACATCGTTGACACTTTGTATCAGGACATCGTTGACACTTATGTGTTATTCTTGATGTTTGATTTATGGCATTCATGTTG
>OCTX012246156.1_pt1 | contig 16838 bp, 14 predicted proteins | sample 1539691 | NCBI WGS metagenome assembly OCTX01 (sample SAMN02144231, study PRJEB22623) | gut metagenome | biome: sheep rumen | host: Ovis aries | place: New Zealand | reverse complement strand
TGTACTTTTGCCATGCCATTGATGATTTTGCTTGTCTTGATTTTGCAGCACTAAGGTAAGTGAAAAATCTGACATGGCAAAATCCTGGGCAACTTTTTGTTGCTCAGGAACTTAGAAAAATGAATAAACTAAAGTGCTGCGGAATTTAGGTTATCTAAATAAAAAGTTCTTTGTTTCATATTTGTGAGTAATTGTGTATTGTTTATGATTCACTCAAATGCGAATGGGTAGTGCTCCTTTTGTGTACTCATACGAGTTCTCCCTTGCTGTGACTCTGTTGCCTATTGGATAAGACTTAGGATTGTGTCTGTGTTCCAGTCTATTGAACAATAGCCCAAAGTTCATTGCTATTTAATGCAAAGGAAACAGACGTCTCATCTTAAAAAATTATCGAAACAGACGGTAAAATCTTCGTCTTTGCGAAATCGTATATAAAAGAAATCTATATGTAAAGATAAAGCCTTTTTTAGGCTCCGAATAGATATGTCCTGTTGAGCCTGACATACCCTCAATCTCCGGAGATATAAAAAAAGGAGAATATGCAAATTGTTTTTCTTGAATAATACAGTTTAATATAGCGTGTTCAAAATAATAACCTTCCGAATCGTTGATCTTGTCTTTATCTTTAAGAAAACAATTCCAAAAAGGTATGGGAGCTATAATAAAACGGCTATCTGGAAAAGACAAATCTGAATTAATGGAAAAAAATACAGTTTTTTTGGTTGAAAAACAAAAACGATGGCTAAGTAATAGCGTATTGATGTTTTTTATGAAAAGTCTACCTGTTATTTTGCAGATGGGACTTTGTTTTGATGCTTTGATTGTTTCCGAGTGATTTAATGCATATTCGATAATCTCACATTCACCTGCTCCCTTCCCCCTTTTTTTATTTTTATTTCCTTCAAATGTCAAGCATTCAAGTTTTTTTGAAACAATAGCCTCTTCAAAGTGTTGACTGATGTCTGTACCAGAGTTCTCTACAAACACAACTGGGTGTTTGGTTTTCTCAAGGTAAAAAGTGATAGCTTTAATGTATTGATCTTTACGTTTTTCTTTGTCTGATAAAACTGTAAAACTCATTCCTTGGGGATTAATGCAGCCTGTTAAAAGTAAGATCATGGTTGAGTCGTTTTATCAATTAATCCCATTATTCCAAAGCCCTCTTGGTCTATTGCCTTGCCATAACTTTCTTGATACCCCTCACAATCGAGCATACAGCAATTTGGAGCTTTTATATAATATTCCACCATTGGATGATGGATAAGCAAGTCAACATTTATGATTCCCCATGTTAGAATTTGAGGAAGAATAATCTGTTTGTGAATGACAAATTTTCCTTTGGGTAAATGCTCTATATTGCCCATATAATGCCCTTTCGCATAACTAGCCAAAGGAATCCCTTCCTTACTCTTGAAAATCAACATAACATCGAATAGCATATCCTCTTCTGTTTCTCCTTCTATTAGGACATCAAGGATTTCTTGTTTGTTTTTGATAATGGAATATGATTCTTTAGAATTATTAATTTCTATATTTGTAATTTTGACAGTGTTTTTCTTCCATTTAATATTATTAATAATAAGTTCATCATGCTTACCATCATCATCTTTCAGATAATGGTCAAGTGTGTCAGGAATGTTTCCAACAAAATCAATTGTACCATTCTTAAGCATAACACCACGTGTACAGAGGCTACGGACTGCAGCCATGTTATGGCTGACAAAAAGAACAGTTCGCCCTTCTCCCTTACTTACATCCTGCATTTTTCCAATTGCCTTCTTTTGGAATTCTGCATCACCAACGGCAAGAACCTCATCAACGACCAATATTTCTGGCTCCAAATGAGCGGCGATGGCAAAGCCAAGGCGAACCATCATACCGGATGAATAGCGCTTGACTGGGGTATCTACGTATTTTGCAACACCTGCGAAATCGACAATCTCATCAAACTTGCTTTTGATTTCTGCTTTAGTCATTCCCATGATAGAACCGTTCATAAAGATGTTTTCTCGACCAGTCATCTCGGGATGGAAACCTGTTCCTACTTCAAGTAGGGAGGCTATACGACCTTTTATCTTAATGTCACCTGTGGTGGGGGAGGTAACGCGAGAGAGGATTTTGAGGAGTGTAGACTTGCCAGCACCATTCTTGCCGACAATGCCAACTACATCACCTTGTTCCACTTTGAAGTTGATATCACGGAGTGCCCACACAAAACGAGAATCGCCTTTTTGGGTACGGTCGTTGGTGTCACCGATTTTCAGGAAAGGATCTTCCTTCCCCCTGATGTTCGCCCACCAACGGTTAAGATCCTGGCTCAGAGTACCAGTGCCGATAGTACCAAGGATATATTGCTTTCCTACGTTGTTAAATTCTATAACAGTATTGCTCATGACTTTTGGGTTTAGATGACGTCCATAAAGTTACGTTGAACACGATTGAAAATCACAATGCCTAATAAGAGGATGATGATAGTGAATGCAAAACTGTAACCGAGATAGAGCCAGTTGAATTCACCGACTCCAGTAAATGCATATTTGAAGGTTTCAAGTATTGCAGTCAGTGGATTGGCTACCAACACCCAGATGTATTTCGGATAGGTATCTTTCATCACCGATAAGGGATAGATGACAGGTGTTGCATACATCCATAGTTGCACTCCAAAGGTGATAAGGAAACGTAAGTCACGGTATTTAGTGGTCATCGATGAGATGATCATGCCAAAACCTAATCCTAAACATCCAAGCATCACGATAAGCAGGGGCACAAGTAGGATGGTCATGTTTATATGGAAGTCTACGCCAGATGCAAAATAGTAGATGTATACTACCAAGAATAATGCAAACTGTATGGCCATCTTAATCAAATTGGATATGACAATGGACAGAGGAACGACCAGGCGTGGGAAATAGACCTTACCAAAAATGGCTTGATTAGCGTTAAAAGTATCAGAACATTTGCTTAGACAGTCCTGGAAATAGTTCCAGCAAACAAGTCCTGCCAAATAGAAGACTGCTTGAGGGATTCCATCGGTAGAGATGCCTGCAATACCACCAAAGACGAACATAAACATAATGGTGGTGAATAATGGTTGGATAACAAACCACAATGGGCCTAAAATGGTTTGCTTGTAAAAGGTGATAATGTCTCTTTTTACATACATGGCGAGTAGATCGCGGTACCGCCATACTTCATGTATATCTAAGCAGAATAACTTACTCTTATTAGTGATAATAATATCCCAGTCTTTGGCCATATTTAGAATTTTAATGCAAAGATAGGAATAATATTTGAATGAGCCAAATAATTATTATTGTTTTTTGTAATATAGGTCGTTCTTGATTCTACGATATGTTGCTCGGAGATTGTTAATGTTTAATCCGTCATGTGCATTATCTAACGGCATAATGAGGGGGATATGTTTGATGCGCAGATGATAGTGCTCACAGAAAACATTGATGAGTCGTTCGCTCATATAGCCATAGATACGGCTTTGGATAGGATCATCGATAGGAGGAACACGACGTTCAACCTCAAAGAGAATATCGAAAAGCCATTCAGAATAGGCGTCGAAATGTTTCCAATGGGTGATAAACATATTGTAGCCAACGGACTTGTTGCTATGGTCCATTGTCTTTTCAAAAGCAGGGATATATTGCGGTGAGCGCTCTTTGATAATCTGGCGAAGCATCTCCCAGTCCTTAGCAATATGATAGTCTCCGTATTGCTGTGTATTGCTGACTCGCCAGTGACGAGCAACAGGGAGGATGATGTCGTATTTCTTTAAGATATTATCTAAGTCAGGGAACTGATAGGGTTGGTAGAGAAAGGCTTCTGTCGACACAAAACGCTTATCTGCAGAGAACTGTGGCCATTTCTTCTGGAAGTCGAAATAACGGCGGTAATGGTTTAAACCGACAATGTCGACGCCTTTCAGATTCTTCCATGCCCAGTAGTGACAAGTAAGTTCACAGAAATGCGGATTCTTGACAGAGATGTTATCTCCTTCGTTATCTTGTTGATAGCCCGGGATGGGATCGTGAAGTGCTGCGCCGGCTTGTACGGGCAGGAAATAAGGATGCTGGGGTAAGGGGACCTCTTTATGGGCGCAGATGAAAATCTTAATGTTACTCATAGGCTAACCATGTTGGGTATGGATGAAATCTGTATTCTTATGATCCATGTGGAGGAGATTCTTGAACATACGGAGGACAAGACCAGGGAAGGCGAGAACCTTGGCGAAGGAACGATATCGCAGTGGGCGGGGGAGGGCGATGAAGAGTGAAACTGCCAATAGGGCAAAGAGCACCCACCACTTCTCACACCATGTTGGCATGAAGATTGTCATAAATATAGAGATGCCCGCTAATAAAACTATCAGAATGGAGCGGGGGATGAGGGCCTGCTGGATTGTTTTGTCGATGAAGTTAATCTTACCATGGATGATGGCCTCAGGAATCTTCGGTAGGTTGCTGAGCAGACTTTGTATCTGTGCGGTCATCCAGCGCATGCGCTGCTGCTGGAAGTTATCTTGGTTACTGACCTTCTCGTCGAAGACATGAATCTCAGGTGCATATTTGATGAACACTTCCTGATGGAGCAGTAGGGCTTCCATCTCTCGATCCTCACCGGCAGTGGAAAGTTGGAAGACATTTTTCTTGAAGAGCTCATAACTAAAACACATGCCAGACCCTATGAGGGCAGAGGAAAGACCTAACCGGTTATGGGCTTTACGGAAGATTGTGTTGTTAATTTCCTCACTGGCTCCGTCAAGCACGGCGACGTCGTTATCGGCATTCTTGGCACAGCGGTGACATTGGATGGCATCATAGACTGAGCAAAGGATATTCAATTGAGATAGGAAATCCGGATGAACTACATTGTCGGCATCAAGTACTACCACGTTATCAAAATCGCCTTTTACCTCGTTGATAGCGTATTGCATGGCTTTAGCCTTTGAACTCTTTTCAAAGACTGGGGTCAACAAGGTGATAGGGAGTTTACTTAAGTAGTTGTTGGTCTCTGGTTGCATGTGGTCGGAGATAACGACTACCGTGTAATGCGTTGTGGGATAATCCTGCAACAGGAAATTCTCTACGGCATTGATGATGACACGGTCTTCTTTGTAGGCAGGGTAAAGGATGAGAAATTTGCTCTGCCGGTTACTTAGTGCAGCGGCATGGGCGGCAACCTGATCCTCTTTATCGTAGAAAAGTGATATGATCGCAAAGAAAACCACGTAGATGACTGATCCCGCGATGATGACCCACAGGGCGATATCAATGCTATGTAGGACTGTCCAGATCATTTCTTTTTCTTACTTATGAGGTTGGGCTTATAATAATTCCACAAGCGTTTGAGCGGGTCGCGTAGGAATGTCTTGTCCCACATTTCAGCAACCAGATAGTCTGGTGTGGCAAGGGCCAAGACAAAGAGGGCTAAGGCTCCGAGAATCCACCACTTAATGGCGATGGTCATATAGATGAATGGCAGAACAAGGCTCATAAGTAATATAACAGCTACCATGACTGAGCGTGGTATTAGCATCCATTGGATAATTTTATCTGCCAGATCATACTGCTTACGGAAGATGGCACCAGGCAGGAATTTGATGTTGCGGATGACATTGTTGAATTGCTCACGCGCCCAACGACCATGCTGCTGGTTAAGTTTGGCTGTGGTGCGTTTTTTCTCACCATAGACATAGATATTATCGAAATAGTCTATAAAGATCTCCTGCCGGAGCAAAAGGGCTTCCAATTCCTTATCTTCACCAGCTGTGCGGGCTTTCATGACATTAGTCTTGAACCATGCAAAGTCGTAGGCAATACCTGATCCAGCGAGGGCGGAAGACAAACCTACATTGATGTGTCCCCGACGGAAGATGGCATTGTTGATTTCCTCGAAGATAGATGCTGTCAAGGCAGCAGTGGTATCCCTGTTTCGAGCTATGCGATGCATTTGTATGGCTTTGGTAGCAGCCGTCTCAAAAGCTTCGTTTACCTTAGACAGGAAGTCTTGTTCTACGATATTGTCGGCATCGAGGATGAGGGCTATGTCGTAGATTTTAAACTCCGGCAAGTTGAGAATAGCGTATTGCAGGGATTTAGCCTTTGTACTCTCTTCAAAGTTGGGCGTAAGGAGGGTGATGGGGTATTGTGCCAATCGCATATTGGTCATCTCTTCCTGGTGATCGGAGATGACGGTAACGTCGAACAGACGTTGGGGATACGCTTGGGACAGGATGGATATGACCGTCTGCTCAATGACAGCATCCTGCCTATAGGACGGAATCAACACAACAATGCGGTTCTGTTTCTTTGTGCGTGGGGCCTCATGGGTCTTGTTAAACAAAGAGGCAACAGCAAATATGCCTAAGTAGAGAACGGTCAGTGCTACAACTATGAAAAGGAGCAAATCTGTCCACATCATGATGTCCCAGAAGCTTATGTTCATATTATATTTTTGTTTATAGTTTACTGTTTATTGTTTAAAGATGAAATGACCAAGCGCTCTAAATATAGTTTTCACGAGATCAAGACGCCTCATAAATGTATACTTCAATATGTCACGTACGGCAACGATGCCAATGAGATAGAGGTATGCCAGCGGCTTGTTGAATGCCTGTGGATTGCGACGAACTAACAGAAGTCTGTTCCGGGTGAGGTAATAAGTACGGAGTGGACTATTCTGGCCTGTAGCCTGACTCTCCTTGTGGTAAATAGTACAAGTAGGTTCGTACCAGATTTGATAACCGGCACGGGTAAACATCATGGACCAGTCTAACTCTTCATAATAAAGAAAATAGCATTCTGGCATAAGTCCAACTTTATCGATAGCATCCCGACGGATCAACATGGCAGCCCCATGGGCGTATGGAGTAGGGTGAGCTGTATCGTATTGTCCATGATCATTCTCGCCAAAACCAATGGCACGATTGCGGACTGTGATTCTTGAAAGTGGTGTATAGCCGGTATACTGAATGGGATTGTTGTCCCATGCAAATCGTATCTTAGGGCATACGATACCAATATTAGGATTTGATTCTATCCTGTTGATAAGGGCTTGGATGTTGAATTCCTTAAATATGGTATCATTATTGATAAGGAAAAGGTATTTCCCTTGAGCAGCTTTAATGCCTAAATTGTTCCCTCCAGCAAAGCCAAGATTCTTCTCGCTTTTGATTACTTTGACTTTTGGATATTTTTTTGTAATAGCTTCTGCTTCTTGATTGTTCGAAGCATTATCTACCACTATCACCTCCATGTTTTCATTGAAGGGGATAGACTCAATCAATGCACAGGTATCTTCCAATCCATTGTAATTGATGGTAATGACAGATATCTCAATTTTCAATTTTCAATTTTCAATTATCAACATCCTAAACTCTCGAAGCTAACTTCTTTTCAAGTTTTAGCCGTTTACGCTCTTCTTGCTTGGCAAGACGCTGTTCTTCGTATTTTATCCATTCAGGCTCAATATATGGGAGTATATATACAATGGCAAGTCCACCGTAGAAAGTAACGCAGTTTGGGAATTGCATCAAAACCTGATTGGCGTATCCTCCTAATTGAACAGCAATAAAGGCTCCGCATAATCCCGCACCTACACCCATAAGTGATTTACTCTTTAGTCTAAACATCGTCACCCAGCAGGCACCTAAAAACATAATAGCAGTAGTGATGATAAATAATGTAATACCTATAACACCTGTGTGAACCCAGATATAAACATATTCAGAATCAGGCGGTATGTCAGACAATTTCCTGTATTTGTTGTTTGCAGGAATATTGGCCTGGGTAGACCCAATACCAAGTCCCCAAGGGGCATCTTTTACATATTTTGCAATGGCTGCTTTATTTATGTCTCGTACGTTGGCAGAAGCGTCTTCTTTATTAAATGCAGAACGCATTCTTCTTATCTGTTGGTTTCCATTTCCTATGTCTGTAAATATGAGGAAACATGTGAATAATCCAAACAAAATGGAAAACGGGACAGCAATTTTAATCGATTTGGATAGAAAGATATATAAAAACAAACCGGCGCCTAAACAGAAAATGGCCGTTCGTGTTCCAGACTGGAACATTCCCCAAATGACCAAGATGCCTGTAGCAGCAAAAAAAATACGTTCCCATGTAATTCTACTCGTAATGGCAATGATGATAAATACAACAGAGGAGGATGCAGCATTAATACCATAACTGGCTGCATCGCTAAATGTTGAAAAGTATCGGACTAATGTCCTAGCGTTTAAAAGGTGAGTGACCTGACCTGGGCCGTTATATAACCAATTATACTCTATAGTTGTAAATCCGATATTCTTTTGTTTCCATGTCCAAAAAACAGAGAATAAAGATAAAATGGCCCATAATCTTAAGTACTTTAATAGGACTTCTGGGTTGCTAATGTAAATAGAAAATATTACAAATGCGTAAAGAATTTGAAAAGCCATCAGACGAGCTCCAGTGTACCATGACCACAAATCAAAATCCAAGTCACATGTGTTGTTGAAAATTTGTAAAGTACAGAAACCACACCAAATCATTAATGCAAAGAGCATGAGGTTGACACATCTGTCAAAATTAGGCGTTTTTCGCGCATCAATAATAGCGATAGCTAATAGGATAATTTCCAGTATTTCATTCCACATGGACATAGGAACGGAGCTGGGGAGCGGACTGTCTTTCAATTGTACAAAATAATTGATGACAATCAAAGCCCAAAATGCGGACATTCGCCAGTTGAAAAGGACATATATTGCAAAAATAAGTAAAGGCGAAAGACAAACTATTGCAAACGTAGAGAATCCAGCATTAACGAACAGGAATATTGCAAGTAAAAACAGGAGAAAGAGTAACACGACTCTTCCTCCGTTTTCATGGGTGTACTCTGATAGTCTATTTGTATATACTCTTGCCATTATTTTGCATGACTATTTTCAACTGCGGTCAAGCCCATCTGAGACATTCGGTACACAAAGTTATTAAACTTGGTATAAGGCGGTAACTGGCCTACAAATTCTTCAACAGCATAACGCTGAGCCTCTGTGAGGTACATAAAGAGCGTATTCTGGTCTGTCAGCTGGGACTGAAGTTCCTTGAGCGCTTTCTGGTCTACATCTTTCCAAGTACGGTTTGCACGAGTGACCAAAAGGTTGATTGTACCCATGTTTAACAAGCCTGACGGAATTGAATTGTCATCTAAGTTTGGATACTCGATGATTGCAATCTCATTAGGCAAAATATCAGGACAGATATCCTTGATGTCTTTCGCCATGATGAAGCGACTGTCTTCAGCGAGGAAATCCTCATCATAAGTAAGACGACGTACCTGCAATCCAATAGAAATCCAGTAATTCTCCAACTCCTGAGCCAAATAACTCTTACCATTAGCAGCATCAGTTGAGAGCAGATTGAGAACGTTTTGTTGGCCTTCCTTGAAATGGGGAAGCAATGCTTTACTAAGTTGGCGGAGTGCCATGTCAGCAATGGTCTTATTGAAACGACGATAGCGCAACGTACTTTCCTTCGGGAAACATCCCATGACTGGAATCTTTGTGATACGCTCGGAGCGCATACGATCGCGGAGCGTGCGATCCAAGAGCTCGATAATGAAGAAGTACATGGCTGTCAACAAGAATGTCAGCAGGAAAGCCCCCAATAGTATCATCATACGGTTAGTTGGCTGGGCATTCATTGGGAACAATGGAGGATTCAGAACTCGCAAAGTTGCTGTTGTCATCTGAAGGTTCTTCTGGCGCAGACGGGCTGCATTCAGGGCTTTCAGCATTTCCATATAGTTGCCCTCAATAAAACTGATATGACGGTCCTTACGCCCTATAGTCGCACCAATCGGTGCATAATAAAGCATTTGTCGGTCAATATTCTGACGCATTATATCCTGTGCACCTAACTCAGCTTTTGTCCTTTCAAGCAATAACACTTGATCCAGCCACCGGCTAATCATTTCATTGGCTTTGACACCTGTTTCTGTACTATATGTACCGGCTTCTATGTCTTTAATAAGTCCACGAACATTATCTGTTGCGTTCTGGAGCATTCTCTCTGCTTTAGCTAATTCCATCTGAGACTCTACGCCGCTACCACCACCTTCGCTACTCATCAACCGGAGATTAGAAATACGAGACTGGATGCGAGAGATGTCCGTTATCTGATTCGTGAATTCCTTATTTGCCTTGATAATCTTGGCACGATCACCTAATTGACGTTCTAAATAATCCATCAAAGCACGGGTCGTCGCTTGATTTTTTAATAATGTATTATCAGATCTTTGTTGTTCTCCGTCCATTCCAGCCAATACTTTTGTCTGCTCGCCGTAGTTGATGATTCTTTTTTCAACATTGTATCGAATCAAATCATCTTCAGCATTTGTTAGAATACGATAAAGACGTGCAACTTCACGTTCAAAGAATTTAATGACATTATTGGTCTCACCATAACGCAACTGAGCATATTGGCGGGCAAAGACCTCATTTAAGATGTCAAGGGTATTATAGGCTATACCAGCATCATTAGCAGAATAACCGATATCAATAATATCACTTCTGTTTAACTGAAGCACTTTCAATCTGCTTGTAATACTGTTGATGCCAAAATAAGGATGATAGTTTGTCAAACCGAATAGGTAGTTATCCTGCGTAGGCTTCTCGTATGCCTTCAGATTTGCGTATGTTGCATTTTCACTATTGTGATTAATGAGCGCCTTAACATCAGCAGGGACACTATTATTCAGCTGACGGAAATGCTCTGCTGAGATATAGTTGTTGTCCTTATTGGTATTACCATACATCATACAGCGGGCAAACAATCGAAGGGAAACTTCATGTATAGTTACATCTGTGGTAATCAATAACATGAGATTTCTCATATTTGTGTCAGAATGGCCTCCAGCCGTACCAGAGCCGCCCTCAATATTGTAGGCGGTAATCATACCTGTATAGATGGTTGTATTGGTATTATAGATACGCTCCATGTTGCGGGTCAAAAACCATGCTACTACTAAAGCGATGAGTGGAAGAATAATCAAATACCAACGAATTTTATATAAAAACCTGACGATATATCTGAATAAATCCATAGTCCTAATTCTTTATTTGGTTTTATTTTGTTTCTTAGCTGCTTTTGCTGCGGCTTTTTCTGCTTTCTTCTCTGCTTTTTCTAAAGCCTTTGTTTTTTTCTCATCCTCTTCAACGGCCTTTTTAATACGCTTTTCGACCGCTTTGTTCTCTTTGGCAATTTCCTTGTCGGATTTTGCAACGTTTGTATCTAAAGTTATTTCTGTTGTAGAATTTGTTATAATTGGTGTATGAGTTAATATTTCAAGCGTCAGGATGTCGGTTGTTATAGAGGTTTGCAGACCTTGATAGCTTGCAACTTGACCACTTTCACGTTGTTTGGTCCAAGCGAAATCTTCAATGCTCATATTGCCATTTTCAAATTCCTCTCGATTCAGTGCACCTGCTCCCTGATAGGCCGCAGCTCCTTCACCATAAGTCTTTAAGGTGACAAGGTCATTCGTAATTTTAACAAATAGGGTCGCAATCTGCAGCTTAAGTTGGTCATAGGCTATATCTTTTGCTATAACTGCCTGATCTGCCTCTAATCTTGAACGCCTGATAGATGGAACATAATCCAAAATGTCCTCTACTGATATAGAGGCTCTTACTCCGACATTCCAATAACTTTGTTCTGTTCCCTGGAACTGGTAAATCATATAACTGGTAGTAGAGGAGTTGTTTCCCCACATATCGGCTTTGCCATAGCTATAACTGGCATTTCCTTGAATATGACCAAAGATACTTCTTTTTGTCTTCGCTACTTCGGCCTCAGCTATCTGCCTGGCTTTCTCCAAAGACAGAATCTGTGGGTTTGCTTTGGCATTCTCTAAAAGTACTGATAATGGGGGCAGATGGAACTCAGAGAAATTGATGTCCTTCTCCTTGCTGGAGTCGAAGAAGCCGGCCGCAATACCGCTCTCGTCGAACTGAGCGAAAGCGGAGGTTCCGATGCCTGTGGCCGCTACAATCAGGAATAGTCGCTTAAACTTGTTCATTGCGCTATGGTTTATAATCTTTAGTTCTTTTGTTCGTTAGACGTTATCTTTCTGGATAAATGCTGTCAGGGTACGGAATATGATCTTCATATCCAAAGTGAAACAGTAGGTCTGGCCGTAGATGATGTCAAGCTGCTTGCGCTCTTCTGCTGACATCAGTCCGCCCTTGCCGCGTTCTTCGACCTGCCAGAGGCCTGTAAGACCTGCCGGGGCCATGAAACGGTCAATGCTGGAATCTACGGTGAGCTTCTCGGCCTCATAGAGAGGCAACGGACGATTGCCCACGATGGACATGTCGCCTTTCAATATGTTGAAGAGCTGTGGCAGCTCGTCGATGCTGTATTTGCGGATGAACTTACCCACCTTAGTGATGCGCGGGTCGTTCTCAATCTTGACAAAGGCATTGTTGTTCTCTTCTTCTTTTTCTTTGTTGAAATCAGACTCTGCCACGACATAGTCATCACCGACGAGCATGACCTCGTCATCGCTGATCATCATGTCGGACTCCATGCCCATGTCCATCATCATCATCTCAGCTTCCTCGCCTAAAGGTGCTGTGATAACACTCTGACGGTCTTTGTCTTCTTCCGGCTGTTCTTTCTCTGCATACTGATTGCCGGCTTCCTTGGTAACCTCCTTCAGCCTCTGCTCTGCATCGGCATACATCGAACGGAATTTCAGGAAGTCGAAGACGGTGTAATTTGTTCCTACACGCTTTGACTTGAAAATGACAGGACCCTTGCTCTCGAGACGTATGGCAATGGCTGTAATGAGAAATACGGGCGAGAGGATAATAATGCCCAACAGAGAGAAGAAAATGTCGAAGAGACGTTTCCAAAGAGGAATCTTAAAGCGAAGGATGCGATGCCTGGATGGGGCATCATCGAAAAGCATCATCTCACGATCGGAGATGAACTGAATCTTCTTGTTCAGTTCTGTAATGGAAGAATTGATATCGATCGTGTCGTTGATACCGCACTTCTGGTACACCTTCCGGTCGTCAGTGGTCAATTGCTTAGTAAGCAGAATGATGTAGACACTCTTGCACTTCTTCTTGATATACGTGATGGCAGTAATATCTTCTGCCTGAACACTCTGTTCGTAGAACAAAATGAAATGCTCATTACGAACATGAGGGACACAGGCTGAAGCGCAATCCTTGTAGTTGGTAGTAAACTGAACCAACCGCCCGGGAATATATTTTAGTCGTTCCTGGGTTTCGAGGTTGCTGCCAAGATATACTATACCTATCATATATATAAATATGTGTATCTTTACATTACGTCAGGGAATAATCTTCTTCACCCTGATTTTCAACTCCATGGGATTGAATGGCTTGACTATATAGTCTTCCGCACCAATTTCCAGAAGCCTGATTCGTTCGCTGGTGGAATCCTCACTGGACAGCATAATCACGGGGATGTGCTTAAACAGTTCGTTCTGCTTGATCCATTCCAAGAAATCGTCACCACGCATGCCGGGCATACGGATGTCAGAGATGATAAGATCGGGTGTGTTTCCTGCCTGGAGCCATTTCACACCTTGCAGTCCATCCGGAAGCCACTGTACATCGTAGTCGCTCATGAGATAGATGGAGAGCACCTTTGCGATGGTCTCTTTGTCGTCAAGTATTAGTATTTTCTTCTTCATATATGAAATGTTTATTACGTAATATTCGCATTCTATCGTGCAAAGGTAAACAAAATATTTTAATTGAACACAAAATATGGTAAAAAAATTGCATTTTAGCTTAAAAATATTGCAAAAATGAAAAAAAATGGGGAAATTTGCATCTAAAGCGTATTATGTATAGATTAGATAATCTAAAAATTATGGCAAATAGACTATTGTTAGGTTTTGATGTCGGTAGCTCATCAGTGAAGGCATCGCTTGTAAATGCCGATAACGGCAAGTGTGTGGCTACAGCTTTCTTCCCTGAGAAGGAGGCTCCAATCATGGCTGTCAAGGCAGGATGGGCCGAACAGGACCCTCAGATGTGGTGGAATAATGCGAAACTGAGCCTGAAGAAGATTATGGCTGACTCAGGAGCCAAGGCAGAAGAGATTAAGGCCATCGGCATCTCGTACCAGATGCACGGACTGGTGTGTGTGGACAAGGATATGAATGCGTTGCGCCCTTCGATCATCTGGTGCGACTCCCGGGCTGTCCCCTATGGAGAGAAGGCCTTCAAAGAACTTGGCGCTGAGCAGTGCCTGAGTCATCTGCTGAATTCACCTGGAAACTTTACGGCCGCTAAGCTGGCCTGGGTAAAAGAGAATGAGCCGGAGCTCTATAGTAAGATCTATAAGATTATGTTGCCTGGTGACTACATCGCAATGAGGCTGAGTGGTGTTGCCAATACCACAGTAAGCGGACTGAGTGAGGGAATGTTCTGGGATTTCAAGAACAACCAGGTGGCTGACTTCCTGATGAAATATTATGGATTTGACACATCTCTGATTGCAGATATCGTTCCTACTTTCGCAGAACAGAGCGTTGTCAGTGCAGAGGCTGCTGAGGAACTGGGACTCAAAGCTGGTACGCCTATCACTTACCGTGGCGGTGACCAGCCGAATAACGCGCTGTCGCTCAATGTGTTGAACCCTGGTGAGATCGCTGCTACTGCAGGAACTTCCGGTGTGGTCTATGGTGTACTTGGCGATGTAAACTATGACAAGCAGAGCCGAGTGAATACCTTTGCACATGTGAATCACACGGCCGACAAAACCCGTCTTGGTGTGTTACTCTGTATTAATGGTACGGGAATTCTGAATGCCTGGACGCATCGTAATATCACTCCGGAGATTGGCTATGCCGAGATGAATGACCTGGCAGCCAGTGTGCCCATCGGCAGTGAGGGCGTGACTATTATCCCGTTTGGCAATGGTGCTGAGCGTGTGCTTGAGAATAAGGAGATTGGTTGCTCTATCAATGGTCTGAACTTCAACAAGCATAACAAGGCTCATTTGGTTCGTGCAGCCCAGGAGGGTATCGTCTTCTCGTTCTGCTATGGTATGGAGATCATGCAGCAGATGGGTATGGATATCAAGAAGATTCACGCTGGAAAAGCAAACATGTTCCTCAGTCCGCTCTTCCGTGACACGCTGGCTGGCGTAAGTGGAGCAACGATCGAACTTTATGACACTGACGGCTCTGTTGGCGCTGCCAAGGGTGCCGGTATTGGCGCAGGTATCTATGCTAACGCCGACGAGGCCTTTGCTACCCTGGACAAGTTACAGGTAATTGAACCGAAGGAGGCTGACCGTGCTGCTTATGCTGCCGCATACGCCCATTGGAAAGAATCACTGGAAAAGAATATGTAATGAGAAAGCCCGCCAAATCGGCGGGCTTCTTCATTTATGCTAAACTGTTCTTATACCATTCAAAGAGTTTTTGAACGCCCTCTTCGATTTCCACCTTATGTGTCCAACCGAGAGAGTGGAGTTTCGACACATCAATGAGCTTACGCATGGTGCCGTCAGGTTTGGAGGTGTCAAATTCTACCGTACCCTCAAAGCCAACAGCCTTCACGACCAGTTGAGAAAGTTCGCGGATGGTCAGTTCCTTGCCTGTGCCAACATTGATATGGCAGTTGCGGATTTCACCTAATGAGGGGATGGCCCCACCACGACCAGCTGAGTGGTTGCGGTCTACAGCACCATCTGTGGAAGCACCATAGTGGACAGACGAGTACTTCTCGATGCCGATGACATCCTTGAAGTCTACATTCAAGAGGATATGTACAGAGGCATCGGCCATCTCCTCACTCCAGAGGAATTCGCGGAGTGGGGTGCCTGTTCCCCACAGCACCACTTTATTATCATAGATGCCATATTTTGCCAGCACCTCAAGTGCTCTTTTCCTATTATCATGAGCTCTTGACAGACCATAACCATCGACTCCTTCCACCGGTCTCTTGTCAAGATCGATGGCTATCTTCTCCCAATCCCCGTCATGTATCAGCTTTGCAAGGTAGATCTTGCGCATCATTGCTGGCATCACATGTGAGTTCTCAAGGTGGAAGTTGTCGTTCGGTCCATAGAGATTCGTCGGCATGACGGCGATATAATTCGTGCCATACTGTAGGTTATAAGACTCGCACATCTTCAGACCGGCAATCTTAGCGATAGCATACTCTTCATTGGTGTATTCCAACGGGGAGGTCAGCAGGCAGTCTTCCTTCATGGGCTGGGGAGCATTCTTCGGATAGATGCACGTACTGCCAAGGAAGAGCAGTTTCTTCACGCCATGGGCGTAAGCCTCAGAGATGACGTTGCACTGGATCTTCATGTTCATCATAATGAAGTCAGCCCGATAGAGCGAGTTGGCCATGATGCCTCCAACAAAGGCTGCTGCCAGCACCACTGCATCGGGACGTTCGTCGTCAAAGAACTGCTTGACGGCCACCTGGTCCGTCAGGTCGAGCTCCTTGTGGCTGCGACCTACCAGGTTGGTATAGCCTCGCTGGAGGAGGTTATTCCAAATAGCGGAACCCACAAGGCCGTGGTGTCCCGCTACATATATTTTACTGTTTTTGTCTAAACTCATTCTTCCATCTGGGCTTTAATGAACAACTTCTTGACGAACTTCATGTCGTGTCTGACCATGATCTTCACCAGATCCTCAAAGCTGGTCTTGTGCGGATTCCAACCTAATTTGGCTTTCGCCTTGGCAGGATTGCCAAGCAACTGATCCACCTCTGCAGGGCGGAAATACTTCGGATCCACTTCAACAAGTGCCTTTCCTGTCTGCTTGTCATAGCCTTT
>OCTX014559087.1_pt1 | contig 16846 bp, 13 predicted proteins | sample 1539691 | NCBI WGS metagenome assembly OCTX01 (sample SAMN02144231, study PRJEB22623) | gut metagenome | biome: sheep rumen | host: Ovis aries | place: New Zealand | reverse complement strand
AAACAGAAAAGTCAGAATAATATGTAGCGGAACTGTAAGAACCGTTGCCATGGTAACATTTTCAAGCTCTCGAAGGCTGGCAAATCTCCAGATGCTGTTATACAATCTCAATTTTCTAAAGATAACGAGACATATGACAATATAAAAAGGTATGAACTTCTTATATCCCTCATAATAGCTTGACGGAATCTGCGAAAAATGCAGATCGAACCGAAGAAGAAGTGCAAGTATATATGAAAACGCAATGGCAATTGCATCATAGATCCCCAGTAATAACGAGATAAACTGCCAGTGTTCCATGTGGAATGGTAGTTTCTTTCTTCCCATAAAGTCTCTTTCCCTCACATAATCCCTATAAAGTGCACTGACCCATGTTTAAGGATAATACTACGAATAAATACTAATTTCAATAATTTACTAAAATATTCCTGAATTATTCGGCAGATTCAATTTAATTCAACCAAAACAAGCATATTATGTTCGGAAGATCCCTTCCACACAAGACCGCTTTCACATCCTGATAGTGTTTTCGTAAACATCGAAGCATCTAAAAAACCGTTCAATATACTGCTCATCCTATTATTATGTTATACTGTATTACATGTATTCATTAATACTCACCTGCTAACATCTTTATAATAAATACTCTTTCATATATACTTCAGATATCACTTAATACACAGAAAGGATTAAAAACGGTACAAAAATGAAAAAAGCCCTTATTGTAGGCGGCAGCAACGGAATCGGTCTTGCTATCGCAAAGAAACTAATCGAGCGGGGTTATTATATTGAAATTCTCGATAAAGTCTCGCCAGAAGCGGATTCCGGACTATCGGACACTACTTATCACTATCAGGCATGTGACCTGACTCAAATGAATCCGGAATTATTTATGGCACTTTCGCAGGACCCGGATATCAACTTCCTGATGATAACCGCAGGCTTCGGCAGAGTAACAAATTTCGAAAATCTCTCCCTGACCGAAATAGAAAATATGTTGATGGTAAACACGCTGGCCGGTATCAAAACAATAAGCATCTTCTATGACCGTCTTCGAAAAGATCCGGCCTTCTATTGCGGAATGATGGGCTCTATCGCAGGCTTGATCAGCTCACCGATGTTCTCAGTATATGCCGCCTCTAAAGCAGCCATATGCAGATTCATTGAAAGCGTGAATATTGAACTTGAAGTGAACGGCAGTGCTAATCGCATCCTAAATGTATCTCCCGGATCTATTAAAGGCACACGCTTTAACGGAGGACCTAATGACTTTAGCCAGACAGAGCAGCTCGCAGAGGATATTGTCACGCATATCTTTGCCAGAGATGAGCTATTCATTCCCGATTACGATACGGTTTTTAAGGGTGTCCTGGAACGCTATCATTCCGACCCGCATGCATTTGGCATAAGCAGCTACGAGTACAAGTTAAAATCAGGACGTGTCAAGAATTAATCCACGTTACTATTTTTTATCCATGAATCCGATGCGAGGAAAACAATGAAAACGGTTATAACATACGGCACTTACGATATGCTTCATTATGGTCATATCAGGCTCCTGGAGCGAGCCAAAAAATTGGGTGATTATCTCATTGTAGGGGTTACTTCTGAGGATTTTGACAGATCACGTGGTAAGATAAATGTTCAACAATCTCTTATGGAACGTGTCGAAGCCCTTAGCGCGACCGGTTTAGCTGACCAGATAATTATTGAGGAGTATACCGGACAGAAAATAGATGACATCCGCAGATATAATGTAGATATCTTCGCAATTGGCTCTGATTGGGAGGGCAAATTCGATTATCTGAAAGAATTCTGTGATGTTGTGTATCTGGAACGTACACAGGGAATCTCCAGTACTGACCTCAGAGCAAAGAATCAGGGAATTCGTCTGGGAATTGTCGGCAGCGGAAAGCCTAATGTAGTAGCGAAATATATAAATGAGTGCAGCTATATAAACGGACTTGTTATCTCCGGTATATTTACTGACGGAGAAGATTTTAAACTGCTTGATGCTTCACTGGAAAACGTTGCTTCCGGAGGAGCCGAATCCGTAAACAGTCATTCCAAAGTCTTAAAAAAATCCGATCTCCCTGTAAAAAACAGTTATCCGGACTTGCTGGAGGACTGCTCTGCGGTATATATCGCATCTTACCCCTCTGAGCATTTTGAGCAGATTAAATACGCTCTCGAGCAGGGAAAGCATGTTCTTTGTGAGTCGCCGTTAGCACTGAGTAAGAAAGAGGTTGAAGATCTTTTTGAATTGGCTGCAAAGAAGGAACTGGTCTTAGTTGAAGCAATAAAGACCGCCTATTCCATGGCCTATGACAGGCTTCTTCTGCTTATAAAAAGCGGTATGATTGGGGATGTTTTATCAATCGAATCTACCTGCACCTCGTTAGCAGAAATGCAGAATGAAAACATTCTAAAAGGTTGGAACAGTATCAATACCTGGGGACCTACTGCACTGCTACCGGTGTTCCAGATTCTGGGCACTGATTATATTGATTGTAGGATTGTAACAACGCTTACAGATACGAATCACAATGTGGATGCATATACAAAAGTCAGCTTTATCTATAAAAACTCCACAGCAGATATAAAAGTAGGACTCGGAATGAAATCCGAGGGAGATTTAGTAATTTCCGGAACCAAAGGTTATATTTATGTACCGGCACCGTGGTGGAAAACAGATTATTTCGAGATTCGTTTTGAGCACTCCGAGAATAATAAACGCTACTTCTACCAGTTGGATGGCGAAGGAATCCGTTATGAGTTGGTCGACTTTGTCAAGCTGATAAATACCGGTTATTCTAATAATTATATTTCGCATGAAACAAGTGCAGAAATTGCAAATGTTCTGAACATGTTCAATTCTCGAACCAATGTTTTTTTCTTAGCGAAATCATAACTTCAAGCCCTGTCTGAAATACTTGTTCGCAGGCTTGGGAAGTTAAAACATACTACGCACTAATGTATGATACAGGTTTTTCGGCAGCAGTCCTCCTCTCAAATGATTATAGTAACCTAAAATAACTATTATTTTTCTTGCGGTGTCTTATGCCGCCAGCAAAACATCCGGAGACAATTCCCTTGAACAGATATTTGAAGCATATCAAAAGACTTTATAATAAACGCAACGTCGCCTACGCCAGCATGTACTGGCTACTAGCACAGGCTGTACCCTATCGAAAACAGCTTCTCATCAAGTTAGGTATCAATTCAATTTCTCTATTCATGGGCTTTGTCAGCACGATTGCGGGCAAATACATCGTAGACGCCACCACTTCCGGCAATCTTAGCTGGTTCTATATTTCCTACATGGCGGGCGCCTCGTTATGCACCATCCTTTTTGCTGCCGTTTCTAACATATTCAGTGCCTATTTAAATGAAAAGTTTGAATTTGGCATGCGCTGCGATATATTTGACCAGATACAGAGGAGTATCTGGAGCGACCTATCAAGATATCACAGTGGTGACATCGTCACCCGCTTGACCTCGGATATTGCCAATATCTCATCCGGGTTAATCTCCATCATCCCCGCTTCAATCACGTTGGGGATTCGTTTGGTTGTATCCTTCTTCATACTGCTGTATTTTGACCCGTGGATCGCTCTTTTCGCTCTGATTATCGCACCCATAGGTTCTATAAGCGCACTTCTCTACAGACGAAAGTACCGCTATTATCAGACCCGTCTGCGCGAAAGCGAGTCAACCTATCGGACGTTTATGCAAGAAAACTTGTCCAACCTATCAGTCACAAAATCCTTTCAGCTGGAGAACGCAAATAATAAATATTTACGGCAAATTCGCAGTGACCGCATGGTTCTTGTTATGAAGAGTGCTCACATAAGCGCCTTCATGTCCTCTGTCATAAGCATCATCTACCGGGCCGGCTACGTGGTCGCATTCTGTTGGAGCGCCTATCGCATATCGCAAGGCCAAATCACCTATGGAACCATGACGATTTTTCTCTCGCTCGTTTCGCAAGTCCAAAGTTCAATATCTTCCCTGGGTTTCATCATCCCTCAGATCTACAGCATGCTTGTATCTTCAAAGCGATTAACAGACATCGCAGATATTAAAAATGAAGAATATTCAGAAGCAGCTTATTCCCCAACGAAGGTCACTGTGCAGATGCATGACGTCTCCTTCGCTTACGACAAGTCCAATGTTTTAGAACACGTCTCGCTACAAGTGGATCCAGGAGACATCGTCGGAATCGTCGGTCCCTCTGGTGTCGGTAAAACAACTCTTACAAGGCTTCTACTCTCACTTGTGAAGCCTGATATAGGTTCTGTAGAGTACATCAGCGAAAGGGGGGACTGTGAAGAAGCCTGCCCTGCTTCTAGAAGGTTCATCTCGTATGTTCCTCAGGGCAACACACTTATCTCGGGAACCATAGAAACAAATCTCAGGATTGGGAAAAAGGATGCTACCGAAGAAGAACTCTGGGCAGCCCTGCGCATGGCAGCTGCAGATAAATTCATACAAAAAACAGAGAACGGTCTTCAGACACAACTCTCCGAAAAGGCAGGAGGCCTGTCCGAAGGCCAGGCACAGAGAATCGCTATCGCAAGAGCTCTCCTCAGAAACAAACCTCTGCTCATTCTGGATGAGGCAACTAGTGCACTCGACGAGGATACGGAAGCTCTAATTCTCAAATCGATTACTAAATCTTACGGAAAGACCATTATCATAATTACACACAGAAAGTCCATGCTCCGCTACTGCAACAAAATAGTCGAAATAAGCGAGGATGCAACCGTAAATATGCGGTCACATACATGATACCGCCGATAATCGAGGGAGCAGTCATTTTACGGAAATACTCGTAAAATTTCTCGCGATGTAGATTCCGGACTATATACCCTCCCTATTGCTATCAGATATGTGACCTTACACAAGCGACTTCCGAATTATTTATAACGCTTTGACCGGTATTAAATCTATAAGCATCTTTTATGACCGAAAAAGCTACCGCCTTCTATTGCGGAATAATGGGCTTTATCGCCGGCTTAATTATTCAATGACTTCAATCAGGCGGAGCTGCTCGCAGAAGGTCTTGTCATGCGTATCTTTGCAAGAGATGAGTCCTTTATCCCCGATTGTGATATCATTTTTAAGGTTGAACTGAGAGAGTATTATATAGACCCACATACCATTGACATTAGTAGCTATTACCGCAAGTTAAAATCAACACGTGTCAATAATTCCTTCACAGCTTTTCTCCAAATCAGCCGTTATCGCCCTCTCCTCTTTTTCCGCCGATGCCATATCAGCAGCCATAACGCTAATATATATCTTCAACTTAGGCTCTGTTCCGGATGGTCTTATAGCCACAGAACTACTTCTCATAAAGAACTTCAGTACATCAGATTTAGGCAGTCCCCTCAGGCCAATACTGTAATCCTCTGTATGAATAACCTTCTGTCCGGCAATCTGATCCAACCCTCCATGAAAACCTTTCATGATGAAGTTCATTTTCTCCATCCCTGAACGTCCAAAGAACTCGTAGGAATGGAGCGTATTCAGACAATATCCGTACCTGGTATGTATTTCTTCCAACTTCTGTAACAAGCTCATGCCTTGTGTCTTATAAAATGCAAACATCTCACAAATCATATAAGCTGCATTCACTGCGTCCTTGTCTCTCACATAGGTTCCTGTCAGGTATCCATAGTTTTCTTCAAAACCACAGATGTAATTTCGTTCATCTTTCAGCTGTCCAATGACCTCGCCGATGTACTTAAACCCTGTCAGGACATTAACCGTTTCAACACCATAATGCTCAGCAATTTTCTCTGCCAAATCCGTAGTAACGATAGTTTTGACAAAAATTGGATTGGCCGGCATTTTACTATGCTTCTTTCTCTGGCTGCAGATGAAATCCAGAAGAAGCAGACCAACCTCATTCCCAGTCAGAAGCCTGTAACCGTCTTCATTTTTCACTGCTATTCCACAACGATCAGCATCAGGATCGGTAGCGAGTAAAAGATCAGCTCCAGTATCATTAGCATACTTCAACCCTAACTCCATAGCTTCTCTAATCTCAGGATTCGGATATGGACAGGTCGGAAAGTTACCATCAGGATTTCTCTGTTCCTCAACAACAGTTATTTTTGTAAATCCAGTCTCCTCCAACACCTTAGTGACCGGTTCTAAACCTGTGCCGTTAAGTGGGCTGTAAACTATAGCAACGTCCCTATTTACTTTATCGCCGTATAAGACGCTCTGTTCCCTTACTTCTGTGATATAGCTATCCAGAACAGTTTCGGGAATGAATTCAATATTACCCGCTATTCTTGCATTAGACCACGGTATCCTCTTCACATCAGAGAAGACGTCGATTTTCTCAATTTCAGACAGAATCTCAGCTGCAGCTTTCGTGGTAATCTGGCAGCCATCTGCTCCGTACACCTTGTAGCCGTTATACTTGGACGGGTTATGGCTAGCCGTAATCATTACTCCCGCCGAAGCTCCGATATAGCGAGTTGCATAACTTACCGTCGGTACCGGTAAAAGACGATTCCATGCCCACACTTTAATACCGTTTGCAGCGAAAACAGAACCTGCTTCCTGCGCAAATACATCACTTTTCAGGCGGCTATCAAAACCGATCACAACAGAAGGTTGTTCATAATTCCTGAGAAGATAATTCGACAATCCTTGGCTTGCCTTGGCCACCGTAAGGACATTCATTCGGTTTGTGCCCACGCCGATAATACCGCGAAGGCCGCCTGTTCCAAAAGCCAGATCTCGATAAAAGGCATCTTCAATGCCTGCCTCATCCAGTGCTTTCAGCTCATTTTGCAGTTCCTCTTTGCCAACGATATCGTCTTTAGCCTGAATCATAGTCAACCAGGTTTCATACGTTTGTTTATAGTTCATTTCGCACTCCCTTTCATTTTTCCAGCATACTTGCAACCTTCAGAATCAGGTTCGCTGTGCAGTTCGCATTAATCCTTCAGTGCAAAACTACACTAATATCTGTATCCGGATAAACGGCTGCCACCGTCAGATGCTCGTTGACATTGAAATGCTAATTACATGTCTGTACGCACTCTATGAGCTAAATCTAACTATTTTCCTACATATGGGAACCATCTTTAAGAGACTATCTTTATTGTTTCCTAAACAATATTCTTAACCCCACAAAAGTTAAGAGTTAATATCTTAACAGCTCACATCCAGCAGCTGCGCCTTTCCATGAAGTTTCATTGTCATACTATCCGCAGGCACGAAAATACAGTCACCCTTAAAAAAGCTCAGCATGATCCCTTCTCCGAAGAGCACACCGCAACCGTCCACGCACAGTAACGCATGAAAACTATTGCTACTAGTTTGGAATCCAGCCATCTTTCTATTCTGAGTATCCAACAATAATCGTTCCACTTGAAAATATTTACAGCGTGTCAATAGTTCAGAAGCAAATCCCGGTCTATATTTCAACACTCTAAGCGGCTGACGTGGGATAGCAGAGGACTTCAGCTTCACTACCTCCAGCGCCTTATCTATATGCAATACTCTTTTCTGCCCACGCTTATCCATCCGATCATAATCATAAAGCCTATAGGTCAAATTGGAGCTCTGCTGTATCTCCGCCACCAGACATCCCGCACCAATGGCATGCACTGTGCCTGAGTCAATATAAAAAACATCATCCTTGTGAACAGGCACATGGTTAAGAATCGTGCCTATGGTTCCGTCATTTATCTTCTCTCGTACCTCTGCGCGTGTAACGTCTCTGCTAAACCCATAGATAAGCGAAGACTCTAGTCGGGCTCCCAAGATATACCACATCTCGGTCTTTCCCCATTGACCTTCGTATTTCAGTGCATACTCGTCATTAGGATGCACCTGCACAGACAGGTTTCTCTTCGCATCAATTAACTTAATCAAGATAGGTAACTCAGGTTTGCCGCACGTCGTCTGTAGAACGTGGGAGCCGAGCAAGCTCGGATTTTCTCTCAGCACTGTGCTCAACGGCTGTCCAAAAGATGTGCCTGAGACTCCGTCCGAATGTGTACTACACACCCACGCCTCCGCGAACGGTGTTACCGGAATATCCAAATTAAAATCATCATTAAGCCGACTACCACCCCAGAGATAATCTTTGACAGCGGGTGTCAGCAGGAATGGTTTATTTGTATTCAAATCATTTCGTCTCCGCATATCTTTCTATCTTTTGTCACAATTTCCGGGTAATCGTGGAAATGGTTACAACGGCATCTCGTATTTCTTCTTATCTGCCACATTGATCTCTCTTCCAAGCTGTACTTCAATTAACTGAAGGCCTGTATTCCCAGCTATGACCGTATGCTTGCATCCCGCCGCCATTGTAATCACGTCGCCTGGCTTCACCGGTTGCGCCATTCCGTCAACGATAGTAGTGCCGGTTCCGGAAATTACTGTCCAAACTTCATCGCGTTTCTCATGGCTGTGATAATTCATCTTATGACCGGGATTCAGTGTAACCTTAACAGTCATACTATCCTCCTCCACATCCATTACTCGATAGCGTCCCCAGCTCTTCTCCGCGAACATAATCTGCTGATCAATAGCATCTACAAAAGGTTTGATGTAAGAGCTTTGCTCTTTATCAGATACGAGGATTCCTTCCGGACTCGCCGCAACCACAAGGTCTTTTCCACCCATCACAAGGATAGGCACACCGAGTTCATTAATAACATGAACATTAGAACAAACCTCATTCAGTCGCGCATCACCGACAGTGTTCTCTTCCATCGCCTCGGTTAATGTATTCCACGTTCCCAAGTCCTTCCATGTTCCGCTGTAGGGAAGAACCTTAATAGAAGTTTCCTGTTCAACAACAGCATAGTCAAAGCTAATCTTTCTGAGGTCACTATAGCCATTGAACATAGTTTCATAATCAGCTGTGCCTAACAGTTCACGAGCTTTAGAGAGAACGTATGATAGCCGGTAAGCGAACACACCGCCATTCCAGAGAGCTCCATCAGCGATGTACTCTTCTGCTTTCTCTTTTGTCGGTTTTTCCGTGAACCCCCATCTTCGATTGCCATCTATCTCCATTGGTTTTATATATCCGTATTTCTCAGACGGGTATGTCGGCTCTATTCCCATAAGGACGAGGTTGCAATCACTATTCTGTGCCGTATCACACATGGCATGAAGCGTTCGAAAATACTCATCTTCCACATACGGATCAATCGGGCAGACTACCATAGCCTCGTCCTCCGGCACTCCCTGTACGTCATGCAAGTATGCTGTTGCTAGAGCGATGGCCGCAAAAGTATCCCGACGGCATGGCTCTACAGAGATTCCAACATCCGACCCCAACTGATTCTGAATAGCTGAAACCTGTGACTTAGATGTCGCAATAGTCACTGTGGCATCTGGATTGACGCTCTTAATCTGCCGATAGATGCGTTGCACCATGGATTCATAACCCAACCCATCATCTGCTCCCATAGACGCATCATAGGCGGGATGCTTAAATATTTTTATAAACTGCTTTGATCTGATGTCATTGGACAGCGGCCACAAACGTTTTCCAGAACCGCCAGATAATAAAACTATATTCATGATTTATACCTTTCCGCGCATCGCATTAACCACTATTGTCCAGTCAATATAGGAAACATGCTGATATGCGTTACCTTTCCGCCCTCTTAGAATTTGAGAGAAAGTCCTGATAGGACAGACGAATGCCGTCTTCTAGTTCAGTCTTATAGGTCCAACCCAATGCTGTTGCTTTAGATACATCCAAAAGCTTGCGAGGCGTACCATTTGGCATACTGGTATCCCATCTAATAATGCCTTCGTAACCTATAACCTTGGCCACCAGTTCAGTCAGCGCTTTGATTGTCAATTCTTTCCCTGTACCTGCGTTTACGGTTTCATTGCCACTGTAATTGTTCATTAGGAACACGCACAGGTCAGCAAGATCATCCACATACAAAAATTCGCGTAACGGGCTTCCGTCGCCCCAGCAAGTAACGCTTTCCTTGCCCTCGACTTTTGCCTCATGGAATCGCCGAATCAATGCGGGTAACACGTGAGAATGCGTCGGATGATAGTTATCATTAGGGCCATAGAGGTTAGTCGGCATGACAGAGATGTAGTCCGTGCCATACTGACGGTTAAGGAACTCACAATACTTAAGACCGCTGATCTTTGCTAGTGCATATGCTTCGTTAGTTTTTTCCAGCTCACCTGTCATGAGACAAGATTCCACCATAGGTTGCTGAGCCATTCGTGGATAAATACATGAAGAGCCAAGGAACTCCAGCTTCTTGCAACCGTTTTTCCAGGCAGCGTTGATTGTGTTCATCTCTATCATCATGTTAATGTACAAGAAATCGGCAAGAGCAGATTTATTAGCTACAATACCACCGACCTTCGCCGCTGCCAAGAACACATACTCCGGCTTTTCCTCAGCAAAGAACTCTTCAACATCCTCCTGTCTCATCAAGTCCAATTCTTTATGTGTCCTACCGATAATATTGGTATATCCCTGCCGTTTCAGTTCTCTGACAATTGCACTACCGACCATACCCTGATGACCGGCGACATATATTTTTGCGTTTTTCTCCATCATGATTCTTCTTTCTGCCGTCTAACGGCTGCTCTATTTCACGCCCCTTACTCCGCCCATATCTATACCATCAAATTAATAGCCTCTCTTCTTTTAGCCATAACCCGATGTGAGCACACTCAGTCTATTTCCACTATACATTTTGAATGGCTACGACTGGTAATGGCTCAGAAATGATGTCTTGTTCGAACCACTGTTCCTTATATGATTTAAGCACCTTTATTACTACGATACTATAAAGAAAAAACTGCTCTTATCTCTATATAGTGAATGGAACAACTTCTAAATTTTTTTTTATACTATTTAAGCACAAATTCCCTATCATCTCCTCTTCCAATACGAGTACACTTGACAGTCTTTCCGGTATAGTCGATTGAAACAACATCGAAGCATTGGCTATTAACTGTACCTTCTGTCCCCTTATGGTCTCGATATGAATCCGTATCCGTTATGATAATAGGTACACCTGCTGTATTTCCTTCCGCGCCCACATCCCAAGATACATCAGAATGTGTGTGACCGCCAAGTATTAACTGAACTTTTCCACCAGCGTTTGAGAAATCATAAGTGTTAGAAATCGTTATTTTCCCCCGACTATTGTATGTGGCTATCACATCCATAACCTGTCTGAAAGTTGGCCTTAATTGTTTATTTCCATAGATAAAATGTTCTACAAAAATAATGTTATATCCGCTTGGAGTAGCGTTAAGAACTTCTGCAAGCTCATCGAACGCTGTAAATGTTGAGTTTTCGCCTGAATCCAAAAAAATAAATCGTGTCTTTGAAGTCGGTCTATCAAAGTAGAAGCTGAACTCATGATCTGTCATGAAAGTTACTCTGTCGGATATTTGTGCATACATACAGGCATATACTGCATCCTGTGAAAACCTCTGAGTATCATCTGAAATAGATATTGCATAATTACCATTATTATCATGATTGCCAAATGCTATCGGCAAAAAATTATCTGCGAGTGAAAATTGAAAGCAATGCACACAATCTATCATTGTATTATACATTGCATCACGCTCTCCACCGTCTATCATGTCTCCACCACATAGTAAAAGATTTATATTCGTTTTACTCAGTAAATACTTAATCAGCGCCGGAGAATTCCTATAGTTTCTATCCCAATGTGGATCCGTTATAAAGATGAATGTCTCGCCATGTCTTCCGATAGAGTTTGCATTTGCAATTATGATTGGGATTTTTTTTTCAAGTTGCTTTTGAAAATAGGAAGGAACTATAGCGGAACCTTCCTCCAATGCGGTAACCCTTGCCTCCTGATTAACAACTGATGCTTCTGCCGATTCTTGCACATATGTTACATACGTCTCTGCATCTGTTGGCGTTATTTTTGTCCCTTCACTTGCCTGCACTGTGCAAATAACATAGCATGCATTTTCTTCTACTATATATGTTTTCTCTGTACTAATTTCTGATTCCTGAGAAAGAAAATCGCCATTTTTATCAAGGAATACTATCCAGCACTTATATCCTTCTGAAGGAATAACCGTAAGTGGGTATGCATTATTTATTGCTGTCGGCCTTACAGTGCGGATATAATCCATTGGCGTTATGCCTTGCGTTTTTACTGATGTTCCGGAGTTAAAGCGTCCTTGTTCAAATTCTCCTGCCGAAAACAATGTTATTCCGCTCTGTTCACGTTGTGCTTTTTCAACATCTGCCGCGTGAAGGCCTTTAGAATCTACAAGCCACTTGAGTTGTTCTGTCTTTTCACAAGATATCGTGAGAAACGTGCTTTCCGTTGGCAAAATCTCTGCACCGTCTTGTCGATATACCAAAAACATAACAAATCGTGCCTCTTTTGGCGGCATATGCACATATCCTGTATTTCGCGCTGATGTTTTTGATAAAAAATCCATGTGCGCATCATACCAATACAAAACATAATTGTATATTGTGTAATCTGTCGGCGAAACATTTACACCTACTGATGGATCTACCATAACCGGATGAACTGATCGCACATAGACAGTTGAATTCTCTGCCTCACCCGTAGCTGTAAACCCACCTTGCTCAAACTCTCCGGATATGCAATATGAATCTTCAGAAAAAGCATGTATAATAGAAGATGTCAAACCATCCATAAAAAGCTTTAATTTTTCACTATATTCATCAATCCTTTCGACTCTTGATTCAGTTGACATTGACGTATCGTCTTCAGCCGAGCTTGCTGCTAACACCGCAACAAAACTATTACTGACTGCTCCTATCAACATACCCCATAGAACTACTGCACAAGCAATTTTAACAAACACTTTCCTATTCATAATCACTCACTTCATCCTTCTACATGCCTGTTTTCCAGATATAGTATCAGCCTCTGCTTCAGCTGAATACTTTATACTTTTCTTCATTTCTCTTCCGACGAATAAAAGCCTTGCTATCAAACGGCTTTTCCAACACTTCCTTTTCTTAAAGTTCGTTTTAATATATTTACAATGACTCGTCTTAGATAACTGCATTCCTGAGATTTCCAAAACAGGATTACCAGGAACAGAGGAACAGATACTCCTACAACAAATATGTGCAAAATCACAGAAAACCAACCATGACCTATAAACAACCAAGAACAAAGCCATATATCAAAAACCCCTATAAAAAAGAGCACACTTAAATATATAATATTCTTTTTATAGTACTCTGATACAGGTCTATAGTTATTAAAACTATATTGATGAATAATCTTTGGATCTATAGCCAAATTTGTCAGCATGTCTGAGAGAATCGTTCCAATAATAACACCATATATTCCTATAACTTGCACAAGTATTATAGATGTAACTAAATTAATAATTACACTTAGAATGGGACGTTTCCATGCTTGTCTAAAGACTCCTGTAATCGTTCTTATCTGTCCCAGATTGAGCTTTAATCCATACATTAGTATCTCTATTCCAATTAATATTGCAAACGGCTGAGCAATAACATAACTATTCCCAATCCATGTATTAAGCAACTCATCACCGCAGGCAGATACTCCAACACATGCCGTGCCAAAAAGAACGATCGTTAAGTAATTCATCGTTTGAAAAAACCTATACTGAACATCTACATCCTCCGTAGCAAACAAGTTTCCTGCACTTGCCCTTACAGCCGAATAAATCATACCCAGATAAGATTTTATAGTAACATAAAACAATAAATAATTTGAATATAGTCCGACATAGTCCATTCCAAGAAAAGTACCAAGGACCATATTATCTGTGCCTTTTAAAACTACCGTGTTTGCTTTATATACAAACAATGCACCACAATCCTTAAACAGGTCTCTAATCTCCGTCTTTTCTAAACTATCCGGTTCTTTTATAAAGTATTCCGGATAAAACCATTGTGTAATACATGCATTAATAAAGTTCATTATTAATTTAAACACTATTACAGATGCCGTATAAATAACAAAATTTTTCGTCTTTACTAAGATAATAATTTGCGCAATGTTCGTACCAATTATAATCACATTATCCACAAGATCGAGTATATATCTTTTTTGATTTGCCTTCATTATTGCAGACCGATATGCAAAAAACATATAAGAAGATACGCTCTGCATTAAAAACAGTATATAAACGAGAGGAACATTAATACCTATCGTAGCAAGATTCTCATAATTTTTGATGATAAAAGGTAAAACAGGCACGAGTAACAAGCCCAAAGCAAGGATCACCAGTGCAATTGCACGATATGCTGACTTATAAAACTTCAACAGAACACGAACCCGTTTCTCATCATGCTCCGCCAACGGTTTATATAGTTTGTAATTGATCGCCGTATCTATTCCTAGTTCTGTTAAGGACAGCATATTAAGAATATCTGAAAAATAACCATTTATTCCCAGATACGATTTCCCCAGTACATTGATAAACACTGTACGGACAGCAAATCTTAATATTGTTGACAGAAATTGTCCCCCTAAACTTGCGAGCAAGTTAAACATTGAATTTTTTGTTCTAGAGTACTCTTTTCTTTTTTGCATCAAAATACCCATCCCTCATTTATCATGCAAAATATTTTGCTGCTTTCTTTTTCCTTATCACATAGAGACATTTCTACATCATAAATCTCTGTTTTGTTCAATAAAATACTTCTCTCACCCATACTGTGCCTCCCTTCTTGGAAACATATACATTTCAACCTAACACGATATCTTTTTATTTTTTATTTACGCCATCGTTCTTCTTTTGACTGAGTGAATCTACATTTTATATATATCTTTTTTATTAAATACCGAATTCGTACATATATTTTCAAATAAGGAGGTGTCTCAAACCATTTCATCATGACAACACTGTAATGATCGCCTCCTCGATTTGCTTTAAAGTCAACCATTTGAAAGCCAAAATGCTTATAGGCGGCAATAGCGCGCTTATTCCGTTCAGCAGTATTTAATTCTATTCCAATACACCCTTTTGACATTGCACAATCAAATAACTTTTCTGATAAAAAGCTGAGAATATGATTCCCTTGAAATTCAGGTAACACACCTGCTAAAGAATACTCCCCAACCTTTCCATTTACATACCATCTGTTTTTATCATTAAATTAAAAGCGACAATGTGCCTACTTGTTTTTTATTATATAGCGCCACAAAGCAATGTCCTTCACTACCCTCTTTTCTTATAGTCTCTTCTATCTGTTCGCCTGAAAGATTTGATGTTCGTAAAATAAAGCCATCTCGACGGTTACTTTCATTCGCTCGCCATAAAAGATCATGAATTCTTTCATATGAAATATTATCCGGTTTTTCTATTATTTCTATCTTTTCTACATTAATCATTTCTACACCATGTATCTCGGCATTAGTTAATATCGATAATCTTGCCGAACTATTATACTTTTCTTAGATTGTTCTCAAAAAATGTTTCGCACAGTCCCTTTAACTTTCGTAGTATTTAAAATTGCTTGTGTGACCTTTAACTATAATATCCTCATTTCTTCATGCGCATGATCGGTCGAAATAAGTAGTTCGCCGTGCATGTTATTATTTTTATTCTTAGGAAATTTCATATAATCTCCATATTGTTGCCTGAGCATGGAATCATATTCGCGAGGGACTGGCACTGTAAGCATTTCAAATGGTAATTCGATTAAGTCTACCCACTCTTTATATGGTCTTCGAGACTTTGGACAATCGAAAATTAACGTTCGATTACCCCAAAGTTCGACACCATTTTGTGAGTACTTTTTCAAATTATTCTCATATGCCTGATACAGCTTTTCAGGATTCCGCAGAAATAGTGCCACAAAACATTTACTAATATAATATTTAATTAATCTACTTCTGCTTAGATTAGAAGTGCTCTTTTTTGATGCATTATAAAGGACACACAGTCTCCTCAAAAATGTGTTTTTTTTACGTTGTAATCTATCTTGCTTAGGATTATCTGATATACCGTCTAATGGAAAAATATCAATGAAAATCCCATTGCAGATATCATATTCCACTTCATTAGCAGTCGCACCTGTAGTTTCAAGGTTTCGTAAGCGGGCAAACCATTTGATTTGATTCGGTTCAGTCTTAATATTCTGTAAAAAATATGGGTTTTTTATTTTACTGCTCAACTGCATCAATTTGTCATAATCTTGTCGAAGCATATATAAATCAATATCATCATCCCAGGGTATAAATCCGTGATGTCGAATCGTACCCAACAGAGTTCCTGCCCCTACACAATAACTAAGATTATTCTCTTTACAAATCTTATCAAATTGAGCAAGAAGGTCTAATTCAATGGCCCACACTTCTTTTCTTTGGCTTGTTACTGTATATCCTGAACGAACTTCTTCATTCAAAAACCCTTCTGGCAATTGCAAATTGATATCTACCAAAAAATCTTCCTCCCCAATTCATATATTACGAAAATCGATTATAAAAGCATACTTCCTGTTATTATAATATCAACTATCGCATTAATTCAATACAGACTCCTCTTTTAAATATTACAGTTCCCTGAGAAACTATTTGCTTTTATTTTTGTACAGAGCAAAAACTTTACATTTTAATATAACTTTACGATTAACTATTGACATACTATGATAATTAAAGAATGGCTGTTATCAAAATCTCAGATAATCAAATCCATATTCAAACTGGTCTCTCATTCATTGCGAAGCCTATTGTATTGGACTGGTGTTTGCATCTTTGCGAACATTAATGTATATTCCGGTCGGGTAAGACATACTGCACGGAATTTCGAGACACCCTTTCCGGAGTTTGAGGTCATACCTTCCGGTACTTTCTAA
>OCTX014577640.1_pt1 | contig 16854 bp, 13 predicted proteins | sample 1539691 | NCBI WGS metagenome assembly OCTX01 (sample SAMN02144231, study PRJEB22623) | gut metagenome | biome: sheep rumen | host: Ovis aries | place: New Zealand | reverse complement strand
GTTCGAGTTCAGCACTGACACGCTGATGATGGGCAAAATTCTCATTGACTACCACTATCGTTACGGGTTCCAGCCGCTGCTGGTGGTGGTTGAGCCTGGTGAGGTGAAGGTGGTGGTTGATAGCATCAGCAGCGCTTCGGGAACGCCGCAGAACGACTCGCTGCAGATGTGGAAGGAAATTACCGAGCGCCACAACGCGCAGATGATGGAGCTGAGAAAACAGGATGGCATGAAGGCTCAGTGGGACAGTGTACACCATGCCTACAAACTGTACACCCGGCAACTGGCCGCGAACATGAAAGAAGGTGTGTTGCACGATTTTCTCAGTGGCCTCTACCCATTGACTTATAAGCGCAAGCTGTCCGACGGACGCATCATCACTGTGAATGCCGACACGAATGAGGAAATCAAGTAGAAAATACTGGCCGTTGGGGCTGACGTTGTTGTTTGGCCTGGCCGTATGGGTGTTCTGGGCCAAGGTGTATCCTTCGGCCCTGGCCTATCAGGAGCAGTTCCAGCTGTTTCTCACGACATCGGCCTATCTGCTGTCGCGGTTGGCATTGCCTGGTGGTGGCGCCTGCTATGTGGCAGAGTTCATGGTGTCGTTCTACAACTTTATGGCCGTGGGAGCGATCTTCGTAGCCCTGCTGCTGATGGCTTTTCAGCGGCTGACGTGGCGACTGATGAAGGTGCAAGGGTGCGATGCCCATTATGTGCTCAGTTTCCTGCCGCCGGTGGCTCTGTGGTTACTCATGGGCGACGAAAGCGTGATGCTGGCCTACGTGGTTTCGCTCTTGTTGGCGATGTTGTCCATGTGGGGGTACTCGGCCTTAATGCGCCGTCGGGGGATGGTGGTGCGCATGCTGTATGTGCTGGTTTGTGTGCCTCTGCTCTATTGGTTGGCCGGTCCGGTGGTGTTCATGTTGGCAGCTTGGGTGCTGCTCGACGAACTGACCCGCCAAGAAGAAAAGACCAAAGGACTGTGTGTAGGAATCGTTGCCATCTTGTGGGCCTGTCTGTGGCTGCTGATCAGCAGTTACTGTGTTGCCTATCCGCTGTGGCGACTGGCCTACGGGCTCTTCTATTATCGGTTCGTCGATTTGATTTCGTCTTGGATTTATGTGCTGATGGCAGTGTGCGTGGTGATGCCTTTCGTGTGCCGCTGGCTCCCCACCTTGAAAGGGAAGCAGGAGCATTGGGTGGCTCTGTGCGAAGTGTTGGTGTTGGCACTGGCCTTTGTGGGGTTGAAGCCCCGATGCTACGAGCCCCGCAAGTATGAGCTGATGGACTATGACTTCTTGGTGCGTTTGAACCGATGGGATGACATCATCCGCAAAGCAGAGCAAAAGAAGCCCGACCTGCCGATGAGCGTATGTGCCACCAATCTGGCTTTGGGCATGACCGGACAGCTCTGCGACCGAGCCTTCGACTTCTTTCAGCATGGCATTGACGGACTGCTGCCGAAGTTTGAGCGCAACTTCACCACCTGCCAAGTGACGGGTGAGGCATTCTTTCAGTTGGGACTGGTCAATACCGCACAGCGATTTTCGTTCGAGAGCATGGAAGCTCTGCCCAACTACAACAAGAGCTGCCGCTCGCTGAAGCGACTGGTGGAGACCAACCTGATCAACGGGCAATACAACGTGGCGCAAAAATATATTGACATGCTCAAGAACACCCTGTTCTATGCCAAATGGGCCAAACGAACCGAAAAGTTGCTGCGCAATGAAGCCGCCATTGGCAGCCATCCCCTTTATGGCAGAATGCGTCAAGTGAGACTCGCTGAAGACTTTCTGTTCAGCGATCAGGAGATTGACAAGATTATGGGGCAACTACTGTTGCGCAATCCTCAAAACACGCTTGCCATGCAGTATCTGCTTATGTGTCCGCTGCTCAGTGGCGACCTGAACAAATTCATGAATTACTTGGGTTTTGTGCAGAAAGACCACAATTACAACCCGTTGGTCTGTCAAGAGGCTGTTGTCTTGGCCTATGCCCAGCGTAACCAGCAGCCACCATCCGGAGCGGTAAGCCCATTGGTAATGCAGCGTTTTGGCAATTTCTACGATGCCTATCGTTCGCAAGGCAAGAATGCCCCCCAAATGCAGGCTTTCCGCAATACCCTCTGGTACTATCTGCTGGGCAATTGATGCAGGTTATGCTGCCCACGTAAAGTATGGAAAAAGGTTCAACAATTCAACGCACAAGAAGAATCAACACAATGTCAACCAATCAAAGTTTAAAGTGTAGCGTCTGCCTGGCTCTGTTGGCTGTGCTCATGTTTCTCTCGGCTTGCTCAGACCGACCGGAAAATCCGCAAGAAAGCGGCAAACTGCCAGCCATTTATCCCGACTATGTTGGGGTGACCATTCCCGTGGAAATAGCCCCTCTCAACTTCAACAGTACAGACCACGAAGTAGATTGCATGGATGTGGTGGTGAAAGGTTCGAAAGGAGGCCAAATGGAGGCTCATGGCGATTATGCCGATTTCGATATCGATCGTTGGCACGAGCTCGTTCAGCAGAACCGAGGCGGGAGACTTGTCTTTAGCGTCTGCACCCGTAAAGACGGGCAATGGACACGCCACAAAGACTTTCATGTGGATGTCAGTCCGTATGAGCTTGGAGAATGGGGTGTCACCTATCGTAGCATAGCCCCCGGCTATGAGGTCTATAGCCACATGGGACTGTTCCAGCGCAACCTCAGCAACTTTGATGAGTTGACCATACTCGACAATACGCAGGCACCAGGAGCTTGCCTGAACTGTCACACCAGCCATCGCACCAATCCTGACCGCTTTGTGTTCCATGTGCGTGGCCCCCATGGGGCAACCATGGTTCAGATGGACGGGAAACGCGAGTGGCTCAAGGCTTCGAACGAACAACTGGGAGGCTCCATGGTCTATCCCTACTGGCATCCAACAGGGAAGTATTGTGCTTTCTCTACCAACCAGACTCGTCAGGGATTCCATGTGGTTCACAATGAGCGAATAGAGGTGTTCGACCTTTCCAGCGACATTTTTGTATATGATCCACAAACCCATCACCTCATTACTGACTCTCTGGTAATGACCAAGGACTGGAGCGAAAACTCGCCCGTGTTCTCACCAGACGGGAAATGGCTCTATTTCCTTACTTGTAAGCAGCAGGACTATCCTGCCCATTACAAAGACGAGAAGTACAACCTGTGCCGCATCAGTTTCGATGCTTCCACCGCCAGTTTCGGCCATCAGGTGGATACCATCTACAACGCGGTGAAACAAGGCAAGAGCCTGACGTGGCCGCGTCCCTCCTATGACGGGCGCTATCTGCTGTTCACACTTTCTGATTATGGATATTTCTCCATCTGGCATGACGAGTCCGACCAATGGCTTCTCGACTTGCAGACGATGAAGGCCAATCCGTTGACTGCTGCCAACAGCACACGCGCCGACAGTTATCACAACTGGAGCCTGAATTCCAAATGGATTGTCTTCACCAGCCGACGAGACGACGGGCTCTATTCGCGACTGTATCTCTGTGCCATAGATTCGCAGGGCCGTGCTACGAAACCTTTCCTGTTGCCTCAGCGCAATCCGCTTGAATACTATTCAGAGACTTTCTATTCATTCAACACTCCTGATTTCACCCTCAAGCCTGTGGAATTTGATGCGCGGCAAGCGGGCTACGAGATTCAAAGTGACAAACGGGTGGAAACCAAGTAGAAAGCTGGCGGCGGAATCACAGCAAAACGACGCTGCCGCATTTTGTCGCTGCAAGTGTTGCTAGTGGGATGCCGCTGACGATGGTCATTTGAATTTTTCCGCATCGCGTTGCATGGCATCAGCAACATCGGCGGCAGTAAAGGGCAAAGGACCAATGCCCAATTCGGGCGCATTGAACGACTTGAGGCAGTGGTCGTAGAATACAGGGTCTTTTTGGGGAAGACAGAAAGGCTTGTGGGCGCGTCCCTGTCGGTCGATATAGCAGAAATAAGGTTTTCCGTACAATCCATCGTCGCGTTTTGAGGCGAAAACGAACCAACGGCTGTTGGACGACCAACTGTGATAGGTGTCGCTCCTTGGGCTGTTGACTTTCTGCATGGGCACTTTCTGTCCTGTATGCAGATTGATGAGTTGCTGATCGGCTTCCGGATGCCAAATGGGGAAAGTTCCGTAATCGGCTACTGTATAAAGAATGTACTGTCCGTCGGGACTGACGCGAGGATGACAGACGGAGGATTTCGATGATGAAACTTGTTTGTCGACTATTGGACGTTGGGCGTTGACCAATGTGTCGATGTGATTGCCAATGGTTCCTGTCTGTTGGTCGAAGGGAATGCTGACCAGACTATATTGCAACTTTTTCAGTTCGTTGGGGAGACTGACATGTGGGGCGGCACAGAAATAGATGCGTTTCCCGTCGGGCGAGAAACTGGGAAAAGTCTCGAAGGCCATGCTGTCGGCAAGCAATGGGGTCGTGAAGATGCGATTCTCTTGCAGGTCGGCGACGTAAACATCGGAAACGGCATCGAACACTTCCAACCGTTTACGGGCCAAAGAGTGGAAAGCGGGAATGATGTTGTTGGTGGAAAATACCAGATAGCGGCCATTGGGGCTGAAACCGTAATAGACACTGCTCGAAGCCATACTGTCAGTTTTCAGATTGAGTTTGTGCAATTGTCCTTCCCTGTTGAGTATGGCTCCTCCGCCTTCACCCCTGACATAGAGCATGCTGAGGTTTGGATTTTGTCCTGCGTAGGCGTGGCAATTCATGCATCGATTGCCCACTAGACCATAGTTGCAGATGGAGCGTTCGTCGAAGTTTTCCAGACAGCGTTCTTGCAGTGTGAGGTTGTTGAAGATCTCGTAGTCGGGTTCAATCAAACGGTAGGTGAGGTAAGGGTCGATGGAATCGCTGACAACGTGCCAACGGAAAGGTTTGAACTGTTTCCACGAACCGTCGATGCGAGCAGTGAGCGTCACTACAAGGTCCGAACCTGCAGCCTGACGAAGTGTTTCTCTCCAGTCGTGCAGGCTGAAGCACACTTTGTTGCCGCTTGCATGGACGCTGATTGATGCCAAGGAAGGGTTGTCAGCAAGTCCAACGGTCACCTGTACGGCATCACAACCGGGTTCGCGCACCAGGAAGTTGAGGGGGGCGATGTTGACGGGTATGGTTACGTCGGCATAGTCAGGATAGATGGTTGGTTGGCGTTGTTCTTGAGCCACGTTGCCTGTAGGACGAGGCGTACAGCCAGCCAAGCCGACTGCCATGCAGGCTGCCGTCAGCAGGCAGCAAAAGGTCTTTATGGTTGTTTTCATGACTATTCTTCGGGTTTGGGTGCTTTACGTTTGTCGAAATAATACCAATAGGTGTCGCTGAAGCGAGTGGAGCCGCGCTGCATGTTGTATGCTTTGAATTGCTGGATGACGTCTTCGCGAACAATGTAGCGCTGCCACTCTTCGGCAGGAGCATTGCTGCCGGCCAGCCAAATGCAGAGAGCTTCCTGGTAGATTTTTTTCGGTCTCGGTCGGCCGATGCTTTCGCAATAGCGGTCGTAGTCGCGTTTGAAGTTTGCAATGTCTTTCAGCAACAGGTCGCTGCAGAGAATGTAGTCGAGTGCAGCAGTGTTGTCAGGGTTGCTGTCCAACAGCTGCATCATGATGAAATGTGCGTTGTCAGTTAAGGCTATGGTGTCCTTGCGGTTGGTTAACGCTCGTTTTTCGCGATAGTGGCCGTTGGCGTCGATACGCGCAGCTTTTGCCCATTTTCTGTAGGCCAAAGTGTTGTCGAGTATGCGCAAGTATTTTTCAGCCGCAGCTGTGTCGCCACTCACAATGTTGCACTCTGCCAACCGTTTCAGCATGCGTACGTCGCGGTTTTGTGGTGAGAATACACTTTTCATCAAGGCCGCGCGTTCTGTGAAGGTAATGTCGCCCAATGCCCAGTAAAGCTCGTTCATGTTGTTGATGATGAGCCGTGGGGTGGAGGGGCCAATGCGGTAGAAAGTGCCAAGCTCGTTGGGATAGAATTGGAGCAGTTTGTCTGGGAGCAATCCTTTTTGAGCCTGAATCAGGTTGTAGAAAAACAGCATCTCGTAAGTGCGGTCCTTCGACTGTTCCACCAATTGCTCAACTCGATTGTAGTTGCCCCAGTTGTATTCGTTGTCAACTGCGAAATCGTTTTCTAAGATGAAATCGGGTTTCCCCATTTTTCCTATGCCAGGATAGGTGAGTGCGTCATGGGGGGTGAGTAAATAGGTGTTACGGCCAACGGCAATGATGAGCGGAACGAAAATCAAAGGGATAAAACCTGCAATTTTTGCCCATTTCATCGGCTTTTTTAGCCATTCCACAGGGTTGCTCCAAATCAGAAGTAATATGGCGAAAATCCACACCCCAATGCCAAACATCCAATAGGCAAGCATGGTGGCACCGATGATATAGACGACGATGAGCCAGTTCTGTTTCTTCAGCATCCATCCGCCTATAAAGAATATCGCCGCTCCACCCGTGAGGGCAATGGTGGATGACAGGTGATAGCTGACACGCAGATGGCAGACGGCTTCGAGAGTCATGGCCAGAATGGCTATCCAGAAGGCCCAGTTCTTTCCTATGCCAGCTTGCTGGAGACCTCGGCGCATCAGGTCGCCCATGGTGAGCAATACAAACGTGAGGATGACGGCTCCCGCGTAAAGGTAGTAGTAGAACTGAGTGAGGAAATCGCCTGCAAGGCAAGCTAGCCATGCTGGACGCTCAAAGTAGGAGGCTGCATGGTTCCATGTGAGAAGAAACACCTGGCTCTGCTCTTTGTAGAAGAAATGATAAGAGTAGAAAAACTGGAAGAACACAAAACACAGCACCGCCCAAATGGCAATGACAGCGAAAGTGTAATATCGTGAAAGAAACTGTTTCATGTTTTATGAGGCTAATTTGTGTGCAAAGATACTGCAAAAAACCGTACTCTGTACCAAAAAACCGAAAAAAAACGCCGTGAATCACTTCAGGGCGTTTTTGCGTTACTACTTATTAATACTTACTGCAAAACCTATAATATCATTTCCTAAGGTTCCTGTGTTAGTTACATTTGCAAAAGTAAATGATTTTTTGTTACAGTGCAAATGTTATAACCTTAGCCATGTTCAAATTCATGAATCGGAACAAAAAAGACCCATTTCATCGGCAAACGAATCGTTTTATGCCTGAAAATTTTGGTTGGATTGTCGTTGAAATTCGGAAGGCGTCATGCCTATGATACGCTTGAAAGATGAGATGAAGGTGGTTCGCGACTTGAATCCTACACTTTCGCCAATTGCTTCGATGGTTTGATTTCCGTAGGTGTTGGAATCACCCATGCGTCGGCAAGCCTCTTTGATTCGATATTCGTTGAGCAGAGCCGTGAAATTCATGTTGAGGCTTTCGTTAATCGTTTGTGAGACATATTTGTAGTTCGAACCCACTTTGTCGGCAAGTTGTTTGAGCGAGAATTGGTGGTTGAATATTTCGTCAGAGTTGTCCAAGAATGTAATGATTTTGACCATTAGTTCGTCTTGTGTGTGTTTTTTCAAGTTGCTCCCCTCGTATTTGGGCTTGTCACTTTCTTCATGGTGTTGCTCAATTTCCTTTTTCAATTCTTCAATCTGCTCTTCCAACCGTTTTCTCAGAGTTTGTGCTTTCGTGCGGTATGCCATGTCGCGTTTTGCGCTTTCGTATAGTTTTTTGTTGTTTTCCTTGAGTTGCTGATTGTGCCCAATGAGCAGAATGACAGCCAGAATGAGCGTGGTTAAAATGAGAACTACCGAAATAATGACCACACGTCGTGTGACACTGTTGTGATACCCCTCTTCGTATGCATAGGTCAGCGAAACAAGTATGACTATGGAAATGATGTAGGGAACGATGAGTGCTAGCTGTTTTTTCATTTAAGGTTGTTGTTTGTAAGAGTTAGTTTAAGCTTTTGTGTTGGTTTTGTTGCAGAAGTTTTTTTAAGCAGTTTTTGTGAGCGTTGTGCTCAGAGTGCTTCGAGCATTCGCTTGAGCACTACTGAGCACGATATCTCGCGGTTGGCAGCCTCGGGAATCACCAGTGAGTTGGGCGACTCTATAACGTCGTCGGTCACGATGAGCCCACGTCTGACGGGCAGACAGTGCATGAATTTGCCGTTGTTGGTCCACGACATGTGTTCGTCGTCCACGGTCCAGCTCATGTCTTTTGAGGTGATTTTGCCGTAGTCGGCAGGGTTGGTTACTCCGGGATTGCTCCAGTTTTTTGCATAGATGAAGTCGGCACCCTCAAATGCTTTTCGCTGATTGTATTCTATGCGGGCATTTCCAATGAACTTCGGGTCGAGTTCATAGCCTTCAGGATGGGTGATGACAAGGTCAACATCTTCAGCGGCATTCATCCACTGGGCAAACGAGTTTGGCACGGCTTGCGGCAAAGCGCGGCAATGGGGTGCCCATGTCAGAACAACCTTGGGTCGCTCTACGGTTTTGTGCTCCTCGATGGTGATGAGGTCGGCAAAAGCCTGCAAGGGGTGAACAGTGGCTGTTTCCATGGCGAACACGGGCTTGCCAGAGTATTGTATGAATTGGTTGAGCACTGTTTCGGCGTAGTCGTACTCGCGGTCGGTTAGACCGGCGAACGAGCGTACGCCAATCAGATCGCAGTAGCATCCCATTACGGGTATGGCCTCCAGCAAGTGCTCGCTCTTGTCGCCGTCCATGATGACCCCACGCTCGGTTTCCAACTTCCATGCACCTGCGTTGACATCAAGCACAATGACGTTCATTCCAAGATTCATGGCCGCTTTCTGTGTAGAGAGCCTTGTGCGCAATGAGTTGTTGAAGAAAATCATCATGAGCGTCTTGTTGCGACCCAGATGCTGATACTTGAAGCGTTCGTTCTTTATCTCTTGTGCCTCAGCCAGTGCCTGGCTGAGGTTTCCTATGTCTTCTACGTTGATGAATGATCTCATGTCTTTTTCCTTTCCTTTCTGTTTTTGTTTGTTTTTTTTCTTTTTGTTTTGCTCTCGGCTTAGGGGCGCGTTTGCCCTTCGCCTTCAATCAGCCATTTGTAGGTTGTAATTTCTTCCAAGGCCATTGGGCCGCGCGGGCCTAGTTTTTGGGTGCTGATGCCTATTTCTGCTCCAAGTCCAAACTGAGCTCCGTCGGTAAACGAAGTGGGAGCATTCCAATACACACAGGCTGCATCTACATGCGTCTGGAATTTTCGTGCCGTCTGTTCGTCTTGGGTGATGATGGCCTCGCTGTGTCCACTGCCGTTGCGGTCGATGTGGTCGAGAGCCTCCTCAAGCGAGCAGACGGTTTTTATGGCCATCTTGTAGTCCATGAACTCAGTACCAAAACTTTCGGCTGTTGCATGTTCGAGCAGGTGGTCGGGATAATGCCCTTCAAGTGCGCTGTAGGCGGGCTCGTCGGCGTAGAGAATGACTTGTTTGTCTGCCATTTTGCCTACAAGTTGGGCCAGGTCGTTCAACCGGTTTTCGTGAATGATCAGACAGTCGAGCGCATTGCACACAGATACTCGGCGTGTCTTGGCGTTGTTGACAATGGCTTTGCCCATTTCCAAATCGCCCTCTTTGTCGAAGTATGTGTTCACCACTCCAGCACCTGTTTCTATCACTGGCACACGGGCCGTATCGCGCACGAAGTCGATGAGACGGCGGCCACCGCGTGGAATGCAGAGGTCGATGTAGCCAACGGCATTGAGCATCTCGCCCGTCGCCTCGTGTGTGGCGGGCAGCAGTGCCACCACGTCGCGTGACACACCATGCTGCTCGAGCACTTCGTGGATGAGCGCCACCTCTTCTCGATTGCTGCTGTCTGCGTCTTTCCCGCCTTTCAGAACACAGGCGTTGCCGCTCTTGAAACAGAGCGAGAAGACGTCGAACGTCACATTGGGACGGGCCTCGTAGATCATGCCGATGACTCCAAACGGAACACTCACCCGGCAGAGGCGCAGACCGTTGGGCAGCGTCTTTTGCTTGGTGACATGCCCCAGGGGCGAAGCGAGGGTGGCTACGTTGCGCATGTCTGCGGCTATGCCCTCCAGTCTGTCATCGGTCAGTTGCAGACGGTCGTAGAGAGGGTTGGTTGGCTCCATGCGGGCCAGGTCGGCAGCGTTGGCTTCCAGAATGCGCTGCTTTTGTGAAGAGATGGCATCGGCCACAGCCAGCAGTATTTCGTTGCGCTGTGCGTCAGAGATGAGGGCCAGGCTTTTGCTGGCCCGTTTTGTTTGTTCGAAAATGCTCTTTAATTGCATGGTATAAACTCTGTATGGGGTGTATCTTCAGTCTTTTCCAACAAGTCGATGAGAATGTCGTTGCGTTCGCCATTGGCAATGATGACACGTATGCCAGCCTTCGACACCTTGCTGGCAGTGGTGTATTTCGAGTGCATGCCGCCACGCCCGAAGGCGCTCTTTTCAGGCTGAATGTACTCGCTCAGGTCGCGTCCGGGAGCCACTTTGCGTATGAGTTCGGCATTGGGGTCATCGGGGTGGGTGGTGAAAATGCCGTCAATGTTTGAGAGCAGCACCAGTGTGTCGGCCTCCATCATCTGGGCGATGAGTCCCGAGAGCTCGTCGTTGTCGGTGAACATCAGCTCGGTGACGCTCACGGTGTCGTTTTCGTTGACGATGGGCAGCACGTCGTTTTCGAGCATCACCTTCATGCAGGCCCGCTGGTTTTCATATTGCTCGCCAGGGCTGAAGTTTTCCTTCATGGTGAGCACCTGTCCAACGGCTATGTTGAACTCGCGAAACAAATCGTAGTAGAGCCCAATGAGCTTCACCTGGCCCACAGCCGAGAACAGCTGCCGTTGTTCTACCGAGTCGAGCGAATGGTCCACTTTCAGTTCGCCGCGTCCCGAAGCCATGGCTCCCGAACTGACCAGAATCACCTCGTAGCCCTGTCGGCGCAGCCATGCCATTTGGTCAACCAGTGCCGACATGCGCGTTACGTCCAGTTTTCCGTCAGGCCGCGTCAGCACGTTGGAGCCCACTTTCACTACTATTCGTTTCTTTTTCATTTTGCGTCCTTTCGTCTTATTTCCACGCGGCGTATCTTTCCAGAGATGGTCTTGGGCAGTTCATCGACAAACTCTACGATGCGCGGATATTTATAGGGGGCCGTTTCGCGCTTGACGTGTTGCTGCAGTTCCTTGACGAGCGCATCGCCAGCCTTGTCTTTCCACTCCTTGCCCAGCACCACGGTGGCCTTGACCACCATGCCGCGAATGTCGTCGGGAACGCCCGTAATGGCACATTCCACCACGGCGGGGTGGGTCATCAGTGCGCTCTCCACCTCGAACGGGCCGATGCGGTAGCCGCTCGACTTGATCACGTCGTCGATGCGACCCTCAAACCAGTAGTAGCCGTCCTCGTCGCGCCAGGCCATGTCGCCCGTATGGTATATTCCGTCGTGCCAAGCCTCGCGGGTGAGTTCCTCGTCGCGATAGTACTCCTTGAACAGTCCGATGGGCTTCCGGTTGCCCACGCGCACCACGATTTCGCCCTTTTCACCGTCCTCGCATGGCGTTCCGTCGGCTTTCAGCAGGTCGATGTCGTACTGTGCGTTGGGCATGCCCATTGAGCCGGGCTTGGGTTTCATCCAGGGCATGGTGCCCAGTGTCATGGTGGTTTCGGTTTGTCCGAAGCCTTCCATCATCTGTATGCCTGTTTTCTCCTTGAACTTGTCGAACACGGCCGGATTCAAGGCCTCGCCGGCGGTGGTGCAGTACTCCAGCGACGAGAGGTCGTAGCGCGACAATTCTTCGCGTATCATGAACCTGTAGATGGTTGGCGGCGCGCAGAACGAGGTCACGCGGTATTTCTCTATTTGGCGCAGCAGTGTGTCGGCGTTGAATTTCTCATGGTCGAACACAAACACGGTGGCGCCGGCAAACCACTGTCCGTAGAACTTTCCCCACACAGCCTTGCCCCAGCCCGTGTCGGCCACAGTCAGATGGAGCGACCCTTCGTGCAGGTTGTGCCAGAACACGCCCGTGGTGAGATGGCCCATGGCATAGAGGAAGTCGTGAGCCACCATCTTGGGTTCGCCGCTGGTGCCGCTGGTGAAATACATCAGCATGGTGTCGTCGTTGCTGTTCTTCTCTGTGGGGCGCACAAAGGGCGGGGCCTGCCTCCACTCTTCTTGCCAGTCGTGGAATCCTTGGGGCAGGGGAGCACTTTGCGCATCGTCTTGGCAACACGGCAGGCTCGACTTGATGGCGATGAGCGTCTCCACCGTGGGGCTCTCGGGCATGGCGGCCTGTACCTGTGTCATGACGTAGGCGTCATCTACGCAGATGATGGCCTTCACGCTCGCGCGTGTGTTCCTATATACTATATCGTGCTTGGTCAGCATGTGGGTGGCGGGAATCACCACGGCGGCCAGCTTGTGCAGTGCCAGCATCACCACCCACCACTCGTAGCGGCGTTTCAGGATGAGCATCACGGGGTCGCCTTTGCCAATGCCCAGCGACTGCAGGTAGGCCGCAGCCTGGTCGGTCTGCTCTTTCAGTTGGCCGAAGGTGGTGCGTATCTCAGCCCCCTGGTCGTTGGTCCACAGAATGGCCAGCTTGTCGGGAGCCTCTGTCGCCCAAGCGTCCATCACGTCGTAGGCGAAATTGAAATTGTCAGGAATGATGAACTCCAGATTCTTGTTATAGTCCTCGACAGACGTGAACGAAGTCTGCCGTAAAAATCTTTCTACCATATTAGTTCTTTTTCAACTTTCTTGTGTGTGTTGGTTCTTCTGTTCGGTGGCCTCACCCCGTGGTTGCGGGTTGAGGCCATCGTTTTTTTTTGCGCAGGTTGAGGCCCGCTAGAAGATGATGGCCAGGAATCTGACGGGCTTGTCGCCCACGGTGCGCATGCCGTGGGGCTGTGTGGCGTCAAAATAGATGGAGTCGCCCTCGGAGAGCGTGAGCACCTTCGGCCCGATGGTGAGCTCCATGGTGCCCTCGAGCACCATGTTGAACTCCTGTCCCGAGTGCGAATTCATTTCCTTGGGCGTGTCGGCGCCCTTGGGCTCGACGGTGACGATGAACGGGTCGGCCTTTCGTCCGCGGAAGCCGCTGGCCAGACTCTCGTAGTTGTAAGCCTTGCGCCGCTCCACGTGCAGGCCCTGGCCTTTGCGTGTGAGGAAGTAGTTGCGCATGTGGGGTTCTTCTCCAAACATGAGCACGTCGAGCGAAACGCCATACTCCTTGGCAATCTTTTGCAGGTTGGCCACCGAGAGCTCGCTTTCGCCCTGTTCCATTTTCTTGTATTGTTCCACAGTGATGCCGCAGAGCCGTGCTATGTCGTCGGCCTCAATGTCGAGCACGTCACGCAGACCGCGCAGCCGTTCGCCTATTTGTTTGAGTTGTTCGTCCATTGGTTGTTTTTTTGCTGTTTCACATGTTGTTGATGGCGTTTCAGCCCCTTCTCATCTCTCGTCAACAATGCGGTACTTGCTGTACTGACTCTTAGGAAATTCGAAGATGCTGTCGTCCAGTCCGCCGGCCTGGAACTTGTCGAAGGTGATGGTGGCCCAGAAGATGCTCACCTTGATGCGCAGTCGCTTGGGGTAATAGGAGCCCGGTGTGAGCAGTGCCATGATTTTCTTCATCTTCACGTTGGCTTTGGGCTTGGCCGTCAGTGTCACCATGTAGCCGTCGTCCTCTTTCACCACCGAGTAGTTGTATTTGTCGGGCTCGAATTTGAACATCTGCAGTTTCTCGTCCTTCTTGTTCACCTTCGGGTCGTGAATCTCCACGACGCCTTTCTTCTCGCGCAGGATGTATTTCTCCTTGCCGTTGCTCCACATCTTGGTGTTCTTGTACACCGACTTGCTCTTGTCGCCTTTGTACCATGCCTGTCCCTCCTCCTTGTAGAGGTGCAGTATGTCTATCTTGTAGGCGAAGGTGACGCCCTTCTGCCCAAAGAAGTGGTTGTAGGCAGTGTTGAACATGTGCCTGGCTTGGCGGGCGTTCGAGTTGTCTTGGGCCGAACCGTTCATCGGCCACACCAGAAAAGCGACCAAGGCCGCCAGCAGTTTAAGTCTAAGCATTCTTTCCGTTTTTTTGTCTGTCTGTTGAACTGTTTTGTCGTTACTCTCTCTATTTCGCTCCGGCCTTCAGCCCGCGAATCACGGCGCTGGTGAATCCGGCATGCTCCATCTCGTTCAGTCCGCGGATGGTCACTCCGCCGGGGGTGGTCACCAGGTCGATGGCCTCTTCGGGGTGCATGCCGCTGGCTTCCAGCAGCTTCACCGCTCCGGCCACGGTCTGCATGACAATCTGCTTGGCGTCGTCGGCCTTGAATCCCAACTCTACGCCGCCTTCCGAGGCGGCCCGTATGTAGCGCATGGCGTAGGCTATGCCGCACGAGGCCAGCGTCGTGCCGGCGGCCAGGTGCTGCTCGTCGGTGATGAGCGATGTACCCATCTCGTCGAACATGGCCTTCACGGTGGCCGTTTGCTCGTCGGTGGCGCCCACGGGCACCACAAACGTCATCGAGGCCATCTGTGCGATGGCGATGTTCGGAATGACCAGAAACAGCGGCGGGCACTGCTCGCCCAACCACTCGCGTATGTCGGCCGACTTCACGCCGGCGGCTATCACCACCAGCAGTTGCCTTTCGGGGCGCAGCACTGTCTTGATGCCAGCCAGCACACGCTCCACCAGCCAAGGTTTCACACACACGCACACCACGTCGGCTCCTTCGGCCGCCATGGCATTGTCGTTGGTCACCGACACGCCCGACTCTACAAAACGGTCGATGGCGGCCTGCGACGGGTCGGCCACGGTGATGTCCTCGTTCTTGAACATCTCGCCTTTTATCAGTCCTTCCACGGTTGCGCCGCCCATGGCTCCGGCGCCTATCATTGCTATTTTCACGTCAACCAATCTTTTTATTTCTGAATCTTTATTCTTCTCTCCAGTTTCTCCATGAACTGGTCGGCCTCGTCCATGCTCAGGCACAGGGGCGGCAACAGCCGCAGGATGTTGGTGCCGGCACAGCCCGTGAAACAGTGCTCTTCGTAGATGAGCGGCACACGCACGTCCTTGTGCGGGCAGCTCAGGTCGATGCCAATCATCAGTCCGCGGCCGCGCACATCCTTGATGATGCTCTCGCCTCGCGATTTCAGCTCTTCGTCGCGCAGCTGGTTCAGCCGTCCTATGAGGTGGTCGCCCACGATGCGGGCGTTCTCCACCAGTCCTTCGCCCTCCATCACGTCGAGCACGGCCAGCGCAGCCGCGCAGGCCAGGTGGTTGCCGCCGAAGGTGGTGCCCAGCTGTCCATAAACGGGTTGGAACTGGGGCCCTATGAGCACCGCTCCCATCGGGAAGCCGTTGGCGATGCCCTTGGCCACGGTGATGATGTCGGGGCGTATGCCCAACCACTGGTGGGCAAAGAACTTGCCCGAGCGGCCATAGCCGCATTGTATCTCGTCGCAGATGAGCACCGTGCCCGTGCGCTTGCAGGCGGCGGCCAGCCCTTGGGCAAACTCGGCCGTGGCCAGCTGAATGCCGCCCACACCCTGGATGCACTCCAGGATGACGGCACAAACGTCGCCCTTCTGCAGTTCGGCCTCCCATTGCGCCAGGTCGTTCAGCGGCAAGTAGCTCACGTGGCCGTTGTCGTTGATGGGGGCGATGATTTTCGGGTTGTTGGTCACCTCCACGGCCAGCGACGTGCGCCCGTGGAAAGCCTTCTCGGCAGAGAGTACGCGAGTGCGTCCGTTGGTGAACGACGCCAGCTTCAGCGCGTTCTCGTTGGCCTCGGCACCGCTGTTGATGAGAAACAGCTGGTAGTCGTCGTAGCCGCTGATGCGTCCCAGCCGGTCGGCCAACTCCACCTGCAGACGGTTGATGACGGAGTTGCTGTAGAACCCGATATTGTTGAGTTGCTCTGTCACCTGATGAATGTAGTGCGGGTGAGAGTGGCCGATGCTGATCACGGCGTGTCCGCCGTAAAGGTCGAGATATTCCTGGCCTCGGTCGTCCCATACCCGGCAACCTTTGCCTTTCACGATGTTTACATCGAAAAGTGGATATACGTCGAATAATTTCATTTTTCTTGCAGTCTTATAATCGTTTGCAAAGGTACGGCAAATATCTGACAAATCGACACATTGTTCCATCTTTTTGCAAAAAACTGATGCCTTTTGGCGGTTTTCCGCAGGTTTCCCTTACCATTTTGCCTGTTGGGGCCCAAGTGCTTGCTGACCTGTTCTGCGAAGATTTCAGGTGCGGCTGTTCTTTTTCGACTTTCGCCGTTGAGCTTCCGCTCGAAACAGCTCTTTACTTGCTCGGTCGCTGTTTTGTTTCTAATTGACGATGCAAAGATACGGCGGTTTTCCGTCCGTTCAAAGAAGAATGTTCTTTTTCGTTTCAAGTCTTTGCGACAACCGTCCGGTACCGCGACAAAGCCAAAACTCACCCTCTGAAAGTGTCGCAACAGGACGGAAAAAGCGGTTTTCCCGCGACAATCAGGCATGTTTTTCTTCAAGGAGAATCATGAAGACCGCTTAAATGGCAGTCACCATGCCGGACGTGGTTCTTGCCAAACTTCGCACCGCGAAAACAACGTCGTGCGTTGCGTTCAAATTTTCTAGAAAATTCATCCGCCGCGTCGGGAGATAATTTTTTATTGTCGGGAGATAATTTTTTGTTGTCGAGAGATGTTTTTTTATTGCGGGGAGATGTTTTCGCTATGTCTGCCGCTAAGTTCCATTGTCAAATCGCTTAATGGACTACTTTGTAGGGAAAAGATACAGACCCCACCCCCATCCCCTCCCCTTGCTTCCTATGGTTTTATTCCAATATATTTAGTTAATATTATCTAACATAAAGGACTTTCCT
>OCTX011767186.1_pt1 | contig 16855 bp, 21 predicted proteins | sample 1539691 | NCBI WGS metagenome assembly OCTX01 (sample SAMN02144231, study PRJEB22623) | gut metagenome | biome: sheep rumen | host: Ovis aries | place: New Zealand | reverse complement strand
GATGACCACAGGGACATGGCGAACGGCACTGTCAAACTGCGAGACATATATAACCAACTGTTAAAAATCAAAGAGGTGGCAAAATGAAAAAAGGTATCCTTGAATCTGTAGCAGTAATCATCAGCTTCTCTGCACTGATAGCAGTGATGAACAATTACTATATGCTTATCCCGATGATATGTCTTATCCTGTTGTACATGGGATTAGATCTATGATGACAGTCATAAAGCCTGTGACAGTAACAGAGTCTGCAATGATTATCAGAATGGCATATGCCGAGAACGCAGAGTTCAGGAAAGCCTGCATAGCAAGTGTCCTGTCAGTGCTTGCCGAGATGAAGGGCAGTTACAGTGATGAAGCTGTTGCCATAGCGATATGTGAAAGGGTGTTTGGTGATAAGTGATGGGAAGTCCACAGAAGCACGCAAGAGTATGTGAGGATTTAAACAGGAGTTACACAGACAAATATGCTTCTTACGGTGATGCCTTTGGCGAGACATTCCGAAAACTGGGAATGTTGTCTGCGGTGACAAGAATCACTGACAAGGTGAACAAGCTGCAGGCACTCACAACGAATCCCGAAATCCCAGATGATGATGAGAGCATTCTTGATACCTGCATGAACATTGCCAACTATGCCATCATGACAGTAATGGAAATTAAAAAGTAGATGTCATTATACACCTCCTAAATATTTGCTCTGACAAAGGGCACCTATAATGTGGGAAGGCAGGCAGATTTAAGTGTAGCGACTGGCCTGTATGGCAATCGAAGGGACCTGTCACACGGCAGATGTGGTTGTCTGCCGTATCCTTTAGATGTCTCAATCCCTTTTTTCATACTTTACTCCTTTTATAGCCATGTGCTTTCTGGTGCATGGCTAACATACCAGTTCCTCGTTGGATGATAGGGGAGCGGATGGTTCGTATTTTTTGAATCCGAGTGTATACGATAGTCTGCCATGATCTTATCTGACAGGTGCAAATCCTGTCACTGGTTTTCTAATCAACCTCGCAAAAGGGGGAATGTCCTTGTTATCTGCGGAAGAAAAGCTGTTTGCGGAAGCATTTCACAAAAAACTACTCGTTGAGCCTGATGCGATGGCACTTGACTTGTCGCTGATTGGCTCTTTTATTCTTTGGGGTACTCAGGTTATCAAGAATAACTATGATAATCGTGGCCCTGTCTTGACTATTTCCAACAATTTGAAGAAAAAGTGCATATATATCCTATCCAAAATGCAGGATGACAAGCAAAAATGTGCCGAATGTGTAGATACGATATGGAAATTACGGCTGTTTGAAGCACAGAATCGGCAGTTAGACAGCTATTTTCTGTATTTGGAGAAGGAGAGAGAACCGAAAGACAGGTTTTATCATCCGAAAAGGAAGCAATTTTACAAAATTGGGCTGATGCAGGCATTACAGGACATACTTGATGACAAATTAGACATCCTGACGATATCAATGCCACCCGGAACAGGGAAAGCGCAACCATTATACTCAAAAGTACTGACTCCTGACGGTTTTAAACGCATGGGGGATATCCATGTAGGAGATGTTGTGATATCTGCCTATGGAGACAAGACGAGGGTTCGCAAAGTGTTCCCTCAAGGTCCTAAAGATGTCTATGAGTTTACTGTTGATGGTGGCAGGAAATTCAGATGTTCCGATGAGCATTTATGCCCTGTTATTACATGGCATAAGAATGGGCAATGTCATGAAAAGATAGTTGAAGCACATGAAATTGTTGATGATCCTAAAAAATTCATGTTGCCAATATATGATAAAGGGATTGCTTGTTTCATGCGAATAACAAATGTTGAGTATGTAGGCAAAGAGAAGTGTCAGTGCATAGTGATTGATGATCCGTCTCATCTGTATGTCACCGATGACTATATCGTCACTCACAATTCCACCATCTCACGTTTCTTTCTTACAGGAGTCATAGGATGGTTTCCTGATGACTACAATCTTTTCTTCTCGCATTCAGACGGTATCACAAGAAAATACTATGATGATGCCCTGCGGATAGTCACTGACAAGACAGAGTACGCATGGGGAGAGATTTTCCCAAGTCTGAAGGTCAATCATACAAATGCCAAGGCGCAGGAATTCAATGTCGGCAGACCAAAGATGTACAATTCTCTGCAATGCTCCACAAGGGGAAGTAACAATGCAGGTATCGTTCGTGCATCGAAGTTCCTTTTGGTGGATGATATGGTGGCAAAGATCGAGGAAGCACTCAATAAACAGACTCTTGATAAGCTGTGGGATGTATATTCGACAGATGCCAGACAAAGAAAGACTGTAGATGCCAATCAGAAACCTGCCAAGGAGATACATCTGGCAACAAGATGGAGTGTCCATGATGTCATTGGGAGACTGCAAAACCTGTATGATGGGAATCCGAGATTCAGGTCCATTGCTGTTCCTGCCATAGAACCCGTCACCGGGAAATCAAATTTCGACTATGAGTACAACGGATTCACTGAAGAGTTCTTTCATGACCAGGAATTGGCAATGGATGAGATATCTTACCGATGCCTGTACATGAGTGATCCGATTGAACGGGAAGGACTTCTGTATCATGATGACGAACTTAGGAGATTTATTACTCTGCCGGATGACGAGCCTGATGCCATCATAGGTGTCTGCGATACAAAGTCTAAAGGAATTGACTACATGGTTCTGCCTGTCATGATGAAGTATGGCGATGACTACTACATGATTGACTGTTGTTGTGATGACAATTCGGATTTCAGAGTGCAGAAAGAGAAGCTGTCGGAACTGATTGTCGGATACAATATGCAACAGTGCGAGTTTGAGTCCAATGCAGGTGGTGACAGATTGGCTGCGGATGTGGCTGACATCGTGAAAAAGAAAAGCGGAAGGTGTAATATCACCACTAAAGCCACGGAAACAAACAAGGAAACACGAATCATCGTCAATTCTGACTGGGTAAAACAGCACGTTTTATTCAAAGATGAGAGCCTGTACACGAAAAATACGGATTATGGCAGATTTATGAGTTTCCTCACGACATATTCCGTGGTTGGTAAGAATAAACATGATGATGTACCGGACTGTCTTGCCAACTTTGCACTGTTTGTTACTCGCAGTTTGTACCGAAGGAAGACAAAAATCCGAAAGAGTCCAATCTAGGGGTGAAACGATGACTACAAAGAAATATCTTGAGCAGATTGAGCGGATTGAACAGCTTGTTTTGAACAAGAGAGCAGAAGAGGACAGGATCCGTGAATTGTGTGGAAGTGTTTCTATCCGCACTGATGGGGAAAGGGTGCAGTCTTCAAATATCAGTGACCCTACAGGAAGGGTTGGTACGGAACTGGCAGAGATATCACGGCAGATTGACCTGTGGATGAATAAGAGAAAACGCATAATCAGTCAGATAGACATGATTGAAGACAAGGATGTGTACTTGATCCTGACATATCGATATGTCAGACATATGAGTATCTTTGATATCTGCGATGTCATGGAACGGTCTGAACGGCAAATCATCAGGATGCTCAACAAGTCATGCGATTATTTTGAGCAAAGATACGGAAAAACCTATCTCGCTGATGAAAATTGTCAATAAATGCCATTAATAATCCAAAAATGTCAGAAAATGTCACTTGTTTATATAAATCAAGTTAATCTATAGTAATATTGAAAGTTTTTCTTTTTGCCCCTTTTGAGGAAAAACCGATTATGGTGTCTGTTTCGGCAGGCACCAATTTTTTTGGAGTTTTTATGGATGTTGTTTTTTGCCCATTATGTGGCGAACCTAAAAAGATTGAACCAATAAACGGTGTTGGGAACAGAATATTCTGCAAATCGTGCAGGCAGTATTACCTGTACAGTCCGACATCGCATAAATGCAGACCATGCCGTGAAAGGGAAACCTCTAGCGGTATCAAATTTGGGTGATAGATATGGAACTATACGGCAGAAATGTTATCTGGACGGATAAGTCAGAGATTACCGAAGAAAATATCATAGAGATTCTGATAAAGGCAATGCCGATTCATTTGAAGAACAGGGCAGACATTGACTATCTCATCAAATATGAGAAGGGACTTCAGCCACTTCAGAGGAAATCAGCAAAGACCTACAGACCCGACATCGATTTCCAATCTGTCGATAATGTTGCTGCCGAAGTCACGGAGTTTAACACCAGTTATCGATGGGGAAATCCCATTACTTTTATCCAGCGTGGCGAAGTCGATGCTGGTGACAGCAAGGATGAAACTGTAGATGTTGCCCTGCTAAATGAGTGTTATGATGCACAGGATATCCAATCCAAGAATCAGGAACTTGGCAGATTCGTGGAAATCTGTGGTGTCGGATACACCTATGTTGACTTGAACCGGGAGTATGAAGATGGTGAAAGCTACTTCACTGTCAATGTTCTAGATCCTAGATATGCCTTTGTCATCCGCTCGTCATACTATGCAGACCACAGACCGATGGTAGGTGTTTCCTATCGTGAGGATGACAATGGTCTTCGCCATTACACGGCAATCACAAGACGGCAGAGATTTGAGATTGAGGAGTTTAAGATTCTCAATGGCAACTCAGATGGTGAGAGAGGGAAGAGATTTGGTAATAGAAGCGGTGAAATGAATCCGTGGGGAGTTATTCCCATCATCGAATACATCAGGTCATATGACCGCATGGGATGCTTTGAGAGACAGATTCCTGAGATGGATGCACTAAACCTTCTCATTTCCGATACATTGAACCAGGTTGACCAGCAGACACAGGCAGTATGGCACACCAACGATGTTGATTTCCCTGTGGAAGAGGTAGAGGTGACCAATGAGGATGGGACAGTTACCACAGAAGAAGTCGAAGTAAAACCGGCATCTGGTGACTGGCTTGAAACCTTCACCACTCCTGATGGAAAACAGCCATTTATCCGTCCACTGACGATGGAATATGATTATTCGGGAATCCTTCAGACAGTCTTGAATAAGCGGTCCCTTATCCTTCAGAAGTGCGGAGTTCCAGAGAGAAACAGTGCAAATGGCGGTTCCACTGGTGTTGCCATGAGTGATGCAACTGGATGGTCCGCAGCTGAATCCTCTGCAAACAAACAGCAACTGATTGTTGAGTCAGCAAAGATGCAGGAAGTCAGAGTGGTGCTGAAGATTCTTCAGAAATCCACAGATGTTCCGGCAGACAGTCCTCTGCTGAAGCTAAAAGCAAGAGACATCAGACCGAATGTCAAGAGAAACAGGTCCTTTGATTTGATTACAAAATCCAATGCCCTTGCAACACTGCTCGCTCATGGTGTTTATGGTCTTCATGCTTTCAAAACTGTCAATCTGTTTGAGGATAATACACAGGTTTGGGCAGATTCAGAACCAATGATTACCAAGTATCAAAAGAAACTGTTTGAAGAGCAGAAAACGGAATCCAATGGCACGAAAAACGAAGCCGAGAAGATCCCTGACAGGACCGCATCGGATATTTCAGACCAAAAGGATGAATCGCCTGTAGTCGATGGCACTCAGAGAATAAATTACTCCGAAAAGAACCGAAAGGGGTGATTTAGATGCCGAATCTACAGGTTTTTGACAGGATCAATGTCTTGAACGGTCCGAAACTTCGAAGCATGGATTTTGACAAGTACTTTGGAGAGATGGGATTAACTGAAGAACAGACAGAAGAACGCATATCTTTAGCCGAGGATTTGGAGAAGGATATGCTCTTTTTCTTTTATCTGATGATTGCCCAATATCAGAATGACACAGACCTTGATGTCAACGAAGAGATGAATGCCAGATTCCGAGAGACTATCGGAAATCACATGGAAATCAGCGACAGGCTTGATGGTCATATCTCAGAGGTTGTCGATGACATCGAGAGAGTCACTGCGGAACATTTGGCAGTGCTTGTTGTTCTGACAGATGAGGTAAACAGAGACATTGCTTATGAGCCTGAAGAGCAGTCCAAGGAAGCAGATGACAGAGAAAAGAAACTGGAATCCGAAGAATACTGGCTGTCAGATGACAGGGCGAGATATATAGCCGAGGAAGAAGCAAATACCGCATTCAATGATTCGGATTTTGAAGAAGCATCTGGAAACTACAGTACAAAAACATGGAACACTATGTTGGATGCTTTTGTCAGAAAAGATCATAGGAAAATGGAAGGTGTGACAATACCGATTGATGAATTGTTCATGGTTGGTGATTCGTTTCTTCTTTATCCGAGGGACACATCTCACGGTGCTTCGCTCAGGCAGATAGCAGGATGCCGATGTTGGCTAACATACGAATAACAAACCAGAGTCAAGTCTTAATGGCTTGGCTCTTTTTTATATGTCCTAGAGAAAGGACCCTAATATAACTCAACCGTCACAGAAGACGAAAAAAGTCAGATGGTCATGTTCAAGACCTTAAAACAGGAAAGGAAAAAATATGGCAGAAGTAAACGCAAATCAGGTGACAGAACCTGAAGTAACAACAACAGAAAATATTGAACCGCAGACCGAGCCGGCAGATAACAAGGAACTGCTGAAACAGATTGCAGACCTGAAAGCTGAACTGAACCGGAACAAAAAGGCAAGGGATAAAGCCCTGTCCGAAGTCGGTGAGTACAAGAAGCAGCTCAGAGCCAAGATGACCGCTGACGAACAGGCAGAGATCGAAAGGCAGGAAGCCGAGGCAGAGAGAAAAGCCTATATTGAATCGCTGGAATCATACAAGAAGAAGTCTGAGGCTACTGCAAGGTATGCTCTCCAGGGCATGAGTCAGGAAATGGCTAAACAGGCTGCAGATGCCGAGATCAGCGGTGATATGGACCTTTTAGCTGATATTCAGAGAAAACACACTCAGCAGATGGTCAAAAATGCAGAAGCCGAATGGCTGAAATCAAGACCTGAGATCAATGCAGGTGGTGGAAATGCGAAGGTTACTCAGGAGCAGTTCGACAAGATGAACATGATTCAGAGAACCAAGCTGTACAACGAGTCACCAGATGTTTACCGAGCCTTATTGGCAAATAGCAAATAGTACAAGAAAGGAATGATAATATGCCTGCAACAGCAAATGCAACAAAATTAGCAGATTTAGTGAATCCCCAGGTGGTAGCCGATTATATCGATGCCAAATTAATTAACGCAATTAGATTTGCCCCTCTGGCTCATATCGACAATACACTGGTCGGAAGACCCGGTGACGAGGTTACTCTCCCACAGTACACCTACGTTGGAGCTGGCGTAGCAGTTGCAGAAGGAACTGATATTCCGATTGCAAAGCTGTCCCAGACCATAAGAAAAGTAAAGATCTCCAAGATTGGTAGAGCCATTGAGTTCACCGATGAAGCACTTCTATCCGGTTATGACAATGATATCGCTACAGAAGCTGCAAAGCAGGTTCTTCTTGCTATTAACGATAAAGTCGAGATTGACCTTATTGCCAAGATGGCAACAGATGCTACTCTGACTCATACTATTGCTTCCGGCACAAATGCTTCTGACGGTATCGCTGATGCTCTGACTAAGTTTGGTGAGGATCTTGACGGACAGAAAGTCCTTGTTATTCCTCCGGCATTCTATGCTCAGTTAAGAAAGTCCAATCTCTGGATTCCGAATACTGAGGTCGGTGCAAATGCTCTTATCAGAGGAACTATCGGCATGATCCATGGTTGTCAGGTAGTCACATCCAACAGACTTATCCCAACTGGTTCTGACCCGACATATGCTTACATCGTCAAGCCGGATGCGCTTGCTATCTTCATGAAGAGAGATACCCTGGTTGAGTTCGACAGAGATATCATCTCTGAGACAAACTACATCAAGGCTTCCAAGCTGTTTGCTCCGTATGTATATGACCAGTCCAAGCTGATTAAGGTAGAAATTGCCTAATGGGAATGATGATTCACAGAGCGGTAAAGCGGATTCGTGAAAGAGAATCCGCTACTGCACCCAAAGAAGTGGTCAACAATCCTGCAGAGCAGAATCCAACGGAGCGGAATTCTGCAAAGCGAGGTAGAAAAGGTAAAAGGTAATCGCCATGACAGTTGACGAGTTAAAGGACGAAATCGTAGACAGCCTGACAGTTGAACTGGAAGATGACCCTGATTTCAACGAGGATATCCTCATCGAAAAAGTGGATAATGCAGTTAATGAGGTTATGCTCATGCGTAGGTATGCGAGAGCAAAGTATTCCGATGCACAGATTGAGTCCGACATCGTTAACTACAGGTCAAATATCCGAAACATTTCTCTGTATGATTACAATCAATCTGGGATGGATTTCCAGACAAATCATCAAGAGAATGGCACCAACAGGTCTTATATGAGCAGGCACAGGCTATTCAATGGAATCACTCCAATAGCCAAAGTGCTTTAGTCGAAGTGCTTGCCATGAAAGGCGAAGGGTTGTCACTTTGATTGGTGGTGGGCTGTGACAGTTTTAAATACGAGGGAGCATAAATGTCACCAGGAACAATAGCAGTAGTTATTAGTTTTGTATCCCTCTGCTTTGCGGTTTGGATGGGACTTAAAGGCGATAAGAGGACAGATACAAAAGACATAGAAGACCGTGCGAGGGAAAATGCCAAGATCAATTTCAAACTTGATGAAATCTCTGGAACAACGAGAGAGATAAAGGCAGACATCACATCAATGCGTGATGATATCCGTTCGCACAACGATAGATTGATAAAAGTAGAGGAGTCGGTCAGACAGGCTCATAAGAGGATTGACCGTATCGACCAGACTCTGATTGGGAAGGGTGATGAGTGATGAGTCATGTATTTACTAAGAGATGGTTTGAAGCTGTCCTGATCCGAATGATTAGAACATTTGCTGAAGGATGCCTGATAGTCATCGGGACAAATACCATGTATGTCGGAGATGTTAACTGGCTTGCTGTACTGAGCGGTGGAGCCATGGGTGCAATCTTATCCTTCCTTCTTGCCCTCAAGGGACTGCCAGAGGTAGGTGAGGAAGTTGAGGACATCCCGAAAGAATAAACAGGTAATGTGGTATTCCTTGCAGGGAGATGTCAGACCCATCTATGAGAAGGATGAGAATGGTGCTGTCATTTATGATGAGATAGATGGTGAAAGGATCCCGAGGGAAACAGGTGAGTCTGAGACAGAATACAGTGATCCTGTTAGATTCCTTGGGAACATTTCTTTCTATATTGGTTGGGGATATGCAAGGATATGGGGTATTACACTTGGAGATGCAGATGCGGTACTTCTAATGGATAAGGATGAAATTCCTATCGATGAGACTTCAAGGATATGGTTTCAGACAGAACCTGAGTACAAGGATGACGGAACGATTGATGCGGATTCCGCTGATTTCACCGTTTCAAGAGTGCTTCCCAGTCTTCATCAGGTACGATATCTACTGAAAGGAAATGACAGATAATGCCGACATTCGAAGTTGATTTGAACGCATCTTCCATTTCCAAACTGATCAGTAACCTGAAATCATATCAGAAAGAACTTACTGGCAAAAATGCTTTGTTTGTGCAAAGACTTGCCAAGGCAGGAATACCTGTAATCGACTCAACTATAGCAAGAACGAGAGGAGATGCCAATCCTTCTCACAGGGCATATGTCAAGATGCTTCCATCGAGCGGTAACGTGGCAAAGTGTTCCCTTGTTCTTGAAGGGGAAGATATCCTCTTCTTTGAGTTTGGAGCAGGTATCTACTACAATGCCACAGACCCACAACACGCATCGAAGTTTGGCTATGGTGTCGGTACTTATCCAGGGCAGACTCATGCGTTTGACGATAACGGATGGTGGTACACTGACGAACTTGGTGTTTCTCATCATTCCTACGGTACTGAAGCAACATCTCCTATGCTTCATGCCAGTCATGAAATCATTGCTAAGATAAGGCAGATTGCGAGGGAAGTATATGGCAGCTAATACTCCATGGTGGGCCAGTCTTGAATCTGTGATTTTCACAAAGATGAAGACGAGACTTACTAAAGCCATAGGAAGGGATTTTCCAAATCTATACTGCACAATGTCTCCTGTCACGCAGTCAGCAGCTCAGTTTCCAACAGTATACATTCGTTCTGTAGATTGGATGGAAGCGGGTCAGGATCTTGACAACGATGAGATTCATGCAGTGCTTTTAACGATTCAGATAGATGTCATAGCTAACAGTTCGTTGGCTGACACAAAGAAAGTGATGAATGAGTGTGTAGGCATTATGAAGTCCATGAGATTCGATGTCTTATCCATGCCGATATATTCGTCACAGGATAATTTGTTTATAGGTGTCCTTCGTTTCCGCAGATATGTAGGTGGAAATGACGGACTTTAATTTTGTTTAGAAAGGAATGATTAAATATGGCAGTTTCCGGTTTTTCGACCTTAGGAATGGAACTGGCACAGGGAACATACAGTGCAACCAGCACTTCGCTTCCCACTAAATTCACAAAGATGGGCAGAATCAATTCCATCGGTGGAATCACTCTGAGCCAGGAGTCCATCGATTCTTCTGCTATCTCTGATTTAGTTTCTCAGTCAGTAGAAGGCCGTTCAGATCCAGGCGGTGAGTGGTCCGTTACAGTTAATGCGACAGACGAGACAATCGCTGAGTGGGAAGCAATCAAGAATACCACAGTATGGTTCGAGGTCTATCATCCGAAGATGGCAAAAGCATGGTTTATCGCAGCTGCGGTTCCTGCAACTCTTCCGCTTCCTGAGATTGGACAGAACGAACTTCTGACATTGGAGATTTCCCTGGTTATCAAGACTTATCACGGTCTTGACACAAAGGTTGCTCCTACAGAATAACAGTCTAAATATCACTGTTTAGTTAGATCGGGGGAGGGGCAGTTTTCGGACTGCCCCTTTCCCCTTTTTTTATTATTTTTTAGTGGAAAGGACAAAAAAATGGCAAAGAAAAACAGTTTCTTCATTAATAAACGCAAGTACGATGCGTTAGAATTTGATTTCAATCTTATTTGTGATTTGGAAGACATGGGCGTCTCCATCGAAAGAATCAGAAAGAATCCTGCTTCAGCAATCAGGGCATATCTTGCACTTTGTATGGACGCAGACAAGGCTGATGCCGGTATTGAAATCCAGGAACACATGATTAATGGTGGTACTCTTGACGAGATCATTGAAGTCATGTCATCCATGTTGGAAAACTCTGATTTTTTTCAGGCTCTCAACAAGGGAGAGGAAGAGGAGACTCAGCCAAGTCCGAAAAAGAAGAAAGGCTAAAACGAAAATCATACAGTTCCCTTCGTGACTATATCCAAGCAGAAATCATGCCTACCGCACTTTATCTTGGAATTCCAGAGGACCGTTTCTGGTCCATGAATCCCCGAAAGATACATCCATACAGCCAAGCCAAAATCATGTGGCGAAAAGAAGTCGATGAGATTTCCTACTACATGGGATTGTACAACTATAAGGCATTGGGTGTTGTTCTTTCACAGGCATTTGCCAAAAAAGGTTCCAAGACAGAGGAGTACTATGACAAGCCGATTCTCACTCTTATCGAGGAACAGGAAGCGAGAGAAGAAGCCGAAAGACTCAGGCAGGTAGAAGCCGTTTTTGCGATGTTGGAAGGGACATATAAACCAAAATAGGTGGTGATGTGAAATATGGCTGACAATGTTATTGATTCCTTATCAATAAACATATCGAGTAACTCAACCAATGCCAACAATGCCATCAGTACTTTGATAACAGGTCTGGAAAAACTGGAGAAATGCCTAAGTGGATTCACTTCGACAGCAGGAAATTTCACCAAGGCAACAGACAATGTCACAGGCTCAATCAACAGGCTCAATGCCAATGTGCAGAGAATGGATGTTTCCAATCTCGAAAAAGCAGCGGACTCCATGAAGAAACTTGGCGATACTTCAAAATCGCTTAGTAGCAAGATGACGAGTAATGTTGCAGGCGTTCTGAATAAGTCATTTTTTGACTTTGGTGGGAAACTTCGTTCAGTCGGAAGTTCCTTTAAGTCAATCGGTTCCAAGTCTACTTCGCTGATTACTGCCATCGGCAAATTCAGTAAAGGCTTGATGTTTTCAGGAAGGTCTGCGGATGATACAGGCAGGAGATATGCGACTCTCGCATCAAAGATATGCTTGCTGTATGCCAAGTTCTTCCTTGTTATCAGAGTCTTGCGACTATTCAAGGGTGCTATAGATACGGCATCACAATTAACCGAGGTGCAGAATGTTGTCGATGTTACCTTTGGAAATATGTCAGGCAAACTTGACAAGTTTTCGAAGACCGCTATCAAGTCTTTCGGTTTATCTGAGTTGTCTGCGAAGCAGTTTGCATCCAGGTTCCAAGCAATGGGTAATGCCATGGGGATCACTGGTCAACAGGTACAGACGGCACAACAGAAGATCAATCAATTCAAACTTCCTGATGGTTCCATAGCCGGTTACAACAAGATGTCAAACTCGATGGCTGATATGTCTATCAACCTCACGAAACTCACGGCCGATATGGCATCTTTCTACGATGTAAATCAGGAAGATGTTGCCAAGGCTCTTCAGAGTGGTGTATTCGCCGGCATGACTCGTCCTCTGCGTACTTTTGGACTCGATCTTACAGAGGCCACGTTAGCTGAGTGGGCAATGAAAAATGGACTAGATGCAAATATCAAGTCTATGACTCAGGCTCAAAAAACAATGCTGAGATATCAGTATATTATGGCGAATTCAACAGCAGCCCAGCGGGATTTTGCCAGAACCAGCAATACCTGGCATAACCAAATTGTAATTCTCAAACAACAGCTCCAACAGTTGGCAGCTATTATCGGTAGTGGACTCATTCAGGTAATCAAGCCAGTAATAATCACCATCAACAATGCATTATCAGGAATTATCGCATTTGCTCAAAAAGTAGTAAATGCTTTAGGTAAAATATTTGGGTGGCAGATGGAAATGAGTACATCTGGCATCAGTATGGATGATACGGATTTTGGCGATAGCAGCAATGCACTTGAAGACATAGCTACAGGTGCTGATGATACTGCGGATTCGTTCGACAATGCTACAAAGTCTGCGAAGAAATTCAAGGATCAGTTGCAGGGATTTGACAAACTGAATGTACTGAGAACGATAAAGGATGATAGTTCCAAGACTCCATCCACATCTTCTTCCAAGCCGAAAAACGGTACTGGAACAGGAATCAGTCCTGTTGGAACGAGTGACGGTCAGGTTAAATCTGCTCTGAAAAAGACAAAGGGATTATTTGAGTCAGAGATTGACAATCTCTATGACCTTGGTAAATACATTGGCAAGACACTGACAAAGGCATTATCAAGTATTAATTGGCCTAAAGTATATGAAGGTGCGAGAAAATTTGCAAAAGGTTTGGCTGACTTCCTAAATGGACTGATCTCGCCAGAACTTTTCTCTGCACTAGGCAAGACTATAGCAGGATGCCTGAATACGGCACTGCATTTCCTTGATGAGTTTGGCAAGGATTTTGATTGGGCAAACTTTGGCAAGTCTTTAGGTGTTGGATTAACAACATTCCTTAATAGCATTGACTGGCCTACGGCACTTTCAGCTGCCAAAAACTGGGGCAAAGGACTTGCGACAGCACTCAACAATTTTCTTGCACATACCAGTTTCGAAGCTATAGGAAAGACCATTGCCAACCTTATCAATGTCGCAGCCACATATGCTTTAAACTACGGAACCACGTTCAATTTCTCTCTCCTTGGAAAGAAGATTGGGCAGGCAATCAATTCTGCTTTATCCAATATCGATTGGGCAACTATCAAGTCGGCAGCTCATGAATGGGCATCAGGTCTTGCAAGAACAATCAATGCACTTGTCAGAGAAACTGATTTCACTATGATTGGCACTACAGTTGCCAATCTGCTTGATACGGCACTTACTCTTGCATTTGATTTTGGAAAAACTCTCCATTTCAAAGATATCGGTAAAAAACTGGCAGATGCAGTAAACGGTTTCATCAAGAACTTCCCTGCTGCAAAATTTGCAGATACGATTGATGTATGGGTGCAAGGCATCTATGATTTGATTGTAGACTTCTTCGCAAATCTTGATTGGGAAGGTCTGAAAGGCAAAATCAAAGAGTTCTTCGGAAGCCTGGATTGGAAGACAATCACTATCTTGCTAAAAGCCCTTGCCTTAACCAAGGGAGTGGGTTTTTCCATCAGCATTGGTGGAGCGATATTATCTGCGGTAGCACAGGAATTTACAAAACAGTTAGCAGTTAAAATTGTCGCTAAGATGGCAGGAAGCACATTGCTTTCCGGTGCAATTGGAAAAGGTCTTGGCGATGCAGCCACTAAGGCATCAACTGGTGGTTATCTTGGTACTGCCGGTGCATCTCTTGGAAAGTCGCTTTTTGGAAGCTTCATGGTTGGTGGCGGTATCTATGTCGCAGTCACGAACTTCCTAAAGATGTGGGACAAAGGATGGAGTTTATCAGGTGAAATCTTCAAGGATTTCGGTATCGCAATCGCTGCCGGTGGTGCAGTAATGCTTGGACTATTCACTGGTCCTTTCGCAATCGCCATAGCAGGTGCAGCAGCAGCTGTGTCAGGACTTGCTATCGTGGTTCACGATCATTGGGATGACATCAAGAAGAGTATAGGTGACAATGTCGGTGAACTGAAAAAGTCTTGGGATCAGATGAAAAAAGATGCCGGCAGTGTTGGTTCTGACTTAAAGAAAGCCTGGGACGGACTTGCTGAAGATGCAAGCAAAGGATGGGAAGGACTTCAGGAAAAAGTCGGTGGATACATGGATTCCATCAAAGAAAACGTAAGTAAGAAATGGAATGAAACCAAGTCATGGTGGGATAACAATTCTACTTTGCAGGATATCAAAGCAGGTGTCCAAGATTTTGCCGGTGGTATAAAAAAGAAATGGGAAGGTGCGAGAACATATTGGAAAGGCAAGTCTCCGCTTGAGAAAATCAAGACAACCTATGAAGACATCAAAGGCAAGGTTAAAGGCAAATGGTCTGAAACCAAGACATACTGGAAGAGCAAAAATCCACTTGAACAGGTAAAGACCACATACGAAAGTATCCGTGACAAGATCAAAGGAAAGTGGGATGAAACCAAGTCCTTCTGGCGAGGAAAGAATCCGCTTGAGCAAGTAAAGACCACATATGAAAACTTTAGAGAAAAAGTATCAGGTGCATGGGGCAGGGTACAGAGTTTCTGGAGAAGCAAAGGGAAACTTGAAAAAGTAAAATTTACCATTGAAAGTCTGAGAAGCCTTGTTCAGGATGCATGGCGAAGTGCTAAAGACTGGATAGGCAATCATCTCGACCTTGGTAAAATGCGACTTGGATTAAGCTATCCGAGCATCAGAATTGATGTGAACTACAAACATATCGGAAGTCTGAGTATTCCTTATCCGAGTGTTTCATGGAAATGGAGACATTTCGCAAGTGGTGGTTTCTTAGATCAGTTTAAATCCTTCACCATGGCAACTCTTGGTGAAAACGGTGTTCCCGAGATCCTTGGACAGGTAGGTGGCAGACCTGCTGTAGCAGGTGGTGCTGAAATCACTGGTATCAGAGATTCCGTAGAGGAAACAGGATACGAACAGATAGCACTGTTAAGAAGACAGAATCAGTTGCTGACTCAGATTCTTAACAAAGAATTTGGCATCTCAAAAGATGAAATCTTCGGTGCTGTCAGAGATAAAAATAGTGAATATGTCAACCGCACTGGAAGAAGTGCATTTGCAACATAAAACTCAGGGAGAGCATTGTCTCTCCCTTTTTTGTTTGAAAGGAGATAAGGCATGAGTTTCAATGGTTATCTTCTTAGGTTTGGGAGCGACAATCTCGATCTCAAATATATTTTTAAGGACTCTTATTCTGTGACTCCTAACCGGAGACAGGATCTAGATCCTTATCGTGATGCTAACGGAAGACTGCACAGGAACGTGGTTTCTCACTATGCTACCACAATCAGTTTTCAGACTAAACCGATGTGGAACAACGAACTGGCTCAGTTCATGTCTTTTGTCAGGAATCATTATACAAATTCTGCGGAGAAGAAACTTAATGTCACTTACTATGCTCCTGATACGGATAGCTATTCCAGTGGTGACTTTTACATCCCAGATGTGCAGTTTCCTATCCATATGATTAATGGAAATAAAATTCTTTATAAGTCCGTACAGATTGAATTGATTGAGTATTAACAGGGGGTGCAGTCATGATTAGTGTATCGAGTACTGATAAGACGAACCTTCTTAGTGGCAACCCAAAGATACTGAAGCTGACATTTGATGGTGGCACTATCCTGTCCAATGAGCAGATAGTCATGGAGCAGATGACTCTCACACAGACGATATGTGACGGACAGAGTTTTACCCTTGGCTCAATGTTCTCATCGGAATTCCGCACCAAAATTTTCAATGATGATACAACATCGTACAATGGCAAATGGTTTAATGCATCTTACAAGGTCGATGGAACAAGCACAGAAGTCCGTTTGGGCCGTTTTAAAGTTGAAGCCGAGACTTTAACCGATGATAAATTATACAAGGATATCGTGGCTTATGATGCGCTACACGATGTCTTAAAGTCCAACTATGCTGATTGGCACAATAACTTGTCATTCCCGATGACGGTGAAAAACTACAGAGACAGTTTCTTCTCTCATGTAGGTATTACCCAGGTTTCCGCTACATTACCTAATGATAGTCAGACGATTGATAAGACTTTCGTTTCTGAAAACTACTCAGGTTCTGATGTGCTTCGGTATATTTCCGAGGTGACAGGTTCCTTCGGTATCATCAACAACATGGGTAACTTCAGATGGATTACCATTAAACCGACAACATATTCTTCCAGTATTCAGACTCTATCTAACGAGCATGTCAT
>OCTX012273782.1_pt1 | contig 16861 bp, 15 predicted proteins | sample 1539691 | NCBI WGS metagenome assembly OCTX01 (sample SAMN02144231, study PRJEB22623) | gut metagenome | biome: sheep rumen | host: Ovis aries | place: New Zealand | reverse complement strand
AAAAGATCCTAGAATTGATGTTTTAGCTGAGATGTCTCATAGTCAGAAAAAAGTTTATGCAGCTACTGAATTTGTAGATATAGCATGACTTGTAAAATGAGCTTCAAAATGAGAATGACTTGGAAATAAATTTTTAGCAAATATCCGTGAAACTGATGCAATAGTTCAGGTTCTCCGTTATTTTAAAGACCCAGATGTAGTTCATGTAGAATGAACTATTGATCCAGTCAGAGATGTAGAAATTATCAATACTGAATTAATATTTGCGGATTTAGAGCATATTGAAAGAATTTTGCCAACGTTACAGAAAAAAGTAAAGGCTTCAAATTGTACTAAGGATGAGAAAAAACAGTGTGAAATTTTGGAAGTAATTTACAAAGCTTTAATGGATTGAAAATTAGCTCACACTGTTCGTGATCAGTTTTCTGCTGAAGATTTAAAAGTTTTGAAATCATACAATTTCCTTACACTTAAACCATTCATCTATGCTCTGAATGTTTCACAGGATGATTTGGTAAATGCGGAAGCAATAAAGTCTGAATATAGTGAAAAATTACATGCTCCAGTGGCTGTAGTTTGTGTAAAAATTGAGGAAGAAATGATGGATATGTCTACAGAGGAGAAGCAAGAATTTATGGCAGAAATGCTTGAGACTCAAGCTTCTAAAATCCCGACTCTCGATGATTTAATTTCTCTAGCGTTTAATACACTGTGATTGATGTATTACTTCACTACATGAGAAAAGGAAACAAAAGCCTGGACTATTCCTCAATGATCAACTGCACCTCAAGCAGCATGAGCTATCCACTCAGATTTTGAGAGATGATTTATTAAGGCCGAAGTAGTTTGATATAATGATTTAGTTGAATGTGGTTCATGGGCAAAAGCAAGAGAAAAATGATTATTACGTCTGGAATGAAAAAGTTATATTGTTCAGGACGGAGATGTGATGATATTCAAATTTAATGTATAATTATAGAAATAAATATAAATTCTGCCTAAAATAAAGGTACAGATTTTTAAAATAATAATTAAATATCAAAAACCAAAAAAAGGAAGGAGAAAAACAGTAAATTTTTTTCCAAAATTAGCATTTTTTTTAAAAAAATATATAATAATTGTATTTAATTGGGAAGAATAAACAAAATATGTGTAATAAGATTAAAGCAATATGAATTGAGTCAATTATTATAGTAATATGACTTTTTTTTTCTTTCTCTTCATTTGTTCATGCAACGTGAGAAGTTAGTTTGTCCAGTTTAAAAGATTCTGTTATGCTAACTAGTGATGATAATTCATTAATAAATGCAGCCATAAACAGAGTAGAAAAACTCCAAGCAGATATTGAAACTATTACAGATGAATTGTTTAAATTGGACGAAGAGCAAAAAGCAAAGAATCCGGAAATGACCACAAATTATAGGCAAGCAAGAAGTGAAATTGTTAGAGTCATAACAACAATAAATTCAGCAAACAATAAACTTTCCTCATCATTGAATAAATTAATTCAATATCAGAAAAAAACTAAAGAAGTTCTCAAGCAATTAAAGGAAGCTCAATTTTCTGAAAGAAAATCAAAAGAATATTTGGATGAATACATGACATTATTATACAAAACACAACTTAAGATTTATGACCAAGATGGAGATAAAATCGATGATATTAGACTATTCGTAAATTCTGATAATTTTAACGAAACTTTCATTGGAAACGATTTATTATCATCCATGACAGTCCAATTATGAGAATTAATAGAAAAATCCAATAAAGAAAAGGAAAAAAAGACCAATTTGCTAACAAGACTTTGAAAACTAAAGATTGCAGCACAAGAAAATATACAAATATATCGTAATGAGATTGAAACATTAGAACAAAAGAAACAATATTTAATTAGTTTTATAAATTTATATAGAGAAAAGGCTGATTCCAAACTTGAATCAATTTTAACAAACAAAGAAGATGTTAATAAAATGGCGTTAGCATTTATTGATGATATAGTTAAGAAAAATTATAGGACAAACGATAACATTCCAGAAAATATCAATGCAATGTTAGTAGCACCAGATAGTAGTGACGATGATGCATCACCAATTGCTTGGCCAATTTATCCAATAGAAAAAATTACCCATTATTTTAATGATGCAGATTTTGAAAAAGAAAATTGATTTAAACATCAAGCTATTCAGATTGAAGCCACTCAATGAACTCCAGTATATGCAGCCAGAGATGGTGTAGTATATTATGTTTCAAATTGATTTGACTGAATTTCCTGGATTATGATTATGCATAAGGATTGATATGTTACATTATACGAATATCTGAATCAGATTATAGCCAAAGACTGAGACATAGTTCAGCGTGGTCAATTGATTTGATATAGCGGATGAGAACCAGGAACTATGTGAGCATGATTTGCATCTGAATGAGAAAATCTAACATTCTGAGTTTATAAAGATTGAGTTGCAATCGATCCATTAACGATATTAGACTTAAGTGTTGTAACAGATTGGGAAAATACTTTACCAGAAGATTACAGACTAAAATATCTGAACGATCAACTTGTTAGACCTATTGATGTTTCAGATTTGAAAATTATGGAATGAAAAACTGTAGACGAAAGAGCTCAGAGATTATTAAACTGATATTGAGTATGAATTTACAGAGATTTAGATTTTTGGAATTCAGTTGTAGAATGAACAAATATAGATAGAGATGTAGTAATTTGTATTTGAGTAGCTGAATCAACTCTTTGAAAACATCTGACAACAAGTAATAATATTTGAAATGTATGAAATAATGATAGGTGAGATAGAGTGGCATATAATACTCCATATGCATGAGCAAGGTTAATAGCAACAACATTAAATAACCAATATTTATGATGATATCATACGATCAATCAGTTATCTAGGTACGGTAATGAAGAATGAAAGATATATGCATCAAGTCCAATTAATTGGCAAACAAATGTAATGAAATGTCTTTCAAAAATTAAATGATATACAGTTCCTGAAGACTTTCCGTTTAGAATAGGGCCTAATCCTAATTTAGAATAATATTAAAAGGCTGACTTTTAAGTCAGCTTTTTTCTTGATATTATAAAAATTTTTAGTATATCGAAGCTAATTTTATCCACCTTATTATTATGAATAAAAAATACTTATTATTGTTATTCTATGCATTTCTATTATTCTCAACTACTATTGCAGAAGACTATTCCGCTGAATTTAAAAATGCATATAAATATGCTTATGAAAGGTGAATTACAACAATGGATTCAATTTCTAAAGCAAATATGTATGGATCCATAACCAGAATCGAAATGGCAAAGATGATATCAGAATTTTCGATCAATGTTTTATGATTACAACCAGACAAATCAAAAGATTGTAATTTTTATGATACATCTCCGGATTTAGATAAACAATATAATTATTGAGTAACAAAAGTCTGTCAATTATGATTAATGTGAATTTATAACGATTGAACAAAATCTGATTATTTTAATCCCAAAAAAACAGTAACAAGATGAGAACGGGCAACGATACTTTCAAGAGCTATTAGATTATCTGAATGAAAAAATGTAATAAAAAACGGGGATCCTTTTTATAAACCACATATAAAATTTTTATTTTCTAAATGAATTATTGATAGTTACGATAACCCATCTCCTAAATCAGAAGAAAAAAGATGAAATGTGATGTCAATGTTATACAAATCTGAACCAAATAATATAACTTTAGTTAATTATGCAACATGATATACGAAACTAAATCCTAATCAGATTTATTATAATAAATATTATTGAATTAAAATTGAACATTACTGAGACTTCCCATATTTAATTGAGGTATCATCATGAGATATTGAATTTTACTCTTTTATCCCCGAGAAATATTGAGATAATAAACTTTATAGTGATCACTTACCAGAATGTAGAGAAACAGCTAAAAGGTTTAATGAAACCTGATTATTATTACATATAGAATCGTGGGAAACAACAAAAAAATGATTAGATGATTATGAAAGTGTAATTGAATGGTCTAGAAATTCATCACAAACAATAAATCCAACAAGTAAATGATATATCATTTATCAGCAACCGTGAGACTGAATTCAAGAGTCCCCATATGAGTATATCGGTAAGAGTAATGAGGAATATAATTCATATCGAGGTATATTTCGAAAAATTGTATGAGACATTAAAGTGATAGACATGTAGAACAGAGTATTACAAATAATAGACTATTCATTTGCAACTTGTTTAATATCCACTCAGATATTATTAAGTTTTTCGATTATATTATCATATCATCTCTCAATAATTGCTTCATTTGTGATATGAGTAGTTCATTCAGCAATAATTCATGCCAAAACCATAGCACTTCATCACCTGAGATCAGTGCTAGACACATAAGATCATTTTAACCTAGTTCTTCATAGAATCAATGCTTCATGTGGATTGAGAATCTCAATTTTAGCTCCAAAGTTTTCAAGTTCGGCCAAATATCCAAATCTTCATTCATATAAAGTTTCAAATATCTTAGTTATTCCATTACACTGAGTAAATAATGTTCCAAAAATCGATTGCAAATCACTTGGAAATCATGGAAAAATTCTGATTTCTAATCTTTTTAAGGCTTTATAATTCTCTTTATTATAAGAATCTACTTTAATAGTATGCTTATCTAAAATACGGAAATTAATTCAAATCTGCTCTGCCACATTATACATCGCAGAAAGATCATCTACATCCATATTTGAGATTGTTAATTCTGACTGATCAGCGCACGCTCAAATAACAAAATATGTTCACGCCTCGATATAATCACTTACAATACTAAATGTAGGTTCTTTTACTTGCATTTTTTTAACAGGTTTTATGGTTACCGTATGATCAATTCACATAGTAATATCAGCTCCAGCATTATTCAAAAATGCTATCAGATTTTTTACATGAGGCTCAGTAGCTACTTGATAAATAGTAATTTCATAGTCCACATCTTTACAAAATGCAAGATAAGTTATCAAAGCTTCAGCTGCTGTTACAGAGAATTGCTGTAACATTATGTTTCTCTTTGGTTTTCAAGTTACCTCATAAATCTTAAAATTTTCATCATAGTTGATAGAAATTCATGCTTTCACCAAAGCATTATCAAATGTATCCAACGGTCTTTTACCAATATTACATCCTCCACTTCATACGAATCTAACCTTTCAGTATTTAATCAATCATAAAGGAATAAGTAAAATTGATGCACGAAACTTCTTTGCTAAATCATTTGTTAAATCAAAATAATCTTTAGAAGTTTTTAAAGCCGTTATCGCCAAAGCCTCCATATTTCTAATATCAGAAATGTTAGGTTTATTTAATAACTCTACAGGGAAATCCAACAAATAATTTGCAGCAACAATCGGTAATGCTGCATTTTTTGATCATGAAATTTTAACTTCTCATTTCAAGTTAGGAGAGTAGGAGAGTTGAAACATAACACTAAATTATCAAAATAAAAATATTATTTCATTTCAATTTTTTCAGCGACAGAAAGAAGTAATCATTCTTGCCATTTAGCACCCATAAGCTGTATTCAAACAGGTAGAAGTTCTCAGCGATCTTCTACTTTTCACATTGGAATAGATATTGCAGGTAATCATGCTAAGTTTGCTGGAACCGTGTACAAATCTTCCAAATACATTAACAATGAATTATTCGTTTTTTCTCAAAATTTACTTGCAGGAGTCGGAGTTGTTGGAGTTAAAACCGCATGATAGTTTTTAAAGAATTTAGTAAATTCTGATTGTAAAAGTTTTCTAGCCTTATATCCGCGCAAATAGTATTTTTCATAATTCTCTTTAGTCACTACATAATTTCCAAGCAAGATTCTCTTTTTAACTTCATTTCAAAATCATTCCATTCTAATCTTTGTATAATACTCATGAAGATCTTTGATTCATTTCATATCATGTTGTAATCCATAACGAATTCCATCAAAACGGCCTAAATTGCTCGTTACTTCAGCTGAAATTAACATATAATAAATCGCTCAAACATGCTTCAACAACGGAAAATCTACATAATCCACAGTATATCAGTGAGATTTTAATTCTTCAATTTTAGTCAAAAATAATTCCTTAACTCTAGGATCTAAAGCTTCACTAAAAGCTTCATTTGGAACGGCAATTTTTATATCACTTTCTTTCATATTCAAATCATCAAAGTCTTTTTTATCAGCCTTTTTTCTTGATTGACTATCATTTTCATCATATCCACAAATAGCATCAAGCATAATTCTAGCATCTTCCACAGTTTTAGTCAAAACTCAAACCTGATCAAAAGATGAAGCCATCGATTGAACTCAATATCTAGAGACTCTTCCATATGTAGGTTTCAATCCAACAATTCCACATAGAGCAGCTGGCTGACGAATAGAACCTCACGTATCAGTTCATAATGCAGCCAAACACAAATCACCAGCAACAGCGGCAGCACTTCCGCCACTAGATCCTCAAGGAATGCGATCAGCTCAATATGGATTCCTTGTATTTCAGAATGCTGAATATTCTGTTGATGATCACATAGCAAATTCATCCATATTTGCTTTTCATATCATGAGTCATCATTTTTTTTCCAAATTTTCAAAACATGTTGCAGAATATGGAGCCACATAATTTTCAAGCATTTTAGAACCACATGATGAAATATATCACTTAGTCATGATATTATCTTTGATTCATATCGGTGCTCAGTGTAAGGGTAAATCCTTGAAATTATTTATATTTTTTTCTACATAATCTGGATGTAATCTGGCAAAAGCATGTAAGTTATCTGAATCTTTAGAAGCCTTATCTAAATAAAAATTTATAACTTCAGTAGGATTCAATTTTCATTCTTCAACTTGTTGAATATAAGATTTTAAAGTAAGTGATCCCATACAAAACGTTAAAATATAAATCTGACTTTTTGATACTGATTTCAATTTGAAAATAAAGAGAAAAAAACAAGCCCCACGAAACGTGAGACTTGTTATCATACGAACCCTTATAAGGTAACCCCGATTTATCCTTCCAAATCTTTTTTTATTCTTTTCCAGTTCCTAGATTCTCTTCTATGAGCCTTAGCCTTCTCAAAATTTTTCTTGTTTTCTCTGCGCTCACCGGTTTTACTCTTTTTATTAGATCTTTTCATCGTATAAATAGCTAGACGAATAATACTTCGTTTTCCATGCCTTATCATGGGGTCTTTAAACTAGCTTAAAACATATTATACAAATAAAAAAAGAAAAATCAATATAAAAACCACTTGCAACAAAAAACAACAACATTAATATTGACTTTAATTAAGAAATATGTATATAACCATAAAATATTTTTGAAAATTTTTAGGGATTATCATTTATCCATTAATATTCAAAAATGATTAAAACTTTTGATTCAAAGTTAGCTGAATTAGAAATGGAAAAATCTGGACTAGATTTAGATTTTTTACAAAATCAAAAAAAAGAATATAATGGAAAATTATGCAAAATTTTAGAAAAATCAGATAATGAATGAGATGAAAACAACGCAGCTCACGATTTATATAAAGCGAAAGAATATTTCAGAAAGATTAAGGAAATAGATCAAAAAATTGAAAACAATTCAGACTTTTTAGAAAATATTGATAATAGAATATCTTTTTACCAAAAAAGAAAAGAAAGAGTAAAAAATATTCCTCTATATAGAGACACTGAAGAATGAATCGCTGAAACTTTATGAGATGACCCACTTTATCAATATGCAAAAAAAATTGATAATAAAGAATTGATAAATCTTATCGAGACCAGAAAATTGACAGAATTTGATTATGAGAAATATATGGTAAAAATGTATCAAGATACATTTAAATCAGTGTTTAATAAAGAAGAAAAGCAGATTACTAGAAAAACAATAGCATTACCAGAATGAATGTCAGAACAAATAAAAGAAGAACTTACATGAAACAAAGAGCTTACTTCACAAGAAATAGAATCTTTTCTAAAAAAAGAACTAAAAAAGAATTCATGAGAAATTAAGCTTTCACATATCAAAAACACATTTAAATGAAAAGAAAATCAAGCTTATCAATATATAAGGAGATTAATAATCAATTATCCAGAATTTTCAATAATTGACGCCATTGAGAATAAAGCAACAACATCTTCTACACAATCCAAACGTGATAAACTAATTTCTTCTATATCATCAGAACCTCAAGAAATTAGAGATGAAAGAATAAAAAAAGATAAATTGTTAAAAAATTTATTCATATTATGAAACATAGAAGATTTAGAACTAAGGATTGACGGATATTTGGAATTATTCGAACAAATTTGATGTAAATTTTCTAACAAAGATGATTTTGCAGCAAATTTAAACGATGCTATCACAACATATACACATGTACAAATCGAAAAAGAAATCCAAAAAATTCTAACAAGTATTATAAAAGAAGATCTATATCCTATTAAAACTGAAAAATATGGGTATTTAGCATATAAATTTAGTCGCTCATGCGATAATTGGAGAATAGTTCTTTATCCAAATTGAGAAATGTTTAAAATATGCTCTCATAACGATTATGAAAGAATAATAAGTACACAACCTCCAATTGATAAGAGATAAAATCTAATTGCACATATTTATCATTTTTCAACTAGAATTTTCATTCAGTAATAGTAAATAAGCTCTCATTCTCTATTCATCCAGAACAATCCATTTTAAAATCTGGATATTTTCAAGTATCCATTAAAATACTTGCAATTTCACTCTCTACATCGACGATAGAGTTTTCAATTATATTATCAGAATCTGGAAATGTAGACCAATAATAGGTTTTTCAATCTCTAACCATTGCATAAACCTGATTTTTCCTATAATTATCTGAATAGTCATCCTTTTCACTATAAAATCTATTTTTATCAGCCATAAAAAGTGCATGAATTTGCCTTCATTGATTAGTGTAAAATAAATTACAAGATACAGCTCAATCTTTTTCTAAAATGTTCATCGCATCATTTAAATATTCAGAATCTCACTCAACTACAAGAGCACTATTTTCACATTTTCAAAAAGTATAAGTCTCAACTAATGGAGAAGTACACGCATAACAGTCATTTTGGTAAGTTTTTCCATCGTTAGCACAAACAGGGTCATACGAACTGTTATCACAAGCCAATTCAGGATGTTTTTTTTCAAAATCCGGATCTTTATATAAAGGTCAACATCAATGAACATCTTCTTCAGCACCAGCATCATACATCTCACATTTATAATTTTCACATTTAGCTTTATTCATAATTATACATCCATATACACAACGCTCATCTAAATGATTTACAAAATTTGAAACTATATTTGAAGCAATATCAATATATTTTGTATTTAATGGAATGTAACATCATAACGGACATTCTCACATTATATATCAACAATCAGAATCTGATTCACAATAACTATAAGTCTTGAGCAAATCTTTTACAGATGCTGCATCTGGGTAATTTAAAAATCTTAATTTATCAATACTTACAACTTCATAATAATGATTTCCTGCAGCTCAATCTAAAGCTTTAACTACTCACTTTAACCTCACCGTATTTCACGGTAGATAATCAGATTCTTCTCTTAAATATTTTTCCCAAATTCACCTACTCAAGAATACATGATCAGTATGGTCCTCAAAACCATTCCTCAACACTAAAGTTCCTTTCTCAACAGTGGGTTCAAAACTAATTTCAGATCAAACTCAGGCAATAATTAATTCTCATTCATAGACACTCTCATTTTCTCATAAATTTTTGCCACATCAACAAAAGACAAGACAACATAGAAACAATCAAAACAAAGCCAATCTCTTCATGTGTTTTACAGAAAGAAATTAAATATATTAATATTTTACAGCTATAGCATAATTATTATATATAATTTTAGATGCTCAAATTCACCATTCCTTTAAAATGTATTTATAAGGAACCTTGATAGTTCATTTCATAGTTTCATTTTCAGTTTTCCTCTTTGTATTTGAATCATACACATAGAACATTTTTTTTCTTTCATCATATCACCATAAGGTAATATAATGTCGATGAGTTAATGCTCTTCCCCGGGAGAATCGTTTTTTCTTAGTTTGTCAGTTAGCAACCAAAAGAATTATCGGTCATTTTCTTAAATTATATTTAAGTAAATATAATTTTTCTTCATCACTCAATGTCCTAGCTTTTATTATAGAATACTTTAGTTTATACTTTTTAAGTACCTTTGTAATTCACCAAGGAGTCATTAAATAAGTAGTTCTAGATCGCCAATCGGCAGCATAATCTTCAATGGGTTTTTCATTTTTACTCTTTCATTCAATCACAGCTTTTAATGAATAATGTGCACATCATCAAATTTTTCTATCTCTTAAAAGGAATCATTCTGGGGGTGTATCTGAAATAACAAAAAAATCATCCAAAGAAACTTTATTTGGAGTATTAGAAAGTAAGTTATATAAATTCCTTTCAGTAACCATACTCTAAAATCTAATTTAAATGATGGAAATTTTTAAATCTCATATCGTATTGTCCTCCACTTGTTTTACCTTAATAACTAACATCCTTTCTGGTAATTCCTTTACTTCATCTTTTTTTAAAAATCATATTTCATCATCGTTTATTGTTTTTAAAGGGATTTTAATTTCCTCTCATTCACTAGGAAAGTCTTCCAATAATGAGGTAATCAAATAACTAAGAGTCTCTCCATCAAATTCTTCCTCATCCAATCAAAGCTCCTCAAAAGTCAGCTTACTTTCCTCTAAAAATTCATCTATTCTAACAAAAGGAGAAACGTTCCACGAGTTTTTTCAAACTTTTCTGATAGGATTTATTTCAATATCATTTTCATCCTGAATATTCCCAAAAATCTCTTCAATAATATCCTCAAGAGATATAATTCAATCAACTCACCCATATTCATCCATCACAAGAGCAATATGTTTATGAGATGTTTTGAACTTCTCCATAGCAACATCAATTGGAGTTGGCGAAGGAATTTTGTGGATAGGGTACAAAACCAAATCTTTTAATTTAGTGTCTCAACCATATTTTTTCTGTAGATTTAACAACTCTTTTAAAGTAACAACTCTATCAGCATCATCTATACGTTCATGATAAACTGGAATACGCGTATAGTGGAAAGTTAAAAACTTTTCTATTGCCTGATCTACTGTTAAATTATCATGAACGGCACAAATCCTAACCCTTGGAGTCATAGCCTCTCATACAGTAATATCGCTGAAATTTAGCATCTTTTTAATGTTTTCGTATGTATCTTCTTCCACAGCATCTGATTCCATAGCTCTTTCAATAAAAGCTTCTATTTCTTCTTGGGAAATTTCATGTTCATCATCAGATTTTTTGTTTATTTTTTTAGTTAACAAACTTAAACACCAAATAATTGGAGTTAATATTTTAGTTAAATAAAAATAGAAAGGTGCTATCTTCAGAGACAATTTTTCACAATTTTGTTGGGCATATGTTTTCGGTACAATTTCTCAAAAAATCAAAATAAGTATAGTTACAATTGCAGTAGCAATTCAGACTACTAATCATTGATTAAAATTTATTCATTTTGCTATACCAATAGAAATAGCAGTAGCTAATGATGCTGATCCAATATTTACAATATTATTTCCAATCAGAATCGCCATTAAAACTTTATCACTCTCTTTCTTGCAGTACTTTAAGTACTTTGCTCAGCGTTTGTGCTGCTTTGAAAATGTGTCTACTTTATGCTGTGGAATTGATGTTAGGGCAGTTTCACTCCCTGAAAAGAACATAGAAAGCAGAATTAAAACAACGAGACTAATTATCGAAAACGGGTCCATCTTGTAATTACTAAACAATTATAAGTATAAAATCTAATTAAATACCACCTGTAAAACAACCGAACGAATTTAAATTATCATGCTTTAATCCTTCTTCAAAGTCTCTTAACACTTCTGTACATTTTTTAGTTAATTCTTCCTCAGTCAGTTGTTTCCATTCTTCTTGAATCTTTTTTACATCGTTTTTAAACTCTTTTCTCATCTCTTGAGTTCGATTTTCATTAGTATCTCTATCTATAATACATTCAACTAGTTCAAAATACTTATCACAAACAGCCACATTATACTCAAAACCAGTATCTCTAACATCTATTTCAACATCATTTTCGTCATCATTTTTAAATGATATGAATACAACTAAAGATAAAATTAATAAAAATATAGCTCAAAAGAAAACAAATTTTTTCATAAAGACACAAAAAATAAATTCAACAACTTTTGTATAGGGATTTAAATAAAGATTACAAATAAATTTTTAAAAATTTTATTACACATCAATCCATTCAAGAATTTGTTCCAAATAATTATGATATGGCAGATTTTTTAAGATTTCAGATATTTTATCTGACATTTCTTTATAACACTTTTCTTTTACAACTTTTTCCTCTCATATAAAATCAAAAGGAATTTTCAAAATTAAACAAGGTAATTTATATTTCAAGGCAACGAATTCAATTCCTCGACTTTCCATATCAAAATACATTTCATCAGTTATTGATCATATCTTATTTTGAATATCGGGTTTTTCTAAAACTACATTCTCACCACAAAAGCAGTTTTTCATTGGTGCAATTTGCAGAAATGGAGGGATTACCATCTCTTTTTGAGTATGAATGTTTACTAGAGTAGCTACTTGAAATGGGTCAGATTTTTTTTCTTTATTTTGATTTCGATAGCCACACACTCAAATATTCCAAATAAAAGTAGGTTCAGAACTCTGAGTTAAATAATGTTCTAATGAAGATATAGTTTCGTAATTTCCTATCCCACAACATAAATATTCTATATTCAAATTTGTTTTCAATTTTGCAGATTTAATTCATTCTTTAATCGCTTTTAATTCACTAGGCATAGCAGCTACAACTAGAATTTTCATTTCAAAATGGAAAAATAAAAACCTGAAAATTTTTTATGGAAAGATTCATTATTTTCAACGAAAATATTGAAAATTAATTCAAAAATAATATTAATCAAAGTAATTTAAATTAACCATAGAAGCAATGCCCAAAAAAACGAATAAGATAGGAAAGATAAGCAAAAAAGAAACTAAAAAAAATCCAAAAGCTAGAAATAAGCCAAGTGACATAGATTTATCTTACGCAAAAGAGGATAAATTTTTAAAAAAAGTGGAAAATTATGTTGATAAAAACTGGGAAAAAACGTCTCAAGAAATTTTAGAAAGAAAAAGCAGAAGACCTAGTAAAGATTATAAAGAGGCAGATCTTGAAGTGATGATTTCTAGAATTAATAGTGAAAGTAAACCGAAAGAAAAAGTCAAAGAACTCAGCAAATGAATAATATATATTATATATATGATAATTATTATAGCAATCTTGATTTTTTTAATAAAATACTTCTTCGTTTGAAACTTGCCACAAATTTCATAATTAATTCGTTATATTAATATAATCTACTTGATAATGTAATTATTTTTGATAATGTTAAAATATATTTTAAACTTTACTCAAAATAAAAAATCATGCCAAAAGACGAAATAGACTTAATTCAACAACTACAGCAGTGAGATTTGGATAGTTTCACTCCTTTATACGAAAAATATTTTCAGAAAATTTATTCATTCGCCTTGATGAAGGCTGATGGAAATATTCAAGTAGCCGAAGATGCAACTGCAACTACATTTATGAAAGCTTTTGAAAATATTAATAAATTTTCAGTTGAAAAAGAGGGAAGTAGTTTTGCTGCATGGTTATACAATATAGCATATCACTCATTATTCGATATTCTCAAAAGAAAAGAATCTGACAGCATTGATGATGAAAATAATATTTCAGACGATTCAGACTATGTGGATTATTTTCAGAAACACGTCCAAACAGAGCAGATTCTCGCATATTTATGAGAGCTTTGAAAAGATAAAAAAGACTTATTTATACTCAGAATTCGAGATAATCTATCATATGATGAAATTGCTGAAGTTTTATGAAAACGTAGTTCCACATGCAGAAAAGACTTTTCAAAACTATTAAAGAAAGTTGCAAACCATTTCAAATATTGGATTGAGGACTAAAAAATATTATTCAGATTTTTATCTAAATTTATCAAATCTAAATGACAAACAAAGATCAAATTAAATCAATAGCATCAGAATTTAAATGAGATGAAAAAAAACTTCTTGAAAAATTGGCGGATGAGAAATTGCCAGAATTTACTCCTAGAGAAGAATTTAAAGAAAAACTTGATGCTAAAATTCAGGATAAAATTAGAATCACAAAAGAACAAAAAGCTGACCAAGCCGCAATGGATGCTGTCCCAAGAAAATTGAAATGGAGATTTTATCTCACTGGATATGGATATGCTATAGTGAGTTTTATAGCTCTTTTCTTGATATGATTCTGTACAAATATTTTCACATGAAAATTAAATATCCCCAGCAAATATACATATTTACAGGAAAGTAAAGCTTTCTGAAGTTTAGATAACTGAACACTAGCATATAGTTATGATGTAGATAGAGCAAGTAATTTTGCATACGATTCTGACTTTGACGACTATGAAGAAGACGCAGTTGAAACTGAAGAATCTACAGAAGATACTGTAAGATGAGCATCAATGAATTCATTCGCAAAGGTAGCAGAAACTCAAGCTTTATGAACCAGCATAAGTGCCACTGAAAAATTTATGGCAACAGCCGATGCTTGAAGTGAAGATGACATTTATTCACCAAACTACCTACTAAGTCCAAATAGAAATTTCCTCTACAATCAGACTTATCGTTTTGCATACAAAGATAAGCAATTTCCAAAATTAGCAGTAGAATATCCAGTATATAAAGTAAGCGGTATTTTAATGTGATCAAACACTCCTAATCAAGTACTAAAAAATCTAAAAATCTGAGATGTATCCTTCAAAAAATTCCAGGATTTAGAAATAGTATGACTTAACATACAACAGAATATTGAAAATTGATATTATATCTCATTTGATGGAGACGGTCAAACTTTGAATTTTTATCCAAATGACACATGGCAAGCCCAAAAATTCGATGGAAAACTTCCATCAAAAAAACAGATTACTAAAGCCGTTGAAAAAGATTTGAAACAATTATGAGTCTGAACTAAAAATTACTGAAATGCCGAAGTAGATTTTGATCATTATGATGAAAATATGTGAATAATAAACGTTTTCTATCCATTCATAATTCAGTGAAAAGAAGTATGGAATCCTGATATAGAAGAAAGAATCTGAATGCGAATTGCATATGATTTAAATTTGCAAAAAGTTGTTTCAATTGATAGAATTGATATTGCAACATATGATGTATCAAATTATCCAACAATAGATAAATCCAACATTGAAAGTGAAATTGAAAAATGATGAGATTTCTTTGATCAATGAGCATTACACGAAAATTCAACTATAATATTGTTTGATAATATGCAAATAGTTTATATCCCAAAATATGAAAACGGAATCACATATTACGTACCAGCCATCAAATGAGAAACTGACGCTAAAGTAGAAAACTACAGATGACCTAAATACGTATTCCAAGAAATCGTTCAATAATAAAAACTATGAACAAAATCAGCTTTTTATATCAATGATATTATCAAGATGAAAGAACGAAAACTTCCACCAAAAGTAAAAATCATTGAAGCACTAAGTGCTGTAGCTGACGAAAGAATTACTATTGAAGATTTGCTTTCCAAAGAATGAAAGTGTAATTCTTCAAGTACCCCATGAAAGGTCTATAAGATCATTTACAACGAAAAAGAAAATCAGATTTCATCAAATGATAGCTGATCTACAAATCAATGATTTTTGTGATACCCAGCGATAGCATTTTTGCTAAAAATCTGAAAATTAAAATATGACGAATCTATTCTTGAAATGGTAAAATATACCGACTGGATCAAAATTAAATGATTAGTTCATAAAGACTACGAATCATCATACCGCTTAATTCTATGAAATCTGCACATGCAATGATTTAACGTTGATTATTTCATTTCCCAGATTGAAAATATTTATAATCAAATTTCCGAGTTACATTTACAACATCTAGTTGAAAATCCCTAGTCAATAAATATAGTAAAAATGATAAATAAATCAGATTTTTTAACTATTTTTGTATTAGAAATGCCAAGAGTAGAACCTGCTATATTATGAATAGATCGATGAAGTAAATATATTTGATTAGCTTACACACACAATTCAAATGACATAATATTCCCAGTTGGATATATAATTAACGATCAAATGACATATTTTCATATTGCTGATTTAATCCAAAGATATCACGTGAAAACTATTGTGCTTTGATGGCCTTCTAAACAAAAGGATATTCAGGAAAAGATTACAAAATTCATGACATCTCTAAACTACATTATCGAAAAAGATGAAATAACTATCGAAACAATCGAAGAAGATTATACTAGCGTAGAAAGCTGAGAAATTGTTTCAAATTTCAAGAAAAATGAAAAAACTGACACGATTAGTGCAATGCTTATTCTCGAAAGATGGAAAAATAAAAATCAAAAATAAATCCAATATATTTAAATCAGATTTATTTTTTGCATGGAAAAAGAACCTCATATTCAATGAGCACTTTATGATGTAGATTATTATGATTACTATGTTTCTCTAAACCAAGGAACTTTAGAAAAAATCAAAGAATGAAATATCATAAAATCAAAAATTGTATATTCTTCCTATGATTATGAACAGAATAAAAAGATGATACAGAAAAAGTTATTTATAACTTTATTATCAGAAGAAGAGCGTAGAAAAAATCGATGAGAA